>JABLTQ010032519.1_pt1 | contig 101794 bp, 79 predicted proteins | sample 7160101 | NCBI WGS metagenome assembly JABLTQ01 (sample SAMN14651228, study PRJNA627086) | human gut metagenome | isolation source: feces | host: Homo sapiens | reverse complement strand
TTTACACACAGACTATGCTGATGGCAAGGCATCAGAAAATTGCTAAACTCTTTGATGAAAATTTTTGGGTGACACGATGACGAAGTCAGGAAAAAACTGAATATATGGTATTTCGTAGACTGATAAATTGTCTGGCTTTCGGCCTGATTGTAATTATCGGACTGTCGGTTTCAGGCTGTGATGATAAGGTGGACACGGATCGGCTCGCCGAGAAGACTCTCTTCATGTATTTCCCCTGGTCGAATAACCTGACCGGTTATTTCCGGACAAATATCTCCGATATGGAGCAAGCCATCAGCCAGCGTGGGCTGGAGAATGAACATGTGATAGTCTTCTTTTCGACGGCTCCGGATGAGGCCGAGCTGTATGAGATTGTATGCAAGAAAGGCAAGTGCGAGCACAATATCCTGAAACGTTATACGGATCCTGCTTTTACCACATCGCAGGGTATTACGGGCATCCTGAACGATGTCAAGTCCTTTGCGCCCGCCCGGACGTATGCCATGACCATCGGTTGTCACGGCATGGGCTGGATTCCGGTATACAACAGCCGGGCACGTTCGTTGGTTCCCTTCAAATACCATTGGGATGTGGACGGTGCTCCTCTGACGCGTTTCTTCGGCGGTACGGAGAAAGCTTATCAGACGGATGTCACGGCGTTGGCAGACGGCATTGCCAATGCCGGCATGACCATGGAGTTTATCCTGTTTGACGATTGTTACATGGCATCCGTGGAGGTAGCATACGATTTGCGTCACGTGACCGGTCATCTCATTGCTTCCACATGCGAGATGATGGCTTACGGTCTTCCGTATGCCCGAATAGGAGCTTACCTGTTGGGAACACCCGATTATCAGGCGATTTGCGACCACTTCTATGAGTTCTATTCTGCCTACAATCTGCCTTATGGCACACTTTCGGTCATTGACTGTTCCCAGCTGGATGCCCTGGCTGAAGTGATGAATGAAATCAATGCCCGGTATACGTTTGACACCTCTCTACTAGGCTATCTTCAAAGGCTAGACGGTTATAGTCTAACCATCTTTTACGATATGGGCGATTATGTCTCCACGTTGAATCGGGGAGAGCACTTGCAGGAGCTTTTTGAGGAACAGCTGGCACGGACGGTTATCTATTCGGTGCACACCGACGAATATTATACCACCCTTTCGCAACCGAACGTACGGCCCATCCATTCCTTCTCAGGGCTGACCATTTCGGACCCGAGCACCAGTTCGGAGGCTGTAGCCAAGACCAACACCGCCTGGTGGAAAGCTACGCACCGTTCCACCACCTATTAACCAACCTTACACGCTGCATCTTGAAGACGAAAGAAATCCATCTGAAGCTCATTGAGACGAGCGACATACACGGGAACTTCTTCCCCTACAACTTCGTTACCGACCAACCGTCGGAAGGAAGCTTGGCGAGAGTATGCGCGTTGCTGGAGAAGTTGAGGGAGAAGTGGGGTGATCGCCTGGTGTATATCGATAACGGAGACATTCTTCAAGGACAGCCTACTGCCTACTACTATGACTTTGTCGATACGCAGTCAGAACATCTGGCGGCCTCCATGCTCAACTACCTGCACTGTGATGTGGGCAACATGGGAAACCATGACATCGAAGGGGGACATGCTGTCTACGACCGTTGGGTACGTGACTGCCGTTTCCCCGTCCTGGGAGCCAATGTCATCGATGTACGCACCGGAAAACCTTATCTGACGCCGTATGTCATGCTTGAACGTGCCGGGGTCCGCATCGCCGTGTTCGGTATGATTACGCCTGCCATTCCCATGTGGCTACCCGAGAATCTGTGGAGTGGCCTGCATTTTGAGGACATGGAGGAGTGTGCCCGTCAGTGGGTGCCTTATATTCTCGAACGCGAGAAGCCAGATGTCCTCGTCGGCGTGTTCCATGCTGGCAGGGAGTCGGTGCGTCAGATTGATTTCTACAACGAAGACGCCACGCTCGACATTGCCCGCAATGTGCCGGGATTCGATGTCATTCTCATCGGCCATGACCACCGCCGTTTCTGCGACACGGTGACCAATACGGAAGGGCGTCCCGTGTGGATTGTCAATCCTGCCCACAACGGCGTGATGGTGGGAGAAGTGGACATACGGGTGTCGAAACTGGAAGACCGCGTGGTGTACAAGAAGGTCAGTGCCAAGCTGACCCGCACGGGATTCTACGGCGTCAGTGAGGCGTTCATGCAGCATTTTGCCGACGCCTACGAAACGGTGAAAGCCTTTGTCTCCCGACGGATAGGAACCGTGGCGGAGACACTGAAGACAGAGCCTGCCTACTTCGGGCCGTCCGCTTTCATCGATTTCATTCACCGCATGCAGCTGGAGCTGACACATGCCGACATCTCTTTCTGTGCCCCGCTGTCCTATGACGCGATTATCCGTGCCGGGGACGTTTACATGCGCGACATGTTTAATCTATACCGTTACGAGAACATGCTCTATACGATGCTTCTCACCGGACGGGAGGTGAAAGACTACCTGGAGTATTCCTATACCTTGTGGACCAACCGGATGCAGACCCCTGCCGACCACATCATGCTGCTGGCTCCGCTGGATAATGCGGGAACACGTTACGGCTTCCGGAATTTTGCCTTCAACTTCGATTCGGCTGCCGGCATCTGCTATACGGTGGATGTCACCCGTCCACAAGGCGAGAAGATTACCATCACCTCGATGGCAGACGGACGTCCTTTTGACACGGCTGCCACCTACCGGGTTGCCATCAATTCGTACCGGGGCAATGGGGGAGGAGAGCTGCTCACCATCGGCGCAGGCATACCGAAGGAGGAACTGGCGACACGCATCGTGGAGATTACACCGAAGGATTTACGCTATTACCTGATGAAATACATCGAACGGCAGGGAACCGTCAGCCCGAAGCCGTTGAACCAATGGAAGTTTATTCCGGAGGCATGGACCGGGCCTGCCATCGAGCGCGACCGCAAGCTGCTGTTTGGAAAGTAAGTATCAATAGATAAACGATACTTGTTCAAATGGTAAAGTATAAAAGATAGAGAGAAAAGCTGAGGAAGGTTTTGTCAAACAGAAAAAATGTGTTATTTTTGCCGCAACATGCTTACCCCGCTTCCCGTAAGAACAGCGCGCTCAGGGTGAGCTTTTTATTTTATATACCCATGACCACGAAAACAAATAGGATACCTTATCCCAAGCATCTTATATCTTTTACTGACCAGATAAACCTGCTTAAACAAAGAGGAATGGCTTTCAGGGATGAACCAAAGACCCTACACTTGTTGCAGAATATCAGTTATTATCGTTTGAGCGGTTATTGGTATCCTCTTCTGGCAGACAAACAACAACATATTTTCAAACCGGGCAGTACATTTGAATCAGCCTATAGCATCTATAAGTTTGATAGTGAACTTCGCAAGCTGATTATTGCAGAGATTGAAAAGATCGAGGTAGCAGTCCGTACGCAAACAGCATATATCCTTTCTTCACAGTACGGTGCATATTGGTTTAAAGATTCCTCGCTTTTCTCAAATCCCGTCCGCCATGCAAAGTTGCTGTCAAAAAATGACGAAGAATACAGTTGCAGTGATGAAGAGTTCATAAAGGCGTTCAAGGCGAAATATTCCAATCATTTTCCACCAAGCTGGATAATTATGGAAATAACCTCATCTGGAACACTTTCCATATTGTACGAAAATTTGTTGCCAGGAAAGATCAAGCGCTCCATCGCCGCATACCGTCCATTGATGCCACGCTCTCCGCGCAATACTTTCATCAAATTACCAGCTAACGGTACACCGCAGGTCTATTTTGTATTAAGCATGATTATATACTTGCTGAATACAATCAATCCAAACCATTCGTTTGTTTCGAGGTTCAAAACACTTTTGAACCGTTATCCGTCAATTGATGTCCGTGCCATGGGATTTCTGGACGATTGGAAGGATGAGAGTCTTTGGAAAGGCTGAATGTAAAAAACAAATGCCAAACGATGGCAAAATAAAGAACAAGTGAAAACACTGAAATTATTGAATAAGGAAACTGATGAACCGTAGTTTGAGAAATATCGGATGGTTGGGAATTGTCTTATGGCTCCTGTTCGGGTGTGTACACAAGCCGCAGGAAACGGTGGATGCATTGCCCTATTGTGAGGAGGACACGACTGCATGGGGGCTGCTGACCACCGACGGCACTGTGGCTGCTCCTTCGGGAACGTGGGGGCAGGCACCGTCTGCCGTAGTCAACGGACGGTTCACGGCGACAGATACGGACGGTCGGGTACACCTTTACGGACTGGAACAGCCGGACCGTCCGCTTAGCCATACCGGTGGTTATTACCAGATAGGATACTTCTTCGACCGGGTCACTGTGGCGCAGCATTCCCCGGACATGCCCTTTGTCTTGCTGGACCGTGATGGAGAGACGGTTGCCGTCGTGGATAACTCCGTCCGGATGATGCATAACTTCTCGTGTGCCCGTGCCTTGGTCTATACGGACACAGGACATTATGGTTACATGGATTTGCAGGGACGACTTGTCCTCCCCGCAGTGTATGATTATGCCGCCGACTTTGCTGACGGTGTCGCTCTCGTGGGACGCCTGGATGCTGACGGACGGATGGGCTATGCCTTCATTGATGAGAACGGAGAGGTGGCAACCCTGCCCGGAACCTCTTCCCGGTTGTTGGGCGTACGCTACAGCGACGGGCTGTTGAACTGCCGTGAGCTGGATAGCGGACGCTGTGTCTATATGGATCGGAAGGGACGCGATGCCCTGTTCCTGTCCGACACCATCGTGGAGTCTTTCCCTTTCCGGAATGGTCGAGCCGTGGTGCAGTCGGAGCAGGGACGTGGAGTGATTGACCGACAGGGACGGTCGGTGGTGGCGTCCGTGTATACCGATATTTATCTGTCCGGGAAAGACCGCATGGCACTGTGCCGTGCCGGACAGTGGCAGCTGGCCGATGCCGAAGGGAATCCGCTGTCCCCGGCACGCTATGAGGCTGTCTCCCCGTTTCTGCCTTCGGATGCCCTTGTCGTGCGGAAGGCGGGCAGGATGGCCCTGCTGAATGCAGATGGTCATACCGCAGCAGTCGGCTGGGTGGACTCCATTGCCTGTGACCCGGTGGCGTTGAGGCTAATACCGCAGGTCTTCGTGCGTAGCGAGAAAGCAACGTCTCATGCCGCGGACAAGGTTATGGAGAAGGATTCCGTGAAGAAGGCCGACGAACCGTTGAAGCCGGAACGGGAAGTACCCGTCCGTGTGACACACCGCACAGCCCCCGATTGGAGGACCGTCGGTAAGGACAACCCCTTCTATGCGGAAGCCGTGAAAGTAGTATCCGGCAGGTTGGAGGAAGACGATGCCGAACGCCGCCGCATCATCCTGAACTATGTGGAGCATCTGCGTACGGCTTATACGACCAAGGACGTTGATTTCCTGGAGCAGCTGTTTAGTGAACGTGCCCTGATTGTCGTCGGGACGGTCATCCGCGCTTCCTCCCAGGAGTCTGAAGGCTATCTGTCTCCCCGTCAGGTGGTCTATAACATCAAGAGTAAACAGGAGTATCTCGGACGACTCAAGGAACTGTTCCGTGCCAACAAACATATAGACTTGCAGTTCAGTGGCTTCAAGATTATGCGTCATCCGACGGCCGAAGGAATCTATGGCGTCAGTCTGCGCCAGGCCTACCGTTCGGACCTCTATTCCGATGACGGCTATCTGTTCCTGTTATGGGACTTCCGCAACCCAGCCATGCCACAGATCCATGTGCGCACGTGGCAGCCCGCTTTTCCGGACGGACATACCCCGTTGCCTGAGGATGAGATACTCGACATACGTAACTTTAATTTGCAATGAGGATGAAACGTCTGATGATTTATCTCGCAGCCTGCTTGTGTTGCCTCACGATGGCGGCACAGAAGTTTGGAGTGGCACGTTTCCGGGTGATGCCGAACGACATCTCTGCCTACATCCATCCCGTGCGCGACCTGAACGGAGAGGCTTGCGCACTCATCAAGGTGGTGGGCAGCAAGGATTTCGCATTCTCTACACCACTGGGCATCGTAAAACGGGTCGATGAGGTGGGGGAGGTCTGGCTCTATGTGCCGCACGGGACCCGTCTACTCACGGTGAAACATCCCCGGTGGGGCGTCCTGCGCGACTATTGTCTGGACCCTGCGGCAGAATCGCGGTTGACCTATGAGCTGGTGCTTGCAGAGCCCTTGCCGGATGCCGATGGATGGGGTGTTCCTTTTCCTGAAATGCACCCCGTAGCTGTATGGAGAGTGGCGTCGGATATTCCACAACCGGAACCGGTCAGCTGGAAAGCACGCCGGGCGAAAGAACCCTGGAGGATGGTAGCATTGGTTGGTACAGGCATCAGTGACGGAGTCTCTGCGGGATTGCGGTTGGGAGTGATGCGCAGGCACGGTGCCTATGTCTATGGACAAACTAATTTTACGTCTCTCCCCTCTACGGTCGGTACATGTGACGACGAGGGTTATACGGCAGACGGTTCCCTCCCTTATTATACCGGACGTACGGAAGATGCCCGCTGGCTCTTGACTGCCGGAGCCATGCACCGCCTGTTCGGTACCTTTTACCTGTATGAAGGTTTGGGATATGGCAAGCGTACGTTGGTGTGGCAGACCATCGAAGATACCTATCTGCGCCATGCACCCCGTTCAGTGGAAGGACTCTCTGCCGAACTGGGAGCCATGTATCGTTGGCGTATGCTGATGCTGTCCGCCGGTGTCACAACGATTGCTGCGGACTGGTGGGAAATGAATGTAGGAATAGGAATAAGCTTTTGAACCATGGAACTCAAATACATCTTGATTCTTTTGATCGGACTAGGTGTTGTCTCGCTGGTCTCTTGTGTCCATGACAATGCACCTTCCAACCGGCCGCCGACGCTGACTGTCGATTCGGTGGTAGGAGTGACACGCACGTCAGCCATCTTGGCAGGAACCCTTTATATCCCCGAACGGAGCCGGGTGGACTTCTGCCGGTTCTGTTATGGGACGAGTCCCGAAAGCATCGTTTCTGTCGATTGTCCGGTGAAGCAAGGTGTGGTCTACGCTCGTCTGGAAGGGCTGCGTCCCGGAACGACCTATCTTTATTACCTGGAGGCAGGTACGGAGGCACAGCGTGTGATGAGCGACTCAAGGGCTTTCCGCACCTTGCCCAATGAAGTGCCTACGTTGGGACGTGTGACCATTGATGCCCAAGGACCGTTCAGCGCCATGCTCCGTTGCCGGGTGTTGGAAGATGGAGGTGAGGTATTGACCCATACGGGGTTTGAGTATGTGCTGAACGGGGAGGAAGAAACTGTTCGGGTCGAGATGGTGGACAGCTGTCTGGCCACACGCATTGGAGGACTGGTTCCCCACGCGGTCTATACGGTTCGGGCTTTTGCTGAGAATGCCGTCGGAAGGGCTTACAGTGAGCCGTTGACTCTCACAACCAGTGATGCCTTCGTCTGGCAGCAGCCTGGTGACCTGGTGGTGCTGGTTGAGGATGCTGAAAAATACAAGGTGGAGACCATGACGCTGGCGGGACCACTTGACGGGGCAGACCTTCGTCTGCTGCGTGATATGGCAGGACGGGACGCGGAAGGCAGGCAGACCGCCGGTCGGTTGGCTCGTCTTGATATGACCGACTCCCGGATTGTCGAGGGTGGATTGTCTTATGACGGTTCCCATTATACCGAGGCTGACGTGGTCGGGAACGGACTCTTCAAGCATTGCCTGTCCTTGCAGGAGGTACACTTGCCTTCTGGTGCCAAGCGGATGGATACGGATGCCTTCACCGGTTGTCATGCCTTGCGCAGGCTGATGATTCCCGAGTCTCTTTGTACGTTGGTTCCTTCTGCCGATTGTCCGTCCCTGACTGAAATCGAGGTGTCGGCAGCCAATCCGGAGTTGAGCAGTCTTCAGGGTGTGTTATATGATAAGGAGGGGACAAGCCTTCTGTGGTTCCCACTGGGAAAAGATGATGCGGAACTGGAGCTTTCTCCTACGTTGGTCCGGTTGGGTGACTATGCCTTGCAAGGTTGCAGGATACAGTCTGTCCAATTGCCCTCTTCGGTGCGTGAGCTGGGTATAGGAGTTTTCCATAATGCCAAGTCACTGAAGCGGGTCACCCTGTCTGAAGGTGTAGTGAGGGTGCCGACAGCTCTCTTTCAAGGTTGTGATTCTTTGCGAACGGTGACCCTCGGGAAGAATACGGAGTATGTCGGTGAATCTTGCTTCGATGGATGCACTGCCCTGAGCGAACTTCGGGTTGAGGCTGCTGTACCGCCGGTCTGCACGGAAGCGTCCTTCCTAGGTGCGGGAGAAGTGTACACCCGTTGCATCCTGCGCGTGCCTGCCACATCTGTAGTGACCTATCGCAGTCATGCCGTATGGGGAAAGTTCAAGTATGTAAAGCGGATTGAAAACTAACGGGAGCTAGAATCGTTGGGCGAGGTTCCTGCCTGTTAGGGCAGGCTCCATCCCTTCATCTCTTCCCGGTAGGCAGCCGATTGCTGCTGTTCCTCCAGTGGATAACGCTGGTCGAGCACTTGCCTCAACTGACGTCGCAGGTGCGTGCTGTCTGGTTGAGGACGCAGCTGTTCATCTCCAAGGATGCGCCGGTATTCGTTCGGCAGTACAATACTGCCATTAGCAGGGAATATGGGAGTGAATGCGTCGGAAGGCAAGTCTTGCCGGAAACTGTGCAGAAAGAACCATCCACCGATGATGCCGCAAAGCAGGGCGGCTGTCACAAGCAGGTTCCGGGACACCGGACGGCGATGCCGTTCCGTCTGTCGGAGTGCGGCAAGCATCTCTTCTGCAGAGCCATAACGGTACTCACGTTCAGGATGAGCACAGCGTTGTGCGATGCGCAACAGCCGTTTGTCTCCTGTCAACGAAACCATCTCCTTCATGATAACTCCGAGCGAGTAAAGGTCGCAGCGTACATCCCAGGCCGCGTTCGGGTGGAAAAGTTCGGGAGCCATATAGCGGCGTGTCCCGGCAGGTATCTTCAGCAGGTAAGTGTCATCACAATCGGACAGGCTGAAATCGATTATTTTGCAATTGTTTCCATTGTGGGTCACGAGGATGTTCTCGGGCTTCAGGTCCCGGTGGACAATCTGTTTGCTGTGTATGTATGCCAGTGCTTCTCCAAGTTCGGTGAGAAGTTTCTGTGTCAGTTCGCGAGTCAGCATCCCCCGTTCCATCACTTCACGCAGAGTGATGCCGTCCACATACTCCATCAGGATGCAGTTGCCCAGTCCTTCGACCATCTCCCATCCCAATGTACGGCAGATGTGAGGGTGGTCCAGCCGATAGCCGATGGTGAATTCCTTTTGCAGGAGCTTTTGGTACAGCGGATTGTCGCAACAATCTTCTTTTAAGGTCTTCAGAATACGCAACCTGCCGAAGTAACGGATGCAGAAGAGGCGTGTATATCCTTCGGGGGAGACATAGAGCTCTGTCATGCGACCGCTCTCTGTGTCCCCTGTGGCAGGCAGTTCTTCGAGAAATCCGGAATTATCCCAATCAGACTTGTTCATGGGAGTGAGTGTTTAACAGCGTCAGTCCACCGTTACGTCCCGCAACAAAGGCTCCGGTGCGGAAACCGTCGCGGAGGATATAAGGAATGGTGAGCGGTTGTCCGAGGACAAAGCCGGACACTTCGAAACGGTCTCCGATGCGTAGTTTCGATTGCAAGACCTCCGTCACTTCATAGATAAAGTTGCCGCAGTAGGTGAGGCAGACATAGCGGTTGGGTGCCCATCCCAGCTCGATCTCGGCACCGACATCCAGTTCATCTGAAGAGATGGAAGGTGTGGAAAAGAAGGCGGAACACTCGAACTCTCCGGTTGGTCGTCCGTTGCAGAAAGCCTGGAAGTCTGCATACCCAAGGAAATGAGAGAAACTGTCAAGTGTCTGCATACGGGGATGGTGTGGATAGGTCACGTAGCCCCACAACCGCTTCAGGGTGGATGGAGAGATAAATTCACCACATCGGTGCTTCAGGAAGAGTGAGAAGATGTTGAAGTCGTTGCTCGTCTTGAGCGGCTTGGCATACTTCTGCTCTACACGGCGTAAGAGTTTGATGATTTCTGTTTGATAGTTATCCATGTCTCAGCGGTTTAATCATAAGTGTGGGTTAGTGTTCCCTTTATTAGGAAAGCAAAGATAGTGAAAAGAGTATAAACAGGACACTATCTGCCACTAATTCCTGAAAGAAACATCCACATGCAGGAGGAACTGCGTCCCGGTGTGCCTGCATGTGGATGTCTATCAGATGATCGTCCGTTCTGAACGGTACCTCATTTGTGTGACGGTTGTTGGTTAATCCCGCAGCTCGTCCGAGGTATACCCCTGGGGCAATGCACGGCAATTGTATCCGGACGCCATGATCTCACCGTAAGCTCCGGCGGAACGCAGGACCAGCAGGTCATGACGGGTCACTCCGTTGAGGTCAACAGCCTTGCCGAATACGTCGGACGATTCACAGATTGGTCCCACAACGTCGTAAGTTTCTACCGGACGTTCGGAAGTGAGGTTCTCAATCTTGTGATAAGCCTGATAAAGGGCAGGGCGGATGAGGTCGGTCATACCGGCATCGACAATGGCAAACTGCTTGTGGGTTCCCTGCTTGACATAGAGTACTTGCGTGATGAGTGAGCCACACTGACCGACAATGGACCGCCCCAGTTCGAAATGGATGGTTTGTTGTCCGTAGCGGCGCAGGTGCTTGTGGTAGCACGCAAAGTATGCAGCAAAATCGGGAACAGGCTGGCGGTTGGGATGCTGGTAGTCGATGCCCAGACCACCCCCTACGTTGATATGTTCCACGAGGATGCGGCGTGCTGCAAGGCGTGCCTGCAGCTCATTGATACGATTGCAGAGAGCGGCGAAGTCACCCATATCGAGAATTTGTGACCCGATGTGGAAGTGCAGTCCGATGAAGCGTACATTGCTCATGCCGAGTGCCAAGTCGATGACACGGTCCATATCATCCATGCTGATTCCGAACTTGTTTTCTGCCAGTCCGGTTGTGATATGTGCATGAGTGTGTGCACCGACATTAGGGTTGATGCGGAAGGCCACACGAGCCACTTTACCTTTGGCGGCAGCCAACGCATTGATTACTTCCAGCTCGGGGACAGATTCCACGTTGAAACAAAAGATATCATTGTCCAGTCCCAGCTCTATTTCCCAGTCGGCTTTTCCCACACCGGCATAGACAATCTTTCCGGCAGGGAAGCCGGCTTGAAGAGCGGCACGTATCTCGCCTCCGCTCACACAGTCGGCACCCATTCCACTATCGCGGATGACGGCGAGGATTTTCGCGTTGGCATTTGCCTTGACGGCATAGTGTACCTGAAAGTTCTCGTAGCGTTCCGCTTCGCGGTTGATGACGTTTAGTGTATTGCGTAGTAAATCTGTATCGTAATAATAAAAAGGTGTTTGCAGGTTCCTGAATTTTTCGATAGGGAAGATGCCTTTCATGCTGTGAGGATAATTGATGATTAGTGGTTGAACAGAGATTTGCTTAATGCTTGCAGAGCACGTTTCTTGTCTTCTTCCTTGATGAGGAAAGAGATGTTGTAATTGCTGCCACCGTAAGAAATCATGCGTACGGGAATCTCACTCATGGCTGCCACAGCCTTAGCCTCGAAACCTACATTGTTCCAGCTCAAGTCGCCCACAACACAGACAATACACATGTTGTGGTCAACTGTTACCGTACCGTATTTCTTCAAATCATCGACAATCTCATGCAGGTGCTTGGTGTTGTCAATGGACATGGACACACCGACCTCTGAAGTACAAATCATGTCGATGGAAGTCTGGTAGCTCTCGAAAATCTCGAAGACTTTCCGAAGGAAACCGTGCGCAAGGAGCATACGGCTTGACTTGATCTTGATTGCTGTGATGTTGTCCTTGGCAGCTACAGCCTTGATTTTTCCACTTTCCGACTCGTTGGAGATGAGCGTACCGGGTGCCTGCGGTTCCATGGTGTTGAGCAGACGTACGGGAATGTTGGCATATTTAGCCGGCTGTATGCAGGTCGGGTGAAGAATCTTCGCGCCGAAGTAGGCCAACTCGGCAGCTTCTTCAAACTGCAATTGACGGACGGGAGCCGTCTTGTCGACTACACGCGGGTCATTGTCATGCATACCGTCGATGTCTGTCCATATCTGAATCTCACTGGCATTGACAGCAGCTCCGATGAGTGATGCCGTATAGTCGCTTCCGCCGCGTTGCAGGTTATCAACCTCACCGTAGGCATTGCGGCAGATATATCCTTGTGTGATATAGATGTCAGCTTCGGGGAGTTTGGCCAGCTGTTGTGCGAGCTTCTCCTTGATGTAGTTCAAGTCCGGTTCGGCATTCTTGTCCGTCCGCATGTAATCGAGTGCCGGGATAAGAACTGCATTGATGCCCTGTTCGAGCAGGTAGTTGGTCATCATGTTGGTTGAGATGATTTCTCCTTGTGCCAGGATAATCTTTTCTTCAAACAGGGTGAACAGGTCCTTGGTATAAGAGCGGATGAAGTTAAATTCGTCTTTCAGGAAAACGAGTGTCTTCTGCTTGTATTCATCTGTCGAATAAAGCTCATCCACATGCTTTCTGTAAGCAGTTTCGAGGTTGTTGATGATTTCGTTGGCACCCTCTGGATTCTTTTTGTAGAGATAGTCCGAAATCTCAACCAATGTGTTTGTAGTCCCCGACATGGCCGAAAGCACTACGATTTTCTTCTCTCCGTCTGTAATCAGCTTGGCAACATCCTTCATGCGCTGGGCTGAACCGACAGACGTTCCTCCGAATTTTAAAACTTTCATTGTCTATATCTTATGATTAGTTGTTAATTGATTGTTGTTGATAAAATGTCTGTGTGATTTCTTCGACGTGGTGTTCCCGACATTGGTAGACGATGCCCGGATAGTCTCGTACGATTTTCAAGTTGTGTGTGGTCATGACGACTGCCGCTCCCTTGGAACTTATCTCGTGGAGAAGCTTGACTATCTGACAACCGGTTTCTTCGTCCAGATTGCCTGTTGGCTCGTCTGCCAGAATAATCTTAGGCCGATTGAGAATTGCCCTGGCGAGAACGATGCGTTGCTGTTCTCCACCCGACAACTCATGGGGTAACTTATATCCCTTGTTGCTCATTCCCACCCGTGACAGCACCTCTTCGATGCGTGTATCCATTTCGTGCCGGTCTTTCCAGCCGGTGGCTTTTAATACAAAAGCGAGATTGTCATATACAGTCCGGTCAGTGAGTAGCTGGAAGTCCTGAAAGACAATGCCTAGCTGACGGCGCAACCGGGGAATATGTTTGCGTTTGAGTGAGTTCATGTCGCATTCTAATACTCGGGCGTTACCTGCAGCAATACTCAATTCCCCATAGATGGTTTTGAGCAGACTGGTCTTGCCTGTTCCGACTTTGCCTATGATATAGACAAACTCCCCTTCGTTCACTTGGAAGTTGACCTCCGACAGAACGAAATGTTCCTGTTGGTTGATTTCCACCTGTTGGTAATCGATGAGCATGTTGTTTCCCTTTCGTTGACGAGTTAAGAAGTAGATGGGCGGGGAAACCGACAGGCAAAGGCAGTATCCTCAGCCTTCTTGCTTATCGGTTCCCTCATTTTCTTTCGGTTTTACTTATGTCTTTTTTGCAGTTCCCGGGCAAGATCCTCGATGCGCATTCCCTTGGAAGTGAGAAGGACGATGAGGTGATAGAGCAGGTCAGACGCTTCGTAAATCAGTCGTTCGTCTGTCCCGTTCGTTGCTTCGATGACTGTTTCCACAGCTTCTTCACCCACCTTTTGTGCCATGCGGTTCACTCCGGTCTGGAAGAGCGATGTCGTGTACGATTTCTCGGGCATTTCCTGGTGTCGCTTTTCAATAAAGTCCTGCAGGTAACTGAGGAAGAAGATATCAGCGTCGTTTTTCTCTCCCCAACATGTGTCAGCTCCCGTATGGCAGACAGGACCGTCAGGATGTACCTTGACAAGCAACGTGTCCTGGTCGCAGTCGGCCTTGATGGAGACAACATGGAGGAAATTTCCACTGGTCTCGCCTTTCGTCCACAATGTCTGGCGTGAACGGCTGAAGAAGGTCACTTTCCCCGTCTCCACAGTCTTGTCGTATGCCCCCTTGTTCATGAAACCAAGCATAAGCACCTTGCCGGTGCAATCGTCTTGGATGATGGCAGGAATAAGCCCATTCATTTTGTCAAAATCTAATTCCATGTGTGTACTGTTGGTTAGTTTATCTTAATCGTACATTTACATTGTGCGCACAAAGATACTGTTTTAATTTCGAAATATTTATTTCTCCGAAGTGAAAAACACTAGCTGCAAGCGCAGCGTCGGCTTTTCCTATCAAAAATGCATCCCTGAAGTGTTCCATTGCACCGGCTCCTCCTGAAGCGATGACAGGAATGGGAAGGGCGTCCGCCAGCTTCGCCAACGCTTCGTTGGCATATCCCGTTTTTACCCCGTCATGATTCATGCTGGTGAAAAGAATTTCGCCTGCTCCTCTGTCCGCGGCTTCATGGGCCCATTCGAAAAGTCCCCGTCCGGTCTCGATGCGCCCTCCATTGAGATAACACTTCCAACCGTCTGGTGTTTCTTTGGCATCGATGGCAACGACGCAGACTTGTGAGCCAAAGTGTGAAGCAATCTCATCAATGAGTTGAGGATTACGCAAGGCGGACGAATTGACCGAGACTTTGTCAGCACCCGCTTGCAGCAGGCGTTCCACATCGCTCAGTTCGTGGATGCCGCCTCCCACGGTAAAGGGAATATTGATATTGGCTGCAACTCGCTCGACAAGCTCGGTGAAGGTCTTCCGTTTTTCATGGCTGGCGGTGATGTCAAGAAACACTAGTTCATCCGCACCTTCCTGTGAGTAGAAGCGGCCGAGTTCGACTGGATCTCCGGCTTCTCGGAGATTGACAAAGTTAGTTCCTTTGCCCGTCTGTCCATCCTTGATGTCCAGGCAAGGTATGATTCGTTTGGCTAACATGGCAGGTCCTCCTGTGCTGATGCTTGCACTTTACCGTTGTTGGCGATAAAGCGGTTGATGTCCTGAAGATTGATTCGGTTCTCATAGATGGCTTTCCCCACAACTACGGCCGGTATGCCGGCTGCATTGAGCTGCCGGAGGTCTTCCAGGGAACTGACTCCTCCACTGGCGATGAGATAAAGTCCCGGAAGTTGGGTGAGTATGTTCTGATAGAGTGGAAGTGAGGTTCCTTGCAACATGCCATCTTTGCTGATGTCGGTGCAGAGCACTTGCCTGACGCCCTGCCGGTGATAGTTGCTGAGATAGGGCAGGAGTTCGATTCGGCTGTCTTCCAACCAGCCATTGACGGCAATGACCCCATCTTTGGCGTCGGCACCCAGGATGATACGTTCCGCACCGAAACGCTCCATCCAGGCTGAGAACAGTTCCGGTTGTGTCGCGGCGATACTGCCTATGGTGACCATCTGCGCTCCGCAGGAAAAGGCCGTCTCCAGGTCCTGGTCGCTCTTGATGCCGCCGCCAAAATCAATAATCAGCGATGTATGGGTGGCAATCTCCTCCAGCACCTTGTGATTGACGATGTGTTTAGACTTGGCACCATCCAAGTCTACCAGATGCAGTCGGCGGATGCCATTGTCTTCAAAAGCCTTGGCTACATCCAGTGGACAGTCGGCGTATACCTTCCGGCTACTGTAGTTCCCCTGTGAGAGTCGGACACATTGTCCGTCCATCAGGTCGATTGCAGGAATTATGTCGATCATTGTGTGTACAGTTATAGAGTAAATAGATATTCCTGACATTACAGAGCCAGGAAGTTCCTTAAAATCCGTTCCCCCACGCTTCCGCTTTTCTCGGGATGGAACTGCGTGGCATAAAAGTTGTCTTTCTGCAGGGCGGCACTGAATGGAAGGATATAATCCGTTTGTGCTGCGGTATCCGGGCATATCGGTGCGTAGTAGCTATGGACAAAGTAGACGAATTCTTCGTTGGTGAAGCCTTTGAACAGTTCCCCTTGGGTATGGCTTAACGTATTCCAGCCCATGTGAGGAACTTTGTCGTCATGATTCCGGGGCTGGAAGCGGAGGATGTTGACGTCGAAGATTCCCAGCCCGTCCACATCTCCTTCTTCAGAATGCTTGCAAAGCAGCTGCATGCCAAGGCAGATGCCCAACAAGGGTTGGCGAAGCGAGCAGATAAGCTTGTCCAATCCCGTTTGTTGCAGATGGCGCATGGTATTAGCCGCTTCGCCTACTCCGGGAAAGATTACCTTGTCCGCTGCCAGAAGAATTTGCGGATCAGCCGTGATGCAAGGCTCAACGCCTAACCGTTTCAGCGCATGACTGACAGAGTAGATGTTTCCCGCATTGTATTTTACGATAGCTACATTCATACTATATAATAAGGTGTTAGTTGAAAATGACCGTTTTGTTGTGATATGCCAATATCTTCTGTTCGATATGTTTCTGGACTGCTCGGGAGAGAACAATCTTTTCCAGGTCTTTCCCCTTGTTGATCAGGTCCTCCAACGTATCTTTATGCGTGATTCTCACCACATCCTGTTCGATGATGGGGCCGGCGTCCAGCTCGTTGGTGACATAGTGACTGGTGGCTCCGATGATTTTCACTCCCCGTTCGAAGGCTGCATGGTAAGGGCGTGCCCCGATGAATGCCGGCAGGAAGGAATGGTGGATATTGATGATACGCTGTGGATACGCCTTGATCATGCGGTCAGAGATGACCTGCATGTAGCGTGCCAATACGATGAAGTTGACATTATATTCCTCCAACAGTTGCAGTTCCGCCTTTTCCTGTTCCATCTTGTTTTCTTTGGTAATGGGGAACACGTAAAAAGGAATGCCGAAGCGTTCAGCCACCGGCTTAAGGTCAGGATGGTTGCTGATGATGAGCGGAATATCTACATGCAGCTCTCCCGCAGTATACCGTGCCAGAATATCAAACAGACAGTGTGACATCTTCGACACAAAGATAGCCATTTTAGGCTTTATGTCTGAGAAATGGAGCTGGAATTCCATCGCGTACTTTTGTGCATACAATGTCTGGAAATAATCGTGTATCTTTTCCTTGGGGATAAGAAAATTCTCCAAATCCCATTCGATACGCATAAAAAATGCACATTCAGCGTGGTCGACATATTGATCGAGGTAGATGATGTTGCCTTGATTGATGGTAATAAAGTTGGTCACTTCGGCTAGGATACCCTGTTTGTCCGGGCAATGTAACAGTAATCTCGCAGTTGTAGTCATACGTATTTTTCTCTTGTCTATTTTTGTAACGGCACAAAAGTATGAAAAAAATGTGAGTCATTGCATTTTATTTCTTCAAAACCTTCTTGCATATTCGAAAAAGTATTTATATTTGCACCCGTAATCCAACAAGGTGCGTTAGTTCAGTTGGTTAGAATACATGCCTGTCACGCATGGGGTCACGGGTTCGAGTCCCGTACGCACCGCCAGTTACAAAGTAAGATTAGGAAAAGCTCTGATTCCCAACGGGATTGGAGCTTTTTTATTTTTGGGAAACCTGTTATAAGGGCTCCGTTTTTATGGCTTTGAATCGGATAGGAATTGGGATAGAGAGCAGGCTTAACTGAAAAGTATGAGAGTTATTGAGAACGAGCAGGAGGGAAAGCGATGGATGCCATTGGTGCAATCCACGAATTGTGTATGTCAATTCTTTTGGAAAGAAAGATTCCAATACTTCTGCGAAAGTTATGGAGGCTTTCGGCGGAAGTATTGGAATGATATAGAACGCGTATTTGATTTTAATCCTTATAGCATTCAGGCAGACGGCTTTGTACGGCTGAATAAGCTTTTTCCATGGTAATTTTGATATCTTCCGGTCCTTGTCCCTGTGGATAGATTGGATCATGCATGGTGAGAATCATGCGGTGACGTCTGATGAAACCTCCGGTACGTGGCAATACCTCGAATGAACCGTCGATGGTTAGGGGGACAATGGGTAGCTGGAGCTCATCTGCCAATTGGAAAGCACCTTTTTTGAATGGTTTCATTTTCCCATTGAAAGTGCGGCTGCCTTCCGGAAATACGACCAGCGAAGTTCCGTCAATCAATGTATGGCGTGCTTGTTCAATCGTCTCCTGTATCTTCTTGGGACCGGATTTATCAACAAAGATATGCCCGGCGGACTGGCATGCCTTTCCAACAAAAGGAATGCTGCGGAGCGATTTCTTCATCATCCATTTGAAGTTACGTCCCAAAAAGCCATATATCAGGAAGATGTCAAACGAACCTTGATGGTTGGCTACAAAGATGTACGATTGGTTGGTTTTGACCAGCTGGTTGCTGTTGACCTTAATCGGGAGTAACAGGATACGGCAAATCAGTTGGGACCAGATCTTACCGGGGTAATACCCCCAAAAGTGCGCACTTCCGATGAATGAACCGACGATGGTGGTCAAAGCCGTCAGTAGAGTGAGGACTAGCAAGATTGGCAATGCAATGCATAGTTGATAAACGCGATATACTATTTTTCCCATGATTATGATATTCGATTTGGCTGCAAAGGTAATGGTTATTTCTGTTTTTTGTGTAGAGTTATTACAGTAATTTCGGGCCATGCGCCAAAGCGGAAGGGAAGCATAACTTCACCTGCGCCGATGTTGACGTAAAGGCCGCGTTCGTTTTCCAGATACATTCCACGATTCTCAGGGTAAAACCAGGAGGCAGGTGTAAATCCGAAAAGCAGGAACTGCATGGCATGGGTATGTCCGGCAAGCATCAGCTGTATATCGGTGTCGGGCAATACTTCACGACGCCAGTGGGTCGGATCGTGACTGAGTAGGACCTTGAACATTCCTTCCGTACCTTTCATCGCTTTGGGGAGATCACCTCTTTCCGGGAATGGAGGATAACCTTGATTCTCGACACCGATCAAAGCGATGCAGGTATCTCCCCGATGAATCAGTGCATGGGCATTGTTCAGCATTTTCCATCCCATTCGGGCCTGACGTTGTTTGAGCTCTTCCAGATTGGCTGCCCGCTCACGGGGACTGTTCCATCGGATGTAGGTGCTATAGTCGTGATTGCCCAGTACGGAGAAAACACCGTCGGGAGCATGGAGCTGCTTGAGTATGTTTTCGACACCGTCCAATTCCGTGGCGCGGTGATTGACCAGGTCTCCCGTAAAGACAATGAGATCGCCTTGTTGTCGGTTCATGAGATCGACGAGCTCCTGGACACGACGGGGATAACCGGCAATGGTTCCGATGTGCAAGTCCGAGAACTGTACGATGCGGTAACCGTCGAAGGCTTCAGGGAGGTCAACCGATTCGAACGAGACTTCTTTGACCTCATAGCGGTGCCATCCGCAAATAGTGCCGTAAAGTACCATTGCCATGCTGGACAGAGCGACAAACAAACCGGAGGCTGTACCAACTGTAGCTGCGGGTTTCCATAACCGTCGGAATGCTCTGCCAAGGAGAGAGAAGAGGCAGAACAATCCTTTGGGAATGGTAAATGCCATATAGACGATGACGAACAATCCTGTCAGATGGGTCTGTCGTGCACTGTAATCTTCGTGGGTGACAAGGATGACCAGTGTCACAAGCAGGACAAGTGACGGCAGGAAGTAGAGTAACCGGAGCCACCATCGTCGGGTGAGATGGTGGATGTAAGCTGCATAGATGTACCAATCGGATAACACCATGCAGATTAATAAGAAGAGGGTGATTCGTTGAAGCATGATATTAGATTTACAGGTTATTTCTTTTCGCAATCCAGGGACTACTCACTTAAATTGGCGGCAAGGAACTTCCGCATCTCTTCGAGGCTCTTGCCTCGGCGGGATGCATAGTCGGCAAGCTGGTCTTCTCCAATCTTTCCTACGGCAAAGTAATGGGATTGTGGATGAGCGAACATGAGTCCGCAAACTGAAGCACGGGGATCCATCATACCGTTTTCCGTCAAGTGGATACCGATTTGCTTCATGTCCAGCAATGCATCGAGCAGGAAGGTGACGGATTGGTCGGGCAGGGAAGGATAGCCGACTGCCGGGCGTATGCCCTGATATTCTTCCTTCAGCAGTTGGGGAATGGTGAGCCGTTCATCCTTGGCATAGCCCCAGAACTCTTTGCGTACCTGCTCATGCAACCGTTCAGCGGCTGCCTCAGCCAGGCGTTCGGCAAGGACATGCACCAGCATGCGTTTGTACGGGTCGTTTTCGTAGAGTTCTTCCATCTCCCGGTCTACGGTTGTGGCAAACAATCCTACGGTGTCGGCGACTCCTTGTTCCATCGGACGGACAAAGTCGCTCAGGCAGAGACAGGGGTCTCCGGGCTTTTTGACCGTCTGCTGACGTAAGAGGGGGAATACCGTCTCATCGTCAAGTATCAGGTTGTCTCCCTTGCTGTTGGCTTTACAAAGGCGGAATACACCGTGAACCTTGTAGTCTTCATCCAACTGCCAGAGCATGCGTTGGGCTTCTTTGAAAAGCTGCATGGCTTCGGCTGCCTTGGGACGGTCTTCTACCGGGAAGTCCGTCAGCCACATGGCGCGGCAGGCATCACATCCATGTACGTTGCCAATTTCGGCAAAGCGGGGTTGAAATCCCCAGGCATGGAAGAAATAGATCCAGTTGATGTAGTCGGTCAGTTCGTGAATTCTGTAAGTGATAGTCATAGTTGTAAATGTTGAGGTTGGGTTAAAAATAAATCGTATTAGTTTCGCTGGAAGCGGAGGGCTTGTCCGCGGCAGTCGTCGTCAATCTGTCCGTGGTTGTAAACTTGTCGCCCGTTGACAAAGGTGCGTTCCACCCTCCATTGGAAAGTGTGCCCTTCCAACGGACTCCAGCCGCATTTGCTCAGGATGGTATTGCTGTCGACCGTCCACGGGCTGTTCGGACGCACCAGGACCAGGTCTGCTTGGTATCCCGGACGGATGTAACCGCGTCCTTCGATGGCAAACAGGCGGGCCGGTGCATGACACATCTTTTCCACGACATCTTCCGGACGCAAGATGCCGGCGTCCGCCATTTCAAGCATGGTGACGAGAGAGAATTGCAGCATGGGCATTCCGGAGACGGCTTTCAGCGCTCCTCCCTCTTTTTCCTTCAGCAGGTGGGGGGCATGGTCTGTAGCAATGACATCAATCCGTCCGTCGGTCAGTGCACGGCGCAGTGCATCTCGGTCGGCAGCACTTTTGATGGCGGGGTTGCATTTGATGCGTGTGCCCAATGTCGCGTAATCATCTTGTGTGAAATAGAGGTGTGCGACGCAGGCTTCGGCGGTAATGGCTTTCTGCTCCATGGGGGCGCTGCTGAAAAGTTCCAGTTCTCGTGCAGTGCTGACATGGGCGATGTGCAGACGGGCTCCGGTCTCTTTAGCCAACCGGACTGCCAGGGAGGAAGAGCGGTAGCAGGCTTCGGCATCTCGTATTTCCGGATGGAACCGGACATCCGGGTCATCCCCGTAAAGTGCTTTGTAGCGACGGGTGTTTTCCGAAATGACGGACTGGTCCTCACAGTGTGCCACGATAATCATGCCTGCTTCCCGGAAGATTGTGCGTAAAGCTTCCATACGGTCCACCAGCATATTGCCTGTGCTGGAACCCATGAACAGCTTGACGCCGCAGACCTGATTCCTGTCCAGCTCTTTCAGCAGGGGGGCATTGTTGTTGGTCGCTCCAAAATAGAACGAATAGTTCACCCGGCTTTTGAGGGCAGCATCCCGGAATTTGTTTTCCAGGGCTTCCAGGGTGGTCGTCTGCGGATTGGTATTGGGCATGTCCATGAATGAGGTGACGCCACCGGCAGCTGCGGCACGACTTTCGCTCACCATGTCTGCCTTATGGGTCAGCCCCGGGTCACGGAAATGTACATGGTCGTCGATGACTCCGGGCATCAGGCAGGCACCTGAACCGTCGATGACGGTGTCGCATGCAGCACGGGGCTTCTCTCCGGAACGGAGTACTTCGGAAATCTTTTCGCCTTCGATGACGACGGCTCCGTCAAAGGTCTGTCCCTCATTGATGATGCGGACGTGGTCGATGAGTAATCTGTTCATAGGGCTTAGGATTGTTTACGTTTGGGATAATGTTTGAACCAGCTGTCTAGCTTCAGTTGGATGACGCCCAGCATGGCCTCACCAAAGATGCCTCCGCTCATTTTGGATGTTCCAAGTTCGCGGTTGATGAAGATGACCGGCACTTCCTTGATTTTGAATCCGCATTTGTAGGCGGTGAACTTCATTTCAATCTGGAAGGCATAACCCTTGAAACGGATGTGGTCGAGCGGTATGGTTTCCAAGACTTCGCGTCGGTAACATTTGAAGCCGGCTGTAGTATCATGTATCTTCAGTCCGGTAACGAAACGCACGTATTTCGAAGCGAAGTAGGACATCAGGACACGCCCCATGGGCCAGTTCACAACGTTGACCCCGCTGATGTAGCGGGAGCCGATGGCAACATCGTACCCTTCTTTTGCACAGGCATCATAGAGACGGGGCAGGTCGTTGGGGTTGTGCGAAAAGTCTGCGTCCATCTCGAATATATAATCATAGCGGTGCTCGATGGCCCACTTGAATCCGGTGATATAGGCGGTGCCCAATCCCAGCTTCCCTTTGCGCTCGATCATGAACAGGCGCTCGGGAAACTCACCTTGCAGGCGGCGCACGATGGCTGCTGTTCCGTCGGGTGAACCGTCCTCGATGACCAGGATGTGGAACTCTTTCTCCAGGCCGAAGACGGCACGGATGATGTTTTCGATGTTCTCCTTCTCATTATAGGTCGGGATAATAACAATGCTGTCTGCTGTTTGCATGTGACTTCTATAAATAAATATATGTGTTGCAAAGGTAGTATAATCTCCAAAAATCATACACGGCAGACTGCTTTTTCTTTCTTGAGAGTGTCCTTGTTTCTCCCTTATGCATAGCTGTGCATGCCGCCGAGGAAATAATTCACCCCAATGTAGGTCATCAGGACGGTCAGGAAAGCGCCTGTCATATAGAGGTGATAGTTCAGCGGACGTCTGAACCAAGGCAGCGAAGTGCCGTGAAGGGCGACTGCATAGCACAGGAAGCTGATGAGAGCCCAAACTTCTTTAGGGTCCCAGCCCCAGTAGCGTCCCCATGAGATATTTGCCCAAATGGCACCAACAAATATACCGATGCCCAGCAGTGCCAATGCGGGATAGAGAAACAGTCGGGAGATGACATGGAGTGCCTGTATGTGTTCGGCATGTAGTGGTTGGTTGGGACGGAAGAATTGCAATGTCAGGGCAACGATACCACAGAGGAAAGTGAAGGCAAACAAAGCGTATGCCATCATAATGAGCGAAACGTGCAGGCTCAGCAGCGGGGATGACAGTACCGGGACGAGAGGGGTAATCTGGGGATCCATCTGTCCGATGGAAGACACCAGCAAGAAGAAGCCGGCAAGCAGGAAACCGAAAGACAGCAGAAAGGGGAGGCGTTTGATGACCAGCAGGGTAATCAGTTGCACACACCAGGCAAGCACCAGCATTGTCTCATAGCCATTGCCCATGGGGATGCGTTGGCTGATGATGCCTCTGAGTATCAGGCAGGCGGTCAGGGCAAGGAATGAGAGGAGCAACACTCCGGCAGCGGCATGTTGCAGGTACCTGCCTTTGCGTTCCGTGGGCGTGGTTTTGTGTAGCAGACGGATGAGATATAGAATGAGCAAGACCAGTCCGACTGTCAGATTGATTTTGTAGAGAAGGTCTGAAAAGGGGATATGGTTATACAGACGTTCTGCTTTCAGACGGTGTTCAGAAGGCAATGAATGACCGCCGTATTTCTGTTGGTAACGGTCTACCTTTCCGACGATTTCCTTAAATCCATCTTCCTGACCGGGGACAATACCGAGCAGATAGATGAGGTTGAATGCCTGATTGACAAAGAGGGCTTGTCCGCTTTCTGTTTCGAGGGGTAGTGGGTCGACGGGGCTGTACCAACGGACGTTCCCTTTCGTATCGGTGGCAGGAAACATGCGGAGACATTCTTTGCGGCGCAGGGACATGATGAGTTGCAGGCGGTCATCCATGTCGGTGGCAGCCTTTCTTTCCGGAGAGTTTTTCCCTTGGTCGTAGTTTCCAATGAGGTCTCCCAATAGATAGCCTTGACTTGAGGAAAAGAAGTCATCGACGGAGGCCCATTCTTTCAGCCCGGTAGCTTTGCGGAGGGCACGGCTTTTGACATGAATCAGCGGGACGTGGTCCCAGTCGCGTGTATAGAAGATAAAGCCTGTCAGTACTTGTTCGGCGGAATAGTGCTTGAAGGAGCGTTTGCCGCTAAGTTTCTTGGTGAAATCGATGGCAAATGTCTGGAGTGGGCATACCCGTCCATTGTATTCGATCAGCAGTTCACCAAGTTGTCGGGCTTGTTCCTCCGTCAGGGTGCGTGGCTTTTCTTCCTGTGCGTTGACAAGGCAGGGAAAAGCTGCAGCGAACAGGAGGAAGGCGCCCTTGCGCAAGACGGGATGTCGAAGCAGTTTGCGGAAGCTGCCTTTCGGGTCGGCGAGCATACCGAGCAGGGAAGCAAAGAGCAGGAAATAGCCGAGGTAGGTCACGGTTACGCCCCAAGGGTCTTTGTTCAGAGTCAGATAGCTGCCCCGTTCGTCGGAATCGTAGGAGGACTGATAGAAACGGATGTTCCGATAGGTGTAGATTTGGTTCATGGCAACCATGCCTTGTACGGTCGTCTGTCGTTGCGTATCATTCAGGGTAAAGTGGCTGCGATAGTCGGCGGGAGCATTCGTCCCGCTGTGGTAAGTCACCTGGAAACGGTCCAGAGTCAGGGTGAACGGGAGGGGACGGACGCGCTGTCCGCTGCCGGCCTCTTCCAGGTAGTTGCTGACCGGAACTCCTTCGCGCAGATGGACAATTCCCCGACGTGCCGTGAGGGAAGTGAGCAGAGCGCCAAGCAGGATGATTACCAGAGACAGATGCAAGAACAGACTGTACATCCGGTGGCGTTTGTGGCGGAAAAAGCAGAGCATGCCGGTGAGTGCCAGTATGCCCCAAAGCAGGGCAAACCACCACGAACCGTAGAAATGTTCCAGAACGAAGGGAGTGCCCCGGCTCTTTTCGATAAAAGTAATGATGCTCAACAGGAGGATGAGCAGGTACAGGAGGAAGAAGGCTATGCGTTTCATACAGGGTCAGGTCAGGAGGTAATATAAAAGGTTGACGGGCAGACAACGGTATTCGCCTGCCCGTCAACGGTAATCAGATAGCCCGGATGAAGGCTACGACGGCGTCGCGGTCTTCCTTGGGCAGGTTATAGAATTTTTCTGCGGGACGGAAGGCATCGCTCTCACGGCTGTAGCCATGCCACATGATGGCTTCCACTTCGTTGCGGGCACGGCAGTCGTGCAAACGGTCTTCGGCTCCGGTATTGGCTTTGGAGAGGCCGCGTCCCCAAAGTGGAGTCGTGCGGCACCAGGCTCCGCGGATGTCATTCTTCATGAACAGACGGTGCTGGATGAAGTCGGAGTAAGGCCAGATGGTCTGGTTGGCGTACTTGGGTAGTTCGCCTTGTCCCTTGACGACGGTGTCTGCCCAATAGTTGTCGCTGCCGGTCTTCCAGGAGGGACGGTGACAGGCGGTACATCCCATTTGGTAGAACAGTTCCTTGCCACGTTGCACCTGTTCGCTGTGCAGATTGCGGGCACGGGGGACAGCCAATCCGCGATGCCACACCATGAGCTCGTAGTAGTTGTCATCCTGCATCTCCGGCTTGAAGTTGTATACGTCGTTGTCAAACTGGTCGGTGTTCGGCGACAGCAGGGTTGCCACAGCCTTGGCTATGCCTTCGCGGGTGCCGTCGGCATAGTAGGGATGGAGCAATGACTCCTCGTCCTTGCCTTCTTTCAGGATGGTATTGATGACCTCTTCGTTCTCTGACATGGCTTTTGCCCAGGCATCCGTCGTGTAGAGCTTCGGACGGTCGGAACGGGTCACATTGGTGATGTTCCAGATGGCATTGGCTCCCGGACCGTCTTGCAGGGTGGCACGGGTCAGTGCGTAGGTGTAACGCTTGATGTGCGGAGTACGGTCGGTTGCATTGGCCGGATAGCCTGTGTACCATGCTGTCGAGGCCCAGTCGTTGGCGGTCGCATCCCACATGGCAGGATTGAGTGTGGCACCTGCGGAAGCTTCCGTCTGATATTGTTTCTTCAGCTCCTCTTCCGGGATGGCATCGATGAGTCCGGTCCCGTAAATACCGATGGTGGACTCCAGACGCACCTCGTAGTTTGTCGGTTTCGGATTGGTGTTGAAGGCTTCCTGGTCGATGGTGATTTCCGGATAAATCAGCTCGTACGTTTCTCCGTCGGGAAAGGTCGTGGGTAGGGCGCCGTCCGTCGCAGTCTTCCATTCGAGATGGATGCCGCTCTCGTCAATCGGCGGAAGGAACGGATAGGAGGCACGGGTTTGGGGCATTCCTGTCACTTCGGTGATGTATCCTTGTGTATCGGGATGGTAGACGACGAGCAGGTAGCCGTTGCCGTACTCGTTGGCGTTGTAGCTGGTCACACGTTTTCCGTGACCGTATCCGGGATGGCAGGTGAGGCAGGCGTCGCGCGTCCATGCCGGACCCAGTCCGTTGAACGGCTTGGTGGTGGAGTTGAAGGTGCGCTCGAAGAAGGATTCTCCGAACTTGAACAGGTTCGACAGCCCCTGGTTGGTGACAGCCGGCGTCTCGTCTTCGTACGAGTTGGACGCGATGTTGTCGGTCGTCCCCAATTCACCGCCGGGATACCACTCTTCGGCTGTGAAGTTGCCTACTGACTTGCCTACGTACGAATAGTCGTCGTGGGTGGCAGACGGCTCGTTTCCGGGTGTGTTGTCATCGTCGCTGCATGAGGCGAGGGCGAGGGCCAGGCAGCAACTGTAAAAGAAATACTTTTTGTTCATGGCTAGTCGTAGTTAGGATGTTTAGTTCGCCAGGATATAGTTGTTGATATCCTGGGTCACATTGCTCAGCTCGTTGCAAGCCTCGATGGCGGCTTGTCCGGCCGTGCGGTCGGTCTGTTCCTGGATGTAGGAGACAAACGGGTGGGGGATTGCCTGGATTTTGGCTTTCGCATTCTGGATGGCATTCAGCATGCGCGTGTCCAGCGTCGGATTGTACTTCTGCATCAATGCGTGGAGCGACTTGCTCTCGTCGCGGAGCTCCTCGCGGCCGCCCATGTAGGAGTTCTCGATGCTGACGATGTTGTCGGTAAAGTCGTCGAGCGACTTGTGGCTGTAAGGCGACTCAATGTAGTTCACGTCATCGCCACTGACCGGTTTGCCCAGTTTCGTGTTGCCCACTTCGTCGGAGATATTGATGCAGCCTGCCACGAGGATTTCGCTGATAGCTTCTTTCCAGGAAGCGAATCCATAGCCCGGTTTGTTGACGTTCAGCATCTTGTCCGTATAGGTATAGTCCTGGTCGACGACAGAGGCAGACCATTCGCACACGTTCTCCACGATGTCGATGTGGCTTTGGGGAGCTTGCGCATTCCAGGCACATTCCATGTGGAAGCAACTGTTGCGCAGGTCGCGTGCCACCGACGTGGCATACACGATTTCATTGTAGCCGCTCAGGTTGTTCAGGTCCGGGTCGTTCCCTTTCAGTGCCTCGGCGGTACGGGGTTCTCCGTCACGGAAGAGTACGTATTCGATGCCGTGGAACCCCAGCAAGGTAGTGGCAAGCGAATTGGCATACATTCCGGTTTCGTCAGCCTCCATCTTGGCAAAGAGCAGGGTGTTGCTGAGCTGGGTCTTGAGTTCGTCCACATCGAGGGGCCAGGAGTCAATGTGCGGGTCGATGCCGTAGTCGCTGGCTGCACCGAAGAGGAATGCTTCACTGGTTTCGTAGTAAGAGCGGGCGCGCAGGAAGATGTCGCACACGTTTTTGATTTCGGCATCGGTCACCGTGCCGTTCTTCACTTTGTCGCGGAGGTCGGCAAGGCTGTTGGCGAGGCTTTCGGTCTCTGCGGCGAGCAGTTTGTAAGTCGGGTTGACGGTGGCATCGACGTACTGTTGCACGATGGTCTGCAATTCGTTGTCGGAAATCAGTCCGTCGGTAGAAGAGACCTTGTTGTCGTCGTCGCTACAGGCACTGAAACTGAAGATGCCTGCAAATCCCATCATCAGATAGAGGGGGAGTTTTGCTAATCTGTTCATGATGCTTTAGGTTTTATTGGATGTTTAACTTGGTTTGACGTGAGGATACTCTTGTCAGAGGAAGAAGCCCATGTAGGCGATGCCGAGCGACACGGAAGGTTCGTCGTTGTAGGCATGGGTAAAGAAGCGTTTGGCAAACTGCCCCTTGACCACAATCTGCTCGATGGGGTGGTAGTTGAAGCCGAAGGTCATGCATTGGCGCCGGGTATAGTCATAGCGTGTCTGTGTGGCCTCCGGAATGCAGGAATCGTAGTAGTCATAGCGGCCGAAGACATACAGCTTCTGCTCTTTGTCCTTCAGTTTGTGCCACTGGGAGAAAAGGTCATAACCTGCCTCGATACCGATGGCTACCGCATTCTTTCCGACCGAAGTCTTGTCGTAAGGGGAGTTGTTCGAGCTGACGCCACGCTTGGCACGGGTGATTTCTGCGGCATCGCCCAGGTAACCGTAGTCGGCATTGCCGCGGACAATCCAGTTGTGGTCGTTGTACGTGAAGTCGAATGCACCGATGAGCACTTCTCCCTTCACTTTGTCATAGGGTTTGCCTGCACCTTCCTGGTCGTGCGGCTGCGTGTTGTGCATCGAGTAGCCGTAATAGCCGCTCAAGCCCATGCGCAGGCCTTTGACGGAATAGTTGTCCACCCGGGCGGCAACGGCATACTTGTTGGCAACCTTGAATTCGAAGGTCGAGTGGTTGCCGTTCTGTATCCAGTTGTCGCGCGAGAACAGGAAGGCATCCAGTCCGGCGGTCATCTGCACTTCGTAGCGCCAGTCCTTGGCACGTCCCCACAGGCTGACGCCCGTCTCGTGCCAGGTGCAGGGGAAGATGGTGGCTTCGCCTTCGGGGCGATAGACCGTGAAGAAGTTCAGCGGCTCGTGGTAGGCATTGGTCAGGCCGACGGGGACGATGATGTGTCCGGCACGGATGTTGAATGCGTCGCAGAACGACTTCTCAATCCAGAACTGTTCCAGCTCCACTTCGCCGCCTTTCTCCACTTCCTGTTCCCATTCGCCCGCCTCCTCGAATTCCTGTTCGTGAGAGCCGCCGCTGCCGCCATGCTCAAACTCGATTTCCGTTGACACCTTCCATCCTTTGCCAAAGTCATAGGACAGGTAGATGACGGCATGCGGAATGTCGAAACGTCCGTGGCTGGGGTCGTTCCTGTAATCCCCGGGACGCGTGTAGCGGTAGACATTGTCGCTGTAGAAGTTCCGTGAATAGACGGCTTCACCATAGCCTCCGATGCGGAGGCGCGATGTTTTCCGGGGAGTCTCTTCTTTTGGATTGCTCGATGAGGCTTCCGTCTTCGCTCCGTCGGTCTTCCCGTCGGTTACGTCCGACGGATGGGCAGATGCCGACAGGGCACACAGAAGGCAGGAAGCAAACAGCATACTGGTTTTCATAATCGTGGTTTCTACTTTTGTTGAACTTTTCGGTTGCAAAAGTAGTGCGTCGGAAGGCTAGGGGACAATACCTAAAAGTTGGTAATTTATGAATCAAAATGATAACAAATGGGTATTGGAAAAATGAAACGAAAGGCAAGGAAATGAATGAATATAGCTTTGTAAAATAGATTTTTATGAAAATGCTCATCCCGTGAGGAAGAGGAGGACTTCATCGCAACGGAAGCGTCCGTAAAAACAACAATTAGCTAAATAAATGTTGCGTGAAGGGAATGGATGATAATGATTTATGTAAAATAAAACGAACGCATGTTCTCCTCCTGAAGGGGATGGAAAAGGAAGATGCCTCCCGACGGGTGGCGACTGTGCCGTGGGACACGTCTGCCAGGCATCGGGAGGCATCTCTCGGGGAGAGCGGACCTTATTCGAACATCTTCAGACGTCCGTCCAGCGGTAGGAAGGTCTTTTCGTCGGGTTTGCACTCGGGGCTGCCGAAAGGCATCTGTGCCGTGAGCTTCCACGATGCCGGCAACTTCCATTCGCGGGCTACGGCCTCATCGATGAGCGGATTGTAGTGTTGCAGCGAGGCACCCAGTCCGGCATCCTCCAGCATCGTCCATACGGCAAACTGATGCATGGCGGTGCTGTGTTCGGAGAACGTCGGGAAGTTATCCTTGTACAGGGGGAACTGTTCCTGGAGCTGCTTCACGGTGTCCTGGTCTTCGTAGAACAACACCGTGCCGTAACCCGAGGCAAAAGCCTGGTCGATTTTCTCTTCCGTCTTGACAAAGGCATCGGCGGGAACAAGGGGACGCAACGTGTCCTTGACAATCTGCCAAAGGCGGTCGTGCTGTTCGCCCAACAGGAGGACGAGGCGTGCCGACTGTGAATTGAAGGCGGAGGGCACATGCAACAGGGCGGCCTCCATCAGCTTGTGCAATTCCTGATGCGATAAAATTTCACGTTTGCCCAGCCGGTAATACGTCCGGCGGTGGGTCATTGCTTCTCTAAAATTTCTTTCCATACGTTATGTGGGTTAAAGTCGGCGGAAAGATAGACAAAAAAGAAGTGCAGACAAGACCGGGACCCTGACTGCACTTCTCTTTTTAAGTTATGAAAGCGTATTATAATACTTTCTTATATAAATCCAGGATGATTTCTTCCGTCACCTCACGCGGATTGCCCGGCGTGCAGACATCCTTGATGGCAGAAGCGGCAAGTTTGGGAAGGTCTTCCGCCTTGATGCCCAATTCGGATAAATGTTGAGGAATGCCCACCTTGACGGACAAGGCTTTCACCGCATCGACGGCTGCACGGGCGGCTTCCTCGCGGGTCATGCCGTCCTTGTAGACCTGCATCGCCTTGGCAATGTCGACATACTTGTCGAGGGCTGCCGGAGCGTTGAATTCCATGATGGTCGGCAGCAACAAGGCATTTGCCACACCGTGGGGGATGTCGAAGATGGCACCCAGGGGATGGGCCATGCCGTGGACTACGCCTAGACCGACGTTGGAGAATGCCATGCCGGCGATGTACTGTGCCACCGCCATACCGTTGCGTGCTTCGGCGTTGGTCGGTTCGAAGACGGCGGTTTCGAGGTAGCGGGCAATCATTTCGATAGCCTTGATTTCAAACATGTCGCTCATTTCCCACGCGCCCTTTGTGATGAGGCCTTCGATGGCATGCGTCAGCGCGTCGAGTCCGGTTGCGGCGGTGAGGCTCTTGGGAAGCGTGTACATCAGCTCGGCATCCACGATGGCAATGGCGGGGATGTCGTTCGGGTCGACACAAACCATCTTCTTTTCGTTCGCCTCGTCCGTGATGACGTAGTTGATGGTGACTTCGGCAGCCGTGCCGGCCGTAGTCGGGAGCGCAATGATGGGGACGGACTTCTTCTTCGTCGGGGCGACACCCTCCAGCGAAACCACGTCACTGAACTCCGGGTTGTTCGTGATGATGCCAATCGCCTTCGACGTGTCGATGGACGAGCCGCCGCCGATGGCAAGGATGAAGTCCGCACCCGACTCGGCAAAGGCTTTCACGCCTGCCTTCACGTTGGCAACCGTCGGGTTGGGCTTGATGTCGCTGAACACGACATAGGGGATGCCTGCCTGTTCGAGCACTTTCAGTACCTTGTCTGCCACGCCGAACTTTATCAGGTCTTTGTCGGTTGACACGAAGGCTTTGTGCAGTCCCAGACGTTCGATTTCCTGCGGCAACACCTCGCGGGCACCCGGACCGAAGTAAGAGACTTCATTCAAGATAAATCGGTTAATCATGTTTTGTTGGGTTTTATAGATGTGAATAAATCAGATTTCAGCAAAGGTTTGTGCCGCAAAGGAACGAAAAAAGATTGGGTAACCCAACAGTTGTTGGGATTTATGTGTGCGGTGTGAATGGTTGTTGTGTGGATTTCTTACACAGATTCCACACCGACGGCGGGGGAACTGCCGGATGCGCGGAATGTGTAAGCAGCGGAAAATGCGCCGGTTATCCTCTCCGGTCGTGCGGAGCCTGCGCTTTTGGTACGTCCTTTGCCCGACGTTTCCCGGAACTATCTAAAATCAGTATCATGAAAAAGAATCACAAATGGGTTTTGTTCAGCCTCTTGGTGGCGGCCTCGCCTGTGGCACTCCATGCCCAGGGTGAAATGCCGGCACCCGGGAAATCCTATGAAGTGGAAGAAATCTTGCAGAACGGGAAAAAGCGTGTCACGGGACTGGTCACCGACAAGCATGGAGAGAGCATCATCGGTGCATCCATCACCGTGAAGGGCGACCCGAAAACCGGAACTACAAGCGACCTCGACGGACGGTTCACCCTCGATGTGCCTCCACGGTCAACGCTTGTGGTTTCGTACATTGGCTACACGACCCGCGAAATTCGTGTGCACCGGCGCCTCAACAATTATCCCGTTGTCCTGGAGGAAGACAACCAGCTGCTCGACGAAGTGGTGGTCGTGGGTTACGGCACGGTGAAGAAGAGCGACCTGACCGGCTCGGTCTCTACCGTCGGAGCGCGTCAGTTTGAAGAACAGCCTGTCAAGAATGTGGCGGACATCCTGCAGGGGCGTACCGCCGGCGTCGAAGTGACGTCAAGCAGTGGTATGCCGGGTGCAGGCGCCAAGGTGCGCATCCGCGGAACAACCTCCATCAACAAGAGCAGCGACCCGCTCTATGTCATCGACGGCATCATCTCGTCCAGCGGACTGGACGGCTTGAACCCGCAGGACATCCAGTCGATGGAGGTCCTGAAGGACGCATCGTCCACCGCCATCTACGGTTCGCGGGGAGCGAACGGCGTCATCCTGGTGACCACGCGCAGCGGACGGGAGGGACGTGCCCGCATCACCTTTGATGGCAAATGGGGCATCTCGAAGGTGAGGAAGAACTACGAACTGCTCAGTGCCTACGAGTATGCACAGGCACTGAACGACATACGAGGCTCGCAGACGATTCCTGCCGAGGACCTGGAAGCCTACAGGAACGGCACGAAGGGCATCGACTGGCTCAACCTCATGACGCAGACCGCGCTGACACAGGACTACAGCCTCGGCATATCGGGCGGCAGCGAGAAGGTGCGTTACCTGCTGTCGGGCAACCTGCTCGACCAGGAGGCGGTCACCATCAACTCCACCTACAAGCGGTACGGCTTCCGTGCCAACGTGGATGCCGACGTCCGCCCCTGGCTGACCGTGTCCGCGAAGCTCAACGGCGCCGTCATCCACCAGGCGAACGGGGCGCCCAGCTGGTTCCACATCCTCAGCTTCTCGCCGACGATGGAGATGAAGGACCCCGAAACAGGCGTTTACAACCGCGACCCTTACAACCTGGCAAACGCCAACAATCCCTATGGCGTGGCGATGGAGAATTACAGTGACTCCTACAGCTACAACCTCAATGCGAACCTTTCTTTGCTTTTCAAGATAGCCAAGGGGCTGACCCTCTCCGTGCAGGGAGGATATGACTACGACCACAGCCCCTCGTACTCCTTCTCCTCGAAACTCATTGCGCCGGGAGCCATCAACAGCATGAACAACACCAGCAACATGCACCGCTACTGGCAGAACACCAACAACCTGACCTATCAGGGAACCTTCGGGGACCACACCCTCTCGGCAACCGCTGTCTGGGAGCTGAGCCAGACCATCGACACCGGATTGCAGGCAGGAGGCTCGAACCTGAACAACGAGAGCGTCGGTTACTGGAACATCGGCAATGCAGCCGTCCGCAACGAGAGCAACTCCTACTCCGAATCGTCGCTCGCCTCGGGCATCGTCCGCGCCAGCTACGATTACAAGAAACGTTATTTCCTTACAGCCGCCCTGCGCGCCGATGGTTCGTCGAAATTCCAGAAGGACCATCGGTGGGGCTGGTTTCCCTCGGTGGCGCTGGCATGGGACGTGGCACGCGAGCCTTTCATGCAACGGCAGAACCTCGTGGAGCAACTGAAGCTCCGCGCCAGCTACGGCGTCACCGGAAACCAGGCAATCTCCTCCTACAGCACCCTCGGCATGCTGTCATCCACCTCGTATGGCTGGGGCAGCACCTCGGGATACACCGGATACTGGGGCAATCAGTTCGCCACACCCGACCTGACGTGGGAGAAGACCTACCAGTATGACGTCGGACTGGACGTCAGCCTCGGCGGAGTCAACCTCTCGCTGGACTGGTTCAAGAAGCGGACGGTCGACCTGCTCTTCCAGAAACAGGTGCCGCGCTACAACGGCGGAGGAACCTACTGGGTGAATCAGGGCAAGCTCGACAACACCGGCGTGGAACTGTCCGTGAACACCTTCCCCGTGAAGCGGAGCGTCGTCTGGGAAACCAACTTCAATGCAGCCTTTGTGAAGAACGAGGTCATCGACCTTGCCGGAAACGACTTCGTCCTCAACGCCAACTACAGCGACTTGGGCGGATACATGCAAATCATGAAGCCCGGATACCCCTTGGGCTCTTTCTACGTCTACCGCTGGAAGGGATTCGACGAGAAGGGGGCGAACCTCTACCAGAAACAGGACGGGACGCTCACCACCACACCGACCTCCGACGACCTCGTCGTCAAGGGGCAGGCGAGTCCCGCGTGGACCTTCGGCTGGAACAACAACGTGACCTGGCGCAACTGGACACTCAACGTCTTTTTCACCGCAGCCACCGGATACGAGCGGTTGAACATCAGCCGCTTCATGACCTCCTCCATGACGGGCGTCACACGCTTCATCCGTCTGCATGACGCCTACTTCAAAGGGTGGGACTACGTGCAGGACAAGGCGGACGCACGTTACCCCAGCCTGACGAACCCTGACAATAAGAACTATGCCAACTCCGACTTCTGGCTGGAGGATGCCTCGTTCATCAAGCTGAAGAACATCAGCCTGTCCTACCACATCCCGCGCAAGTTCACGCGGATTGCAGCCATCCAGCTCTCGGTCAGCGCACAGGATGTCTTCACCATCACCGGATACAAGGGCATGGACCCCGAGGTCTATGCAGGATACGACGGACTGGACTATGGCGCCTATCCCGTGCCGCGGACCGTCACCTTCGGTGTGAAACTCAGCTTCTGATTGACTAACCCAAACACGAATCCATCATGAAAAAGATTTACCGACATACAGGCAGCCTCCTGCTGCTGGCAGCCCTCGCCGCAGGCATGCCCGCGTGCAGCGATTTCCTCACCGAAGACCCCAAGGGGCAGATGACCACCGGCGGATTCTTCACCGGAAAGGAGGACCTCGACGCCTCCCTCAACGCACTCTACTCCGTCATCGCCGTCTCGCAGGGACAGAACAACTACTGCGGGACCAACTTCCTCGCGGGCGACGACATCTCCACCCACCCGGCAAGCAACAAGCAGCCCTTGCGCGAACATGACCAGTACAGCGTCACCGACAACAACTCCTGGCTCGTGAGCATGTGGGAACAACGCTACAAGGTCATCAAGGCGGCAAACTTCATCATCAACAACGCCGCCCGCACACCCGGCGTGGCAGAGGAAACCATCCGCCAGGCCATCGCGCAGGCACACTACTGGCGCGCGTACTCCTACTTCTACCTCGTGACCACCTGGGGCGAAGTGCCCGTGATGCTCGAAGAGGAAATCAACTACGAGGCGCCCCTCTCGTCGGTGGAAGACATCTACGCGCTCATCGTCTCTGACCTGAAGACCGCCGAAGAAGGCTGCCCGGTGATGTACACCTCCGAGCCTTACGCCCGCAACGGCGTCAACATCGCCGTCAGCCGGGGAGCTGTCCAGGCAACCCTCTCGTACGTCTACATGTGCATGGCAGGATGGCCCCTCAACAAGGGCGCGGAGTATTACCGCCTCGCAGCCGACAAGGCAGAGGAGGTCATCGACGGCGTGGAGGACGGCACGTACTATTACCGTCTGCTGGACGACTTCAGCCAGGTGCACTCGATGACGTACAACGCCAACAACCCGGAGGTCATCCTCGGCATCTACTACAACCGCGACCGCACGGCACAGGCGATTCCGCAGACCGACATCCTCCAGGACATGATGCAGAACGGCTGGGGCGACACGAACGGCGAAATCAAGTTCTGGAAGGACTTCCCCGACGGTCCGCGCAAGGATGCGACCTATTTCCCCAAAATCATGCTCACCGACGGCGAACTCCACGACTGGTGGTATGACACCGACCCGCCCTCGCGCGAAGTCGTGGCGCCCGTGTTCATGAAGTCCGTGGAGTCGCCCGAACGCGGAACGGAATTTGACTATACCAACCCGCAAATCCTGTCATCCAACGGCGAGAAGACCGTGCAGGTCATCCGCCTGGCGCAAGTCTACTGCTGGTTTGCCGAGGCGACGGGGCGGGCTGGCGAGGTGACCACCAAGGCGGTGGAGATGCTCAACCGCGTGCGCAACCGTGCCGACGGGAAGGCTTCCAACCTTTACACCACGGCAATGACCCCCGAGGAACTCGCCGAAGCGGGATACAACGAACACGGGTGGGAGATAGCCGGCTATTACTGGGGCGGACTGGCATCGCGGGCACGCGACATGTTCCGCATGTACCGCTTCAAGGAGCATTTCGAGTTCCGCAAGCAGAACCCCGAGATTGAAGTCGCTCCGGGCGTCTTCCGCAAGGAGGCGGTCCCCGTGACCGGCAGCTGGGATGACAGCCGGATGTATTCGCCCTATCCGTATGAAGATGCCATCCTGAATCCGAATCTCCACCGTTGAGCGTCCGTCGGCTGGACCCCCTCCCCGAGGCGGACAACCCGGATGCAACCGAACACAGCCCCTATTCTTTTCATTCTGGTCCCGGAAACAGCCTTTCCTGCGTCTCCCGAAATCGTCGGATGCAGGAAACAGCCTTTCCGGGACCTTTTCATCGGTTGGGACGCAGGAAATGCCGTATCTAGCGTCTCGCAAAACATTTTGGCGCTGGAAATGCCGTATCTTTAACCTTCCAAAACATTTTGGCGTTAGATACGTCGTATCTTTAACCTTTTGAAATGCTTTGAAGCTGGATACGTCGTATCTTTAACCTTTGAAAATGTTTTGGCGCAGGATACGACGTATCCTTAACCTTTCGAAACATTTTGGCGTTGGAAATGCCCTTTCCGGCGTCTCGCAACATCAGTTGGTGCCGGAAATGCCGTATCCCGGACCATCCGAGCGCATTTGCCCCCGTCGACGTGTGTTTCCGGCTTCTCCCGGACGTCGGGGACACGGAAGCGGACGATTCCGGGCCCTTCCGCGTCCGTGAGTGCCCCCTGCACGCCGTCTCCCGCCCCGGGGTGTTCAGCGGAAGTCGCCTGCCGCGTTGCCTTACGGGTTCATTCACACCGCGCTCCGGGTGCAGGAAGCCGATTTTTTGCTTAATTTTGCGGCGCATTTAGAATCGAGCTGATGAATATACAGGAATTACAAGCTGTTTATGAGAGCCATTCGAACACGAAGGCTTTCGCCGCACTTTGTGAGAAAGCGTCCGCACGGACCATTTACTTGGAGGGACTCTGCGCCTCGGCGGCTCCCTTGTTTCTATCATCCTTCATACGCCGGAAACGGGACTACATCGTCTGCATCCTCAACGACCTCGAGGAGGCGGGCTACTTCTACCACGACCTGACGCAGATAAACGGCGACACGGACGTGCTCTTCTTCCCGTCCGCCTACCGCCGCGCCATCAAATACGGGCAGAAGGATTCCGCCAACGAAATCCTGCGCACCGAGGCGCTGAGTCGCCTGGGCAAGGGGGCGTCGCCCGTCTGCATCGTCACCTATCCCGAGGCGCTGGCAGAGAAGGTCGTCTCGATGCAGGCCCTGTCGGCACGGACGCTGCTGCTGGAGACGGGTGGGAAGTATGACCCCGTGGAGGTGGAGAAGACCTTGTCGGATTTCGGCTTCGAGCGCGTGGATTACGTCTACGAGCCCGGTCAGTTTGCCGTCCGCGGAAGCATCGTCGACGTCTTCTCCTTCTCGTCGGAGTACCCCTACCGCGTGGACTTCTTCGGCGACGAGGTGGACAGCATCCGCACGTTCGAGGTGGACAGCCAGCTGTCGAAGGAGAAGAAAGACCGCATCGCCATCGTCCCGGAACTGACGGGCGGAGGTGCAGGCGAGGTGCAGCTGCTCGACTTCCTGCCCGCAGGCTCGATGCTGTGGATAAAGGACTTCCACTGGGCGTGCGAGAAGGTCGAATCGGTCCACGGCGAGGCGGTCTCCCCGCAGGCAGCCGTCGCCCTGGCGGAAGAGGAGGGCGTGGACCACGTGGTGCTGCCCTCGACCGTCACCGGCGAGGAGTTTGCCCGGCGGACGCTCGACTTCCGGCGCGTGGAGTTCGGCAGCAAGCCGACGGGGACACCCGACGCCACCCTGCACTTCTCGACCGAGATGCAACCCATCTTCCACAAGAACTTCGACCTCGTGGCGTCGGTCCTGAAGGAGCTGCTCGCCAAGGACTACCGCCTCTACATCCTCTCGGACAGTGTCAAGCAGACGGACCGCATCCGTGCCATCTTCGAGGAGCGCGGCGACGACATCCCCTTCACGCCCGTCGACCGGACGCTGCATGAAGGCTTCACCGACCACACCCTCCGCACGTGTTTTTTCACCGACCATCAGATATTCGACCGTTTCCACAAGTACAATCTCAAGAGCGACAAGGCGCGCAGCGGCAAGGTGGCGCTCACGCTGAAGGAGCTCAACCAGTTCGAGCCGGGCGACTACGTGGTGCACATCGACCACGGCATCGGGCGGTTCGCCGGACTGGTGCGCATCCCCAACGGCGACAGCACGCAGGAGGTCATCAAGCTGGTCTATCAGAATGACGACGTGGTGTTCGTCTCCATCCACGCGCTGCACAAGATTTCCAAGTACAAGGGGAAGGAGGGCGAGCCGCCGCGCCTGAACAAGCTCGGCACGGGTGCCTGGGAGAAGCTGAAGGAGAAGACGAAGAGCAAAATCAAGGACATTGCCCGCGACCTCATCCGTCTCTACGCCCGCCGGCGCGAGGAGAAGGGCTTCAGCTTCAGCCCCGACTCCTTCCTGCAGCACGAGCTGGAGGCGAGCTTCCTCTATGAGGACACGCCCGACCAGCTGAAGGCGACACAGGAGGTGAAGGCTGACATGGAGAAGGACCGTCCGATGGACCGCCTTGTCTGCGGTGACGTGGGCTTCGGCAAGACCGAAGTCGCCATCCGTGCCGCCTTCAAGGCCGTGTGCGACAACAAGCAGGTGGCGGTGCTCGTGCCGACGACCGTGCTGGCATACCAACATTACTGCACGTTCCGCGACCGGCTGAAGGACTTCCCCTGCCGGGTGGATTACCTGAGCCGCGCCCGCAAGCCGTCCGATGTGCGCCGCATCCTGAAGGAGCTGAAGGAGGGCGAGGTGAACATCCTCGTGGGCACGCACCGCATCATCGGCAAGGACGTCAAGTTCAAGGACCTGGGACTGCTGGTCATCGACGAGGAGCAGAAGTTCGGCGTCGCGGTGAAGGAGAAGCTCAAGCAGCTGAAGGTGAACGTCGACACGCTGACGATGACTGCCACGCCCATCCCGCGCACGCTGCAGTTCTCCCTGATGGGTGCGCGCGACATGTCCGTCATCCAGACGCCGCCTCCCAACCGCTATCCGGTGCAGACGGAGGTGCACACGTTCAACGAGGAAATCATTGCCGAGGCAATCAACTTCGAGATGAGCCGCAACGGGCAGGTGTTCTTCGTGAACAACCGCATCAACAACCTCGAGGAGCTGAAAGCCATGATTCTCCGCCTGGTGCCCGACGCCCGCGTCTGCATCGGTCACGGACAGATGGCTCCCGAGGAGCTGGAGCAGGTCATCCTGGGTTTTGCCAACTATGACTACGATGTCCTGGTGGCGACGACCATCATCGAGAGCGGTATCGACATCCCCAACGCCAACACCATCATCATCAACCAGGCACAGAACTTCGGCCTGAGCGACTTGCACCAGATGCGCGGCCGCGTGGGGCGCAGCAACAAGAAGGCGTTTTGCTATCTGATGGCTCCCCCCTTGTCGTCCCTGCCCGCGGAGTCGCGCCGGCGTCTGCAGGCCATCGAGAACTTCTCGGACCTGGGCAGCGGCATCCACATCGCCATGCAGGACCTCGACATACGCGGTGCGGGCAATCTGCTGGGAGCGGAGCAGAGCGGCTTCATCGCCGACCTGGGTTACGAGACGTACCAGAAGATTCTGGCGGAAGCCATCACGGAACTGAAGAACGACGAGTTCGCCTCGCTCTATGAGAACGGCGACGGTCAGGTGGCAGCCGGCGAGGAGAAGCTCAGCGGGGAGGAGTTCGTGTCGGAGTGTACGGTGGAGAGCGACCTGGAGCTGTTGTTCCCCGACGAATATGTGCCCAGCAGCAGCGAACGCATGTTGCTCTACCGCGAGCTGGACGGGCTGGAGCTCGACAAGGATGTGGAGGCATACCGCCAACGCCTGGAGGACCGCTTCGGCAAACTGCCCCAGGAGAGCGAGGAGCTGCTGAAGATTGTCCCCCTGCGCCGCCTGGGCAAGCGGTTGGGCATCGAGAAAATCTTCCTGAAGGCAGGGCGCATGAGCCTCTACTTCGTGAGCAACCCCGACAGCCCCTACTACCAGAGCGAGGCATTCGGCAAAGTCATTGCATACATGGGGAAATATCCGCGTCAGTGCAACCTGCGCGAACAGAACGGCAAGCGCAGCATAGTGGTGCGCGATGTGGAGAGTGTGGAGCATGCCGTCCTGATATTGAAGGAAATGTTCAGCCTGAGCTGCTGAGCCCGGGGACGTCGGCAGGACGTCCACCGCGGGATACGGACAGAGGCACAAGGTGCGGCGGAAGAATCACGCTGCGTCCTTGTGCCTCTGTCCTGTTTTTATTCAGCGGACCACCTTGCACTTGCCGCTGGCGGAGCGGATGTCCAGGCGGATGATTTCCGTGCGGTGGAACGACTTCTCGGTGTACTTCAAGCCGACGGTCTTGTCGTCGGGCGCATATTTGTCGAGGATGAGTTCGAGCGCCTTCATGCGTTCCTCGGCGGGCAGCCCGGTGTGAGCGGTGCAGGCGAGGACGACGCTCTCATAGTTGGTGGTAAACTTGGATGGGACGACTCCCGTCCGTCCGATGATGGTGAATGTCACGAGTGGCTGGTGTGCCAGGCAGGTGAGCTTCCTCCCTTGCGGTGCACAGTGGATGTACAGCGCGTTGAGGGTTTCGTCCCACACGTAATTGACGGGGATGCCGTATCCCTCGCCTTCCGGTGTGACCATCGACAGCACTCCATATTCTCCTTTTCTGACCAGTTCGTCTGCCAGGTTCTCGTCGAGCAACCGGTCTTGCCGACGCACCTGTTCGTTGGTGTAATTCTTCATTGTCTATCTTTTTTTGTTGAAGTTGAATCCTACGTAGAATTGCAGGATGCCATAGGTATTGTTTATCCAGAAACGTTTGCGGTGGTAGTCGTACGTGTGCGCCAGGAGGGATGCCCCGACGTAGTACTTCGTGTTGTTGTAGACGACGGCGGCACGCGTGATGACGTCGAAGTTGATGTTGTGGTCGGTCTCGTTGTACGCCCCGTTCTCAAAGCAGATGTCGGACGCCTTGTACCCGACGGCAGGCGTCACGGAGAGGTTCGCCAGGCAGTTCTTGGCGAAGACCCAGTTGTAGCCGTAGCCGAAGTTCAGGCTGTAGTCGATGTAGCGTATCTTGCGGAAGCGCATGTTGTCCTCCAGCTGTCCGCTGATGCCCTCGGGCAGTTGTCCGGGGTCGAAGAGGAACTTGTGGCGGGAGTAGGAGAAGCCTGCAATGAGCGAGCCGGCACTTTTGCGCTGGTTGGTCGACTGGCTGTAGGCGGCAGGGTAGGAGAAGCGTCGGTTGTTGAAGATGTAGTAGAGATTGATGCCCTTCATCTCCGACTTCAGTCCGTCGAAACGGAAAGTCTGCCGGCTGTCTATGTGGTCGAATCCCGAGACATTCTTCACCTTGAAGTTGTTGCTGCTCTTCAGGTAGTAGATGTCGGCTCCCAGCTTGGCGCTATAGAGACTGAGGTTGAATTCGCTTTTCTGGCTCCGGTGGCTGTCCTTGCCGAAGAGGTCGTGCACGTCGACGGACCATCCGAGGAAAATCCAGCGCCACCCGAAGTATGCGCCGATGCGCCACGAAGGGGTGGGGACAAAGGTGAGGCTCTGTTCCTTCTCCGAGGAGCTGGCGATGCGGTAGTGCTCGTACGAGCTGGTCGTGTTGAGCATGAAGGTGAAGTTGTAGAGGTTCGGGGTGATGTAGCGCGGGTCGGGATTGTTGAAATCGATCCATTGCACCATGCGCGTGAACCAGGACTTGCGTTTCTCCTTGCCGACGACGGAATCGGTCTCCAGGCTGTCAGCCGGTGTGTCCGTACGGACTGGCAGCGTACGTGTGAGGGACGGTCCCCCTTGCGCATGCAGGAGCAGGCAGGACGTCAGTAAGAGAAAAGCGATGCAGAAGGTCAGGCGGAATGGCATGTATGAGGTGTTTGACAGATTACAGTTTGTGCAGGATGCGGTCCATGACCCAGTTGGTCGGTGTGGCGCTTACGCCGTCGCACGTGCAGATGGTTTTGTTCTGCAGATGCTCCACGACCGCCTTGATCAGCGGGTATTGGATGTTCTCCGGGTTCTCGAAGGTGAATTCCTCCCGTCCGCGTTCCGTATGCAGGGCGATGGGGGCGAACGAGAATACCGAGAAGCAGATCATCCCCTTGTCGCCGATGATTTCGATGCGGTCTTCCTTCGCCGATTCGTGCGCGACAAAGCACCACGAACCGGAGCCGGGCAACCCGTTCTGGAACTTGAAGCAGGCGCTGACGGAATCCTCTGCCGAGTAGAGTCCCCCGCGGTTGCTGCTGACGCCTTCGGCCTCCAGGATGCATCCGAACATGTCCTGCAGGATGTCAATCTGATGCGGAGCGAGGTCGTAGAAATATCCGCCTCCGGCAATGGTGGCATTCAGTCGCCACGGCTGGTCGGTCTTGCTGTTGTCCAGTGCTCCGGGCGGCTGTGCGAAGCGGATTTGTACGTTGATGACCTTCCCGATGGCCCCCTCCTTGACGAGTTGCTTCACCTTCTGGAAGTAGGGTAGGTAGCGCCGGTAGTACGCCACGAAACACGGCACGCCGGTCTCCTCCGAGATGCGGTTGATGCGTGTACAGTCTTCATAGCTTGCCGCCATGGGCTTCTCGATGTAGACCGGTTTCCCGGCTTTCATCGCCATGATGGCGAAGGTGGCGTGCGACGACGGGGGCGTGGCGATGTACACGGCATTCACTTCCGGGTCATCGACCAGTTCCTGCGGGTCGGTATACCAGCGCGATACGTTGTGCCGTTGTGCATAGGACCGCGCCCTCTCGGCATTCCGGCTCATCACGGCAACCACTTTAGACCCTTCGACTTTGTTGAAAGCCGGTCCGCTCTTCTTCTCGGTTACATCTCCGCAACCAATAAAGCCCCATTTAATCATAGTGTCTCTTGTTTTTTGTTGGATTGTAAAGCTTAACTTAAAAAATATACATCTGTGAATTGCAAAGTTATCCAATTTACTTACTTTTGCCACACATATCACCGATTTTTAATAGTATAAATTATGGAAAACATAGAGCATTTAAGTACCTTTTATAAGCGTCGGGGATTTTCGGGACGCTTGTCCGGTGGCTATAAGTTTCTGGAGAAGAATTTACAGACCATATTGCGTGTCGGTTCGTTTATCCTGATTCCGTATGCTGTCATACTGGCATTTGCCATGACCTGGCTGATGGATATTGTCCAGCAGATGGAAGCGACGGCGGATGTGACCGCCCTGATGGCATCTCCCGGTGTACTTGCCGACTTTTATTCTTCGTTGGCATTGCGTCTGCTGGTGTGCGGTGTGGTAGCCCTGTTGGGGACGTGTTGCTGGAAAGCTCTTGTCTTCGGCATCTTCCGCAAGTATGTTGATTTGGGATATGTGCCTTCCATGAAGCTCGGTTCCTGGTGGTCATGGATGCAGCGGGATGTCTGGCGCTATTTCCTGTATGCCTTGTTCATCCTGTTCTTCTGGCTGATTGTCGCCGCCATCTTCTATATGCTCATCACGCTGACTCCCTGGTTGGGCTTGCTGCTCATCCCGGTATTGCTGTATTGCGGTGTCATCTTCAGGCTCTTTCCTTATTATTATATGTTGGAACGCGAGTCGTTGTGGGATGCTTTTCTGCACGCTTTCCGCAAGGGGACTCCCAACTGGGGTTCGACCTTTGCCATTGTGGTGCTGGCAGGCATCATCACCGGTGTGTTCTGCTTCATCTGTTCGTTGCCGACGTCCATTACCTGGTTGGTTGACGGGATGGTTGCCCGGGGCAATGTGGATGGCGTTGCAGCCGATTTGCCGGGTTACTATGTTGGCTTGAAAGTAGCGTTCTGGGCTATCAGCCTGTATGCTTCCGCCTTGGCTACGCTGTTGACCGACGCACCGATGCTGTTCCAATATGGTACGCTGATGTCGGGTGAAAAAGAGAAGATGCTGGCAGATGCACGTGCCGAGCAGGAACGTCTCAAAGCCGAGCGCATGCGTCAGGCTGCTGAACAAGAGCGCGAGGCTGCCCGTCGGGATGGTTCGGCATATCGTCCGTGGTAAGACAGGAACAGGCTGCCTACTTTCTTTCTGCCAAGTGAAAAGCCGATATTTGGGTGTAGTTTGAACAAACTTATTACTCTTAAACATTTTTTCTAGGTTCTACCTTTCTTTTTGAAGAAATATCCATTATCTTTGCAGCGCAATTGAGAAGGAAGGAGGTCCTCAACGAAAGAACGATTTCTTCCGCACTCAATCTTCAAATTGCATTTTTCTCTCTCTATATATAAATTAATTGTAATATCCTGTCCGGGCTTGTGAAAGTCTGGACAGGATTCTTTTTAAGGGTATGCTTCGCTTCCCGTGGCATGAAGGACCACAGCCTGATGCGTGCGGGCTAAAAATATCCCCTGCTTGTACAGGCTCGCTAGCCGACAAGCAGGGGATTCGTGTAAGAAGAGTATGTGATGAAAAGAGAGTTGTGCAATCCTTGTTTTCAGGGGATGCCAAACAAGAGCTTGCCATCTTTGACCGCTACGCTTACCAGTCCGGTGCGTTGCAACATGTTGATGATGGTCTTCATGTTGTCATACCGACTCAGGTAAGCGCCGAAGCGTACATCCCTGGCAGCCTGATCGGCAAAATCATAGTCAAAGCTATACCAGCGGGAGAGGGTGCGAAGAATATCCTCCAGGCGTTCGTTCCGGAAGAGGAAGTGCCCTTCATGCCATGCCACAAACTCTTTCGTATCAACGGCATGTACTGTCAATTCATGCGATTTCCTGTCGTATACGATTTGTTCTCCGGGTCGGATACGGGTCCCATCCATTTCCAACGCACCGCTTTCCAATGTAATCTGCATCAAGTCTTCGTCCGGATAGGCATGTACGTTGAAGGAAGTCCCCAGCACTTGCAGCCGTTTGTCTCCCAGCTCAATGACGAAAGGATGTTTGCTGTCTTTGGCTACTTCAAAATAAGCTTCGCCCTCAAACTTCACCAAGCGCTCCTTGCCACGGAAAGCCAAGGGATGAGTCAGCGTACTCTGGGCATTCATGAAGATTTTTGTCCCTTCGCCCAAGGTGATGTGGTATTCCATGCCTTGCAGCGTCCGGATTTGGTTGTAGATAAGTGTGTCGGGGATATCTTTTTGCGGAAGGAACTTGACTCCGTCAGATTCCTGGACAATCTGAATGCCTTTCAGTTCGTTGTAGATACATTTGCTGTCGGAATTTAAATAAATGATTTCGTTGTTGCTCAATACCAGTTGTGCGGAGTGTGTTCCGGCGGGGACGTCCAATGCGGCAAGTTGTATGCCTTCTCCCGCTGTATGTCGGTAATGGTAATAGATGCTTCCCGCTGCAAGCACCAGCAAAACGGCTGCGGCAGCAGCTGCAATCCATCTTCGGGTGGCAAAAGGTGAACGATGGTTTTGTTTCCGGATTGTCTGTTCCACCTGCTCCCAGCGTTCAGCGGGCGGGAACTGTTCCAGTTCCTGTTGATGGACCAGGTAGTCTTTTTCGTCCGTCAGTTTGTCTGCCAGCTCCTGATGCCGGCGGTCGGCCAGTCTCCACTCATCCAGCTGTTGGTTCTCCTCCGGTGTGATGGAGCCGGTCAGTTTCTTTGCCAGCAGGCGAGCGATATCTATACATTTCTGTATGTCCATGGTTCGGTATTTACGGTCTTTATGGGTATAACAACCGGCAGTGGCAAATGGGGTAGTCACCGCAGTATTATTTTTAGTTTCTAAATGAGCAACAATAGAAAGAAGTGTTCTTTCAAAATGATACGCAGTTTCTTGTAAGCCGTCTTCTTGAGCGAATGTACGGTACCTTCTGAGATAGAAAGAATCCGGGCTATCTCGCTGTTGCGTTTCCCGGACATACTCAAGCGGATGATGCGCTGCATCTGTCCGGGCAGGCTTTCCACGGAACGCCGCACTTGCAGGTAGGTCTCCTGACGGATAATCCGGTCCTCCAGCACCTCATCGGCGATGATATCCGGCATGGAGGCTGATTCATCCTTAAACTGTTCATGCTTGAGCACATTCAGACTTTTGTTGCGTGTGGTGATGTAGAGGAAGCTTTTCACCTGACGGATGTCATCAAATCGTTCACGAAGCTCCCAGTAAGTGAGCAGCGCATCTTGCGCGATGTCCTTGCAACACTCTCTGTCGGCAATGTATTGGTGTGCCAGGGCACAGAGCATCGGGTAGTAGTCGTTGAAGAGCTGCCTGAATGCCTGGATTCGGTTGTTTCGTATGTCTTTGATAAGATCGCTCATTCGTCAGAGGCTGTAAGTGTAGTGTTTAGAGGAAATCTCCTGTTGTCGGTCAACGCATCTTCCTTCCACCCGGATGCCGTTGCTTCTTGCTTGTCGGATTGTTTTTGTCTCTTGTGTAGAGTTTGTCAATCAGGTCACTTCTCCCGATACGGCGCAATTCAGCCATGATGTTGGCACGTTCTTCGGGTTTATACCAGAAGAAGAACATGCGTTGGGCAAGTTTCTCGCGCGGTGTCTTGGCAGAGAATACCGGTTCAAGCGTGTAAGGATGAACCCCTGTATACCATGCCTCCGTACTGACTGTCATCGGAGTCGGTGTGAAATCCTGCACCTGTTCCAGATGGAAGTCCAGCTGTTTCGTGAGTACGGCCAGTTCTGCCATGTCGGCTTCCGTGCACCCGGGATGGCTGGATATGAAGTAGGGGATGATTTGCTGCCTCAATCCGAATTGCCGGTTGACGGTATCAAAGATACGCTTGAAGGCATAGAACTGTTCAAACGACGGCTTGCGCATCAGTCGAAGTACATGGGGACTGGTATGTTCCGGAGCCACCTTCAGGCGTCCGCTTACATGATTCTGTATCAGTTCCCGGGTATATTCATCAGCACTCCGGTCGATGGACTCATCTCCACTGCGGTGCAGCAGCAAGTCGTAACGTACCCCACTGCCGATGAAGCTCTTTTTGATGCCGGGAAGTGCATCGACGGCATGGTAGATTTCCAGCAACGGACGATGGTCGGTATTCAGGTTGGGGCAGATTTGCGGATGGATGCAGGAAGGACGTTTGCACCGGTGGCAACGGCTCTGGTCGCGTCCGCCCATGGCATACATGTTGGCAGAGGGACCTCCCAAATCAGACAAATAGCCTTTAAAGTCCGGTTGCTCGACAATCGCCTTCACTTCCCTGAGTATGCTTTCCTTGCTCCGGCTCATGATGAACTTTCCCTGATGGGCGGATATCGTACAGAACGCACATCCGCCGAAACATCCACGATGGATATTGACAGAGAACTTGATCATGTCGTATGCGGGAATACGTTTCCCCTTGTATTTCGGATGGGGCATGCGGGTATAAGGCAGGTCGAATGAGTGGTCCAGTTCCTGTTGGGTCAGGGGAGGGAAAGGAGGATTGACCACGACCATGCGGTTGTCGACAGCCTGAAGGATGCGTTGTGCCTCATATTTGTTGGATTCTTCCTCAATATGACGGAAGTTGATTGCCTGTTTCTTCTTGTCTGCCAGACATTCTTCGTGGGAGTACAGGCAGATGTCGGTGTCGGTGATGCCTCCCGGGACTTCCTGCGGACGGACGAGGAATGCGGTCTGGCGAACATCTTGTGGGAGATGATGCCGGCTGACTGAGAATTCCCTTTCGTCTGCGCCGAGCATGGCTTCCATTTTCCGGCAAAGCTCCACGACCGGTTTCTCTCCCATGCCGTAAATGAGCATGTCGGCTCCTGAATCGACAAGGATGCACTTCTTCAGTCGCTCCTGCCAATAGTCATAGTGGGACAAGCGTCGCAGAGAGGCCTCAATGCCTCCCAAGACAACGGGTACATCGGGGTACAAGCGTTTCAACGCCTGTGTGTAAACGATGGTCGGGTATTCCGGACGTAAGTCATGCCGTCCGTCGGGCGTATAAGCATCTTCTGAACGGAGACGGCGGTTTGCAGTATACTTGTTGACCATGGAATCCATACATCCGGGTGCCACTCCAAAGAACAGGCGGGGACGTCCCAGTTTCTTGAAATCGCGCAGGTCGTCACGCCAGTTGGGTTGGGTCACGATGGCAACACGCAATCCTTCCGCTTCAAGAATCCGTCCGATGACAGCCGTCCCGAATGAAGGATGGTCCACATAGGCATCGGCACTGAAGAGGATGACATCAAGTGTATCCCAACCACGAAGTTCGACTTCCTTCTTGGTGGTGGGTAACCAATCGGTGAGTTTATATTCACGCATGTTGTAAGGTTTCTGTATGGATAGGGTTCAAACAGGAGGGGAAAGGGGATTGGGTTTATTCTTCTTTCTCCGCCGGAGCAGGATGTTCCGTGTTCCAGGTCTTGTAAAGGTTCACCAAGGCATTCAGACCGAAAGCTTTCATGTTGTTGTGATAAATCACGTCGATGCAGAGGTCCAGCAAATCCTTGCAGTTGCATTCAGCGGAAGCTATCAGGGAACGGACGTTGAGCTTCAGCTTGTCAAGCACACTTTCGTCGACAATCCCGTTGCTGTCGATGAGGTGTTCAAATAACGCATATTTGCGGATGGTCTGTAGATGTTCTTCGGAAATCTCCAGGTTTCGGGTTCCTGTCGGGTTGGTCTGTATGGTATACATAGCTTATAGGGGTTTGGTTTGGTGTGACAAATGTATAAAATTCCTCCGAGAGCGTCGGATTCTCGGAGGAATTATTTAGTGCTGGCAGATGTAGCTGCCCGATGGTATCCGGTACAGGATGTCAGTTGCCGGAGAGCTGTTTGTGCATGGCTGCAGCAGCCCGCCGTCCGTCGCCCATGGCCAGGATGACGGTTGCTCCACCGCGTACGATGTCACCGCCGGCATAAATGGTCGGGATGGATGACTGCATGTCTTCATTGACAGCGATTGTGCCTTTGCGACCCAGCTCAAGTCCCGGGATGGAGTGGGGGACAATGGGATTGGGCGATACGCCGACACTGACGATAGCCATGTCGATGTCTATCGTTTCGGTAGCTCCGGGGATGGGCACCGGACTGCGACGTCCGGAAGCGTCAGGCTCTCCCAGTTCCATCTTCTGCAGAACGACCTGCTTGACGGCACCCCGTTCGTCGGCAATGTATTCGATGGGGTTATGAAGCGTGATGAATTCCACTCCTTCCTCTTTCGCATGTTTGACTTCCTCCAGACGGGCGGGCATCTCCTGCTCCGAGCGTCGGTAGATAATCATGGCACGTTCCGCTCCCAATCGGCGGGCCGTACGTACCGAGTCCATGGCGGTATTGCCTCCTCCAATGACGGCGACGCGCTTGCCAAACGTCACAGGCGTGTCACTGTCTTCGCTGGCAGCATCCATCAGGTTTACGCGGGTCAGGTATTCATTGGAGGACATGATATTGATGGAGTTCTCTCCGGGGATATTCATGAAATTGGGAAGTCCGGCGCCCGATGCCACAAAGAATCCTTTGAATCCGGCTTCTTTCAGTTCGTCGACACTGAGTGTTTTGCCGATGATGCAGTCTTTCACGAAGTGTACACCCATCTTGCTCAGGTTCTCGATTTCCACGTCAACAATCTTGTTCGGCAGACGGAACTCGGGTATACCATATTTCAATACACCGCCAATCTCATGCAGTGCTTCAAACACCGTGACGTCGTAGCCCAGTTTCACCATGTCTCCGGCAAAAGACAATCCGGCAGGTCCGGACCCGATGACTCCCACCTTGATTCCGTTCTTTTCGGCTACACGAGGCAGTGCAATGTGTCCGCTTTCACGTTCATAGTCGGCGGCAAAGCGTTCCAGGTAACCGATGGCTACAGCAGGTTCGCCCATCTTGAGGTGGATACATTTCGATTCACATTGTTTCTCCTGCGGACACACACGACCGCATACAGCCGGCAGGGCGCTGGTCTCTTTCAATACACGGGCGGCTTCGAGGAATTCTCCACGTTCAATGTTCTTGATAAAGCCCGGGATGTTGATACCTACAGGACATCCCGTCATGCAAGTCGGATTGGCGCAGTCAAGGCAGCGTTGGGCTTCCACAACGGCCTGTTCGGCACTCAACCCACGGTTCACCTCTTCCTTGCGGCTGTGTGAACGGTACTCGGGATCCAACTCAGGCATGACAACCCGTTTGATAGCTGTACGTTCCTTGGGCTTCATGTTTTTACGCAATGCCACGCGCCATTCGGCATCGCGGCTGTCACGGTCTATCTCGGCCTGGCATTCATGTTCACCCTGGAAACGTTGCATCTCTTCCTGTTCTGCCTTTTTGAAAGCTCCCATCCGCTTGAGCATTTCGTCAAAGTCAACCTGATGTCCGTCGAATTCAGGACCATCGACACAGACGAACTTGGTCTTTCCCCCTACGGTGATGCGGCAGGCGCCACACATGCCTGTTCCGTCGACCATGATGGTGTTCAGGGAAACGTCAGTCGGAATGTTGTATTTCTTTGTCAGTATGCACACGAACTTCATCATGATGGCAGGGCCGATGGCAAAGCACTTGTCGACCTTTTCACGTTGGATGACACTTTCGATACCTTCCGTCACAAGTCCCTTGCGCCCGTAAGAACCATCATCCGTCATGATGATAACTTCGTCAGAACTCTTTCGCACTTCGTCTTCCAGAATAATGAGGTCTTTGCTACGTCCTGCCAACACGGAGATGACACGGTTTCCTGCTGCCTTCAATGCCTGGATAATGGGGAGCATGGGAGCGACGCCTACACCACCTCCGGCACATACTACCGTTCCGAAGTGTTCGATGTGCGTAGCTTGTCCGAGCGGTCCCACGATATCGGTGACCTCGTCGCCGACGTTCAGTTCGCAGAGTCGGGTGGACGACAGACCCACTTTCTGAACTACGAGTGTAATAGTGCCTTTCACGGGGTCCGCTTCTGCAATTGTCAGCGGCATGCGTTCTCCTTTTTCTCCCACACGTACGATGACAAAGTGTCCTGCTTTACGTGATTTTGCAATCAGAGGAGCTTCGACTTCTATTTTGAAGACTTTCTCTGAAAATTGTTCTTTCGAAATGATCTTATTCATGTTTGTTCTAGTGCTTTAAGTATCTATCTAAAAAAGTTGGCGTATAGAAACTTCGCAAAGATAGTGGCTTTTGACGTATTGCCCAAAAGTATCTTCCTAAAATGCTCTGCCGAGACAGGCGTCAGCTAGCAAATTGTTATTGAATGGAACCGGTTTGAAACGTAATATCGGGCAGTAATGCCTGTTGGAATGAATCAGGCGAGGGGATAGGTTGTCAGAAGGTAAGAGATGCAGAGACGATAACTTTCTTTCGTATTGTCAATGAATCTTGGGTTCCGGTGAATGATTGATGCCGGAAAGAGATAATGGATGTGCATGTGTCAAGTCTCCGTCGCAGTAAACGAAAGTCCTGCATGGCATGTTTTCGGAAGATAGAGCTCTTGTCGGATGCCATGCAGGACTTCATGGACGGGTGCCTGGTGCGAGGGTCAATCCAGATGGAATACTTCCTCCATGGTCGCCCACCATTCTCCTTCCGCCCGGCTTTCGAGAGGCTGCTGGCACGGTTCGCAGAAGGTCCACCAGCGTTGCGTCTCGGGGTCAGCTGCCATCTTGGCCATGTCGGCAGCATAATCGTTGCCGGTATATTCGTAGTAGCTGAACAGATAGCCGTCCTTGTAGTAGATGCTATAGTTCTGCAGGTTGCACTCTTTGATCATTTTCTTTACCGAGTCCCAAACGGCAGCGTGTAACCGCTTGTACTCTTCCAGGCGGCCCGGAGCCACCTTGATTACACTTCCATAACGTTGTACCATGGTGATTAGTTTTTATAGTTTTCAGGTTCTTGTTCATCGCAGCCGCAGGTAGTCACCTACCCGGGGCGTATAGTCTTCGTCTTTATCGTTCAGTTTATACAGGGATTTCAGGCGCATGCCATAAGTCTGGGCGATGGAATACATCGATTCTCCTTGTTTCACCCGGTGGATGATATGTGGTTTGGGAGCCTTCCGGTGTTTCTTCTCCAGGTAGACAATATCTCCGTCGCGAAAGCGATAGTCCTTGTAGAGGTCATTGTATTTACGCAGCTTGCGCTTGGATATTTCAAACTCGTTCGAAAGCGATTCGAAGGTGTCTCCATCGCGTGCTATCACATAGAGAAGACCGTTGGCGAGGAGCGGTTCGTGGACGAAACGTACCGGTTGGTCATACTTGCTTCGTCCTTTTTTGGTATCCAGCTCATCCAGTTCATACAACTCAATGATGGAAATCAGCTGGTCGGCATAACGTGGGTTCGTGGCATAGCCTGCCTTCTTCAACCCCCGTGCCCAGCCTTTGTAGTCGGTGGTCTTCAGCTTGAACAGGAACGAGTAGCGTCCCCGTGTGGTGAGAAACCGTGAATGGTCCTCGTAGGATTCCCGGACTGATTTGTACGCACGGAAACATTCTCCCCGGGCATCATCGTCGTGGTAGACGGTACGGCCATTCCAGTTGCCGCCACATTTGATGCCGAAGTGGTTGTTCGATTGCCTTGCCAGCTGGCTGCGTCCGGCCGCGCTCTCCAGCAGTGCTTGTGACATGGTGATGCTTGCCGGAATCCGATAGCGTGACATCTGTTCGACGGCGAGGTCCTTGTATTTATGGATATAGTCCTCGTAGAGCTTGGTCCTGGTCTGTGCAGTCATGGTCAGGACTGTGCCCAGGCAGGCCATCCCCGCTAACCAATATCTGAGTTGCATACGTCAATTCGTTTTGAGTTTGTGCATTACTTGAATGGATAATCACTTTTGACGCAAAGTTAATGGAATCTGTATGTCACGTATCTATCTGATGGAAATTCTTGTGTAAACAAAACATTTCTTTGGGCTTTTTGTCTATTTTTGTAGGCAACCAACATTCAGTCTGTGATTATGCAAAAGCTAGAAATCATTTGTCCCGTCCAGGTGTTGTCTGAAGAGGATTTGGCTGTTGCCGATTTGCAACTGGTGCGTGCCGCCTGTGAGGCAACTTCGCGCAGCTATGCTCCCTATTCCTCCTTCTCGGTAGGAGCAGCCTTGCGTCTGGCTGACGGGACGGTCATCCAGGGAAACAACCAGGAGAATGCAGCTTATCCGTCGGGATTGTGTGCCGAACGGACGGCGATGTTTTATGCGCATGCCGCACATCCGGAACTTGCCTTTGACACGCTGGCGATTGCGGCTCATGACGGGAAAGGCTTTACCGCCCGTCCGGTCACTCCCTGCGGAGCTTGTCGTCAGGTGATGACGGAGATGGCAAAAGCCTCCGGGCATGCCTTCCGGGTGCTGCTGTATGGCACGGAGTGTATCTATCTCCTGGAGGATGCCCGTATGCTCCTTCCACTCTCCTTTGACCTTTGAACCCAATCGGGCTTGGTGAATTGCCGAAAAGCTTTCCTTATGTTCCAAACGCCAGAGACTCTTTGGGCGTCGGTGCCGATACGGGTGATACGAAAAGAAGGTGTATCAGAATTGGATTTTCCATTTTGATACACCTTCTTGGGTATGTATTCAGTCTGAAGGACTATTGATGCTGCTCACGGAGGAGGTCATTGACGGTCTTCACCGGATTGAACGTGCTGAGGGGTACTTCCACAAAGACGGTGTTCCAGTCGCTCATGGAGCCGTTCCACAAACCGGGGAGTTCGAGAGCCTTCAGGTCTTTGCCATTCTTCGATTTGTAAGAGATGAAGCCGGTGTTGGGGTCTACATACTTGGTCAAGTCAAACTTGTTGCCCTTGTAGTCGCGTACGGCACAAACCAAGTCTACGGGATTGAAATGGGTTCCTTTTTCAAACATGGCTTTCTTCGCCGGATCCTTCATGTCAATCTGTGAGCTTTCGAGGATTTGCAGCGATACGGTGCCGTCTTGGTTGTATGCCAGGAACGGACCACCACCCGGTTCGCCTACATTCTTTACCATACCGCAGACGCGCATCGGACGGTTCAACTTCGATTTCAGGTAGAGCACGAGGTCTGCATCTTCCAGGTTCTTGATGTCCGAACGGCGGCAATACAGCTCCTGCTGAACGAAGCGAATCATTTCTTCAATCTGCTCGTGAGTATATTTGCCACTGTCAATGAGGCGCAGATACTCGAAGGCGCGTTCCTGCAAAGTTACCAGGACGCCGGCAATCAATTGTTTGTAGGTCACGGTGTCATCTTTCAGACGGTCGGGAACCACATTGTCGATATTCTTGACAAAAATGATATCTGAATCCAGGTCGTTCAGGTTCTCGATGAGTGCTCCGTGACCACCGGGACGGAAGACGAGACGGCCCTTCTCATCGCGGAACGGATGGTTGTCCATGTCGGCTGCCACCGTGTCGGTGCTGGGCTTTTGTTCCGAGAACGATACGTGGTAGGTTACTCCGTACTTGGCTGCGTATTTTTCGGCTTTCTCTGCCACCAGTTTCTCGAAGAGGGCGCGATGCTCGGGGGACACCGTGAAGTGGACGTTCACCTGTCCGTCGGCACCGGCTGCATAGAGGGCACCTTCCACCAGGTGCTCTTCCAGAGGGGTACGTGCTCCGTCTTCGTATTTATGGAACTTCAGCAAGCCTTTGGGAAGCGCACCGTAATTCAGTCCTGCTGCTTCGAGCAGGTTGGCTACAACTGCCTTGTACTCGCCGGCGGCAAGTAAGGCAGGAATATCCTTGCCCTGGTTGCGGAGGCATGCCTCGTTCAGGTCGTTGTAGAAAGCGAAGTGCTCTATCTGGGAGAAGAACTTCTTCTCGAAGTCGGTCTGAGGTTCGTTGTGGTCGCCGTCCAAAAATTCAAACATATTCTTGAACATGCGGCTGGCGGCACCCGATGCGGGGACAAATTTTGTGACCTTGTGTCCTGCTTTCTTGTAGTCCTCCCAGGCACGGACATAACCGTCCAGTGAACATGCGTCAGTAGCCATGATACCGTTGCCGATGGAAGCGGCTGCTTCCAGCTTCAAATAGGGGAACCCTTTCTCAAAACAAGCCAGCTGGGCAGCAATTTGTGCCTCGCTGATGCCTTTCTGTGCCAATAAGGCTTTATCGTCTTGTGTTAACATTATATATGGAGAATTTAAAGTTAATGCAAGTAATTGTTGACAAAATACCTAATTTTTCTGCCAAAAATATAAATATTTCCGAAGAGTAAAGCACAAAATGGATAAAAAAAGTACCTTTACATGCAAAATTTCTATTGCTATGGAAGAAAACGTTTTTTTCACTCCTGAGGAACACAAGAAACTATGCTTACTCTATAAGAAGCTTCTTCGGCTCTCTGACGACATGCTCCGTGAGGACGACTGCAAGAAGCTCAAAGGCATCCTGATTGAGGCTGCCCGCAACCAGTCACTCCGGCGCGATGTCTTCGGACTGAACCCCATCATCAAGGATATGGAAACAACTGTCATCGTGGCAGAGGAAATCGGCATGCAGCGTGCTTCCATCCTGGGCATCATGCTCCATGAGAGTGTGCGTGGGGGCTTTTACACGCCTGAACGGGTACAGGAAGAGTTCGGGGAGGACGTGGCAGGCATCATTCGCGGACTGATACGCATCAATGAACTTTATGCCAAGAGTCCGACCATTGAGTCGGAGAACTTCCGCAACCTGCTTATCTCTTTTGCCGAAGATATCCGCGTCATCCTGATTATGATTGCCGACCGTCTCAACGTGATGCGGCAAATCAAGGACTCACCCAACGACGAGGCGCGTGTCAAGGTGGCAAACGAGGCCGCTTACCTCTATGCTCCGCTGGCACACAAGCTCGGACTCTACAAACTCAAGTCGGAGCTGGAAGACCTCTCACTGAAGTATACTCAGCATGACATCTACTATCACATCAAGGAGAAGCTCAACGAGACCAAGGCGTCACGTGACCGTTACATAGCTGCCTTCATCGAGCCGATACGCAAGAAGCTGGAGGAGGCGGGACTGAAGTTCCACATGAAGGGGCGCACCAAGTCCATCCACTCCATTGCGCAGAAGATGAAGAAGCAGCATACGACTTTTGAGGGCATTTATGATCTCTTTGCCATCCGCATCATCCTGGATTCTCCGCTCGACAAGGAGAAGCAGGAGTGTTGGCAGGCTTACTCCATCGTCACCGACATGTACCAGCCCAACCCCAAGCGACTGCGTGACTGGCTGTCCATCCCCAAGAGCAACGGGTATGAATCGCTCCACATCACGGTGATGGGGCCTGAAGGCAAATGGGTCGAAGTGCAGATACGTACGGAGCGGATGGACGAGATTGCCGAACGCGGACTGGCTGCCCACTGGCGCTACAAGGGGGTCAAGGGGGAAGGAGGACTCGACGAGTGGCTGAACTCCATCCGCGAAGCACTGGAGAACAGCGACAACGACATCCAGGCAATGGACCAGTTCAAGATGGAGCTGTATGAAGACGAGGTGTTCATCTTCTCGCCCAAGGGAGACCTCTACAAGTTGCCCAAGGGGGCTACGGTGCTCGATTTTGCGTTCCACATCCATTCGAACCTGGGCTGCAAGTGCATCGGGGCGAAGGTGAACGGACGCAACGTCCCCATCCGGCACAAGCTCCAGAGCGGCGACCAGGTCGAAATTCTTACGTCGAGCACACAGACCCCCAAGCAGGATTGGATCAACATCGTTACCACTTCGAAAGCACGCACCAAGATACGGCAGACGCTCAAGGAGGTTGCCTCCCGTCAGGCTGCCTTTGCCAAAGAGACACTGGAACGCAAGTTCAAGAACCGCAAGCTGGATTATGACGAAGCGGTGATGATGCGGCTCATCAAGAAGGAGGGCTTCAAGGAAGTGACCGACTTCTACCAGAGCATTGCCGACGAGACGGTCGATGTGAACGACTTTATTGACAAATACGTCGCCATGCTCCGGCGTGAGAATGAGCAGCCTGCCGAACTCCCCCTGCGCAGTGCCGAGAACTATAACATCCAGCTTCCGGTTGAAGAATATACCAACACGAACAACGATGTACTGGTCATCGACCAGAATCTTAAGGGCATAGACTTCAGCCTGGCAAAATGTTGCAACCCGATTTACGGCGACGAGGTCTTCGGCTTCATCACCGTCAACGGCGGAATCAAGGTACACCGTTGCGACTGTCCCAATGCGCCGCAGCTGCGTTCCCGCTTCGGCTACCGCATCGTCAAGGCGCGTTGGGCAGGCAAGAGCAAAGGACAGCTTTATCCCATAACCCTGACGGTGGTCGGACATGACGACATCGGCATCGTGAACAACATCACTTCGATTATCTCCAAGGAACCCGACATCCAGCTCCGTTCCATCGGCATCAGCTCCAACGACGGACTGTTCTCGGGCAACCTGACGGTGATGGTCGATGACACCTCGAAGCTCGAATCGCTCATCCGCAAGTTGCGGACCGTGAAAGGGGTGAAGCAAATCAAGCGGAACTGACCGCATTCGAGAAGCATTTAAACAGCATTTGAACAACCGTTAAACGGCAAAATAACCGGGTGGCATCAGGCTGCCTTCCTTAAAAAACAAAGACTCAAATGGATTTCCTACAACTGACACAACTGAGACATTCTGTGCGACACTATGCCACACGACCCGTTGAACCCGAAAAGATTGACTACATTCTGGAGTGTGCCCGTCTGGCACCTTCCGCCGTCAACAAGCAACCGTGGCGCTTCATCCTGGTGCGCAGTGAAGAGACACGTGCCAAGGTGCAGCGTTGCTATCCGCGCGAATGGTTTGCGGAAGCTCCCCTATACATTATTATATGTGCCGTAGAGACGGAAGCCTGGGTACGTCCGTGCGACAGCAAGAACCATGCGGACATCGATGCCGCTATTGCGACCGAGCACATCTGCCTGGCAGCTGCCGACCGGGGACTGGGCAGTTGCTGGGTATGCAATTTCGACAAGAGCATGTTGCAGGAACTTTTCCAGATTCCTTCCGGTGCCCATCCCGTAGCGATAGTCCCCATCGGTTATCCGGCAGAAACCGAACGCCCCGAGCTCCGTCGCAGGCCGATGGAGCAGTTGTGCTGTGAAGACCGCTTCCCGGTGAACACGGACGAGACGAAATGACAGACTGAAATTTAACCAACCAAACAACATAACAAAATGAAAAAACTACTGACCATCCTGGTGTTGCTCTTTGCAACGACCACCGTGCTTCTGGCACAGAACAACGACGCAAACAAGCCTGAAATGACTTTTGAAAAGACAACATACGATTTCGGTTCCTTTAAAGAGTCCGACGGACCCGTCACGTGTGTGTTCAAATTTACCAATACCGGTAAGGGCCTGCTGGTCATTCATCAGGCAATCGCTACCTGCGGCTGTACGACTCCCATCTATCCCAAGGAGCCGATTAAGCCAGGGGAGAGCGGTGAAATCAAGGTGACCTACAACGGAAAAGGACGTCGTGCCGGAGAGTTCGAGAAGTCCATTACCATCCGTTCCAACACAAAGGCACAGATTCATCGTCTGAAAATCAAGGGAAGCATGATTGCAGACAATTGACAATCCTCCCACCTCCGGCGGTGCAGACCGACATGAAGGGTTCTGCAGATGCCGGACGATAAAAGCAAACGAAGGCACAGAGCAGTCCATCGGTGAGTAGACACGATGGCTCTCTGTGCCTTCGTCGTTTGACGGATCCGGGCTGTATGTCATACATGCCCGGGATAGATGGGATATAAGTACGGCTTAGATGGACCAAAGTATTATACTTAGACCCCCTAAGTATAATACTTAGCCTGCCTAAGTATAATACTTTGGTCCATCTAAGCCGGGGGTTGTCTGCGTCTGTCCCTGGGGTGGGAACGGTACAAGTGCCGCTTTCCCGACCCAGGCACAGGCAGACGGTCTGGTTAGAGCTTGTGAATCGTCTTCATGAGCTGTTCACCCAGTCCGATGGTGTAGCCTTGGGAGACAAATACCACCCGGTTGAAGGTGTCGGCAACCAGGAAGATGGGCAGACCCTTGGACGCATCCAGCTTCATTTCGCGGATGATTTCCGCGCGTATCTTCCCATCCGGGTCCGTTCCCCAGGTCACAGTGGAGGGGAGTGGCGGAAAGTCTGACAGGCGGAGCTTGTTCAATTCCTGCTTATCCGGGCACAGGAATATCAGGGAGCGTCCCCATTTCTCGAAGTCCTCTTTCAGGGCAGCGATGTCACGCAGGGCATGGTTCGTCGGTTCCTGACCGACGCCCAGCAGCCCGACTACGTAGTAGCCCCGTCCGGTGGTAGAGAGCAGGGAGACAGCCGCTCCGCCTTGTGCAGGCAGGTAGAGGTTCTCCGAGTTGAAATTGCCGATGACCTGCACCTCGTCCTTACTCTCGCGCATGGTCAGGTCGACGAGACATTCCTCATCGGGGCGGATGGTGAAGAACTTCAGGTGTGCCAGCACGCTGCCGTTTGCCATGCGTGTTCCCGTGACGAGTGCATAGGTGCCTTCATCGAGCGGTGTTCCCTCTTTCAGCAGGCTCTTCCAGGAAGTGCCGTTCTCCGGATAGTTCAGCAGACGGAGGCTGCCGCCTTCCAGCTTGGAGAGGGTGAAGTGGTTGTAGTACTTCGGGTCGTCCAGCCAGGAGGAGGGTGTGTAGGCGGCTTTCAGTGTGCCTTGGCGGGCGGTGGTAGCCTGGCTCTCTCCGGTCAGGTCGACATCTACCGGACGTTCCCCTTCGAAATATTGCACTTTCCCGGTCACCTCGTCGATGCGTGCCGGGACACCCAGGCTGCGTGCTGCCGCCACGTAGAAGATTTGCAGCGAATAGTCGTCGGCTACCCGTGCACGGCAGACACCGGCAGGTGAGAGGGGGATGCGTTGCGGGTTCCATTCGTTATGGAGTTGCACGTGCTCCCGGCACCAGTCGGCGAGGAGGGAGGGCTGCTGACGGATGGCTTCGGCTTCTTCCTCCGTGAAGGCTTGACGGATGACCTCTTTGTAGGGAAGCAGCATTTCGTTGGCTATGCGCGGGTTCAGCAGGTAAGGGTCGTAGATGGCAGGTGCGCAGTCGGAATCCTTGATGCGCAGACGGAAGTGCTCGTCAAGGGCGGCGGGTTCCACATCGCGCAAGTCTTTTTCCGACAGCATCTGCAACAGGCGGATGGCAGTGGAAGCTTCGTCCGGTGATACGTCGGCAAGGAAAGACTGGAGGGTGGCGTAGTTGCCGCGCGACCGGGTCAGCAAGGGGACCACGAGGCGGGCATCCAGTCCGTGTGCTTCAGCGAATGCCCGGGAGTCTTCCTCTGTCGGGAAAGTGGCGATGTAGGCATGGCGGACGGAGTCTTCGTAAGCGAAGCGGCGGTCGTTCTCGGCACGTTGCTCCGGCGTGACTTCCGGGATGCGTGGCTTCTCAGCCGGAGGGACGATGTCCAGGTCGATGTCGGTCTGCAGCTGTCCGGCGGACTGGTCAAGCGTGAGGACGAGTTCCCGGTCTTTCCCGAACGAACATTTCCGGTAGCCGAAGCGTCCGTCAGCTGAAGCCCAGACCAGCATGTCGCCCAGCCCTGCCGTCTGTGTCACCTTCCCTTCCCGGTCCGTCGTCTTGCGGGCGACGGTATAGAACTCCGCATAGTTGTAGAGCTTGAATTCTACCACGGCCCCTTCCACGGGCTGTCCTTCCGTGTCGCGGACGGTCACTGTCGCAGTCGCCGTGTCGGCATAGTTGCTGATGACATTGATTTCGGTATAGTTGTCATTCATCTCCATGACCTCCTCCGGTCCGTAGTAGTGGCCGAAGACCTTGGTGTGCATCAGCATGCCCCGGCTGGCAGGAGCGTTGAACCATGCCAGGTCGAGCACCGGTTCCGGTTCACAGGCACCCAGGAAGTGCCACTGTCCGTCGACCCACACTTCCACCCAGGCATGGTTGTCGTCGGTGTGAGCCCACCGGGGCGTGTAGACCTGGCGGGCAGGAATGCACATGGCGCGGAAGGCTGCCACGGCAAAGGTGGATTCCTCCCCACATCGTCCATAGGCGGTGCGGACACTCGCCAAGGGAGCGCTGGTGCGCATGTCCGACGGCGTATAGGCTACCTTCTCATGGCACCAGTGGTTGATTTCCAGCACGGCTTCCCGGAGTGTGAGGTGCTGCAGTCGCGGTTGCAGCTCTCGGTAGAACACCGTACGGGCTGAATCGAGGTTTTCGTTGTTGACGCGATAGGGCAGGACAAAGTGGCGGAACTCCCGTTCGGGGATGTCCTTTCCCCAGGGCATTTCTTCCTGTGCCTTTAGGGCGGCACGCACCTGTTGCAGGTGGAAGTCGCCGGAGTAGTCGGTCAGGTCGCCCAGTGGCATGTAGGCATACATGAACTGCATGGCTTCCTGCTCCCGGGCAGTCATTGTCTCGGAAAAGACCTGGAAGATGTCGGTGTGTTGCAAGGCATTCTGCCGCTCTTCAAAGAAGTGTCGGGCTTCCTGCCGTTCGTTGGTGTCGCTGATGAAGTGCTGTTGACAGGCTGTCAGCAGCAGGAGGATGAGTGTTCCCCACGCATACGGAATACGGTTCATAAGTCTGTTGTTGTTTTTTAATGGTAGGACATAAGGTGAAAGCCATCCGGCTTTCGCTGCCAAAGTTAAGAAAGTGTAGACAAGGAAACAAGTTGACAAGGGGACAAGTTGACGGGGTGGTGCGTCAGTCGGCTACATATCTCTTTACCAGCCGTTGGAAGGCCTTTGTTTTCATGAACCCTTTCAGCCAGGTGTTGAGCGTGTCGCGCAGGGCTTGTGACTCCTTGCTGACTCCCCACCCGTAGAACTGGTTGAAGCTGATGGCTGTGTCGATGTCCAGTTGAGGGAACTGGCCGATGAGCTTGCGGGCAATGCTCTCTTCACAGATGGCATAGTCGATGTCTCCGTGTGCCACCAGGGCGAGCAGCTGCTCGCTGCCGTACCTGGGTACTTCCTCGATACGGATGGTGTCGGCAATCTCCATGGCAAGATTCCGGATGCGGTATTGGACGGGTGAACCTTCCGGTACGTAGACAGTCTTACCGCCCAGGTCCAGCTGGGTGCGGATGTAGAGACTGTCGTCTTCCGACTGAGGCTTGCGCTGTACCAAGACCTGCTTGTTGCGCAGGATGGGGACCGTAAAGAGCAGGAGCGAGTCTTTCTGTTCGCTGGTGATGAGCAGGCTCCCGGCAATCAGGTCGAAGGTGCCGTGGTTGATGCCCTCCATCTGTGTTTCCAGCTCCATCTCCGGCTTGATGTCCGCCTTCAGCCCTTTGGCACGTGCGAAAGCCCGGAGCAGTTCGTAATGGAATCCGGTAAGCGTGTCGTCCTCCACGAAGTAGCCGATGGAGTTGTATTCCGTCGTGGCACGCAGGACACCCGAACGGATGATGTCTTCATAGGAGCGGGGGCTGCCGGAATCAGCCGCAGGTGCCGTCGGCCAGAGAAAGGCGACAGCCAGTGCCAGGACGCCTCCGGCAATGAAACACGGTGTCAGGAATTTCTTCTTCATGGCATGGCGGCAGGCTGGTTAGTTGAAGAAGTTCCACGAAAGACCGAACTTGAACCACATCGGGTTGAGCGGGTAGTGCGGTGCCAGGAAGTAGTTCGACTTGCCCATGCCTTCCGACACGTGATACATCATGGCATAGATGCGTGTGTGTTTCAAGTGGAGGTTGACGTAGGCATTCACGATGGGGTAGTTGCCGATTTCGATGCGGTCGTTCGGGTTTTGCAGGTAGAACTGTCCGATGGCAGGCGCATAGTCCGGAGCGTAATACTTCGTGAAGTAGCGGACGTCAGCTCCCAGCTCTACGGACAGTACTTTCTTGGCAAGCTTGAACTTCAGGTAGAGGTTGCTGTAGAGCGACAGGTCGGGCAGGGGCAATACATCCTGATTGCTGCTCTTCTGATAGGTGATTTCATTGTCCCAATGGAAGATGCCCAGTGCCAGGTCTTTCTTCAGCGAAGCGGTCAGCACCTGTATGTTGTCGCCACACTGGCTGACGCGTACATTGTGCCGGTAGGCGGTTGCCCCGTTGTTGTCATAACCTTCGGCAGCGTTGTCGAAGTACGTATAGTTGCTGATGTTCTCCACTCCGACACTGAGCAGGATGTCTGCCTTCTTGGAGCGGAGCTCGCCCTGGATGCGTGTACGCAACTCCTTGCTCAGGTCGTTGTCCCACCACAAGTGGCGCGAGTGGTAGTGGCGGTAGTAGAACGACGGATTGATGCGGCGGGTGTACGCCATGGCTGCCAGCTGGATGGTGTCCTTGAACAGGCGGAAGTTCAGGTCGGCATGTCCTGTCAGGTTGAACGTACCGATGTCTTCTCCCGTCAGGGCGGTCTCTCCATAGACGCGGTAGTGCAGCGTCTTGCCCTGCTCTTTCAGCAGTTCACCACCGACACTCAGGATGTTCTCAGTATATTTCCGGTCGTAACGGTCGGTAGCTGCAGTGAGGGTGTCGACCAGGTGATAGCTGCGCATCTCGTAGTTGACGAAAGCGGTCAGTCCGGCTTTTGCCCACTTGTTGAAGCCTTCGCGCAGGGCGATGGCAAACGTATTCTTCAAGGATGTGTGGCGGGTGACGTCACGCTGGTACTCACTGCCGAAGAAGTCGTTGGCATAGTAGTCGGCAGGTGTGTTGTAAGCGATGAACTGCCGTTCGTAATTGCTGTATTGGAGGGTATGGATGAAGCTGGTCACCGGGATGAAGTTGTCGTAGTGTTGAGACGTATCCTCCGGAGCTTCATAGAATCCCAGGTTGTAGCGGTGGTTGAAATAGACGTGGAAGTTGTCGTTGCGGTTCCAGGTCTGCTCCAGGTTGGTCGGGATGTCCGACGGTGTGTAGGAGCTGGAGTTGGGGAGGTCTTCCGGATTGGTGATGTATGTATCGTCGGCAATACCGCCATTCTCTGCCATCTTCATGTGGTTCTTGCTGAAGAGGAAGTGGTAGTCGTACTTGTCTCCCTGATAGGACGAGAAGAGTGTCCCGTTGAACAGCGAGGTTGCCTGGTTGTTGTACATGCCCCGCCCGTATACATAGTCAAAGCGGAAGCCGAAGTTCAGCTTTCGGTTGGCGTTTACACCAAAGTAAGCCGTGAAGCGGTCTTCACCGTTCTGCTGGTTACCTCCCGAGAAGTAGGAAAGGTTGGCGAAGGGAGACTTGGTGTTGAGGAAGCGGAACTGGTCCACCGGCACGATGAAGTAATCGTACGGGTCGGTGAAGACGAACTGGGAAGCCTCCTGCCGATGAAAGAAGATGCGCGAGAGTCTGGGCGAGCCGATGTTTCCCAGGTAGTTGTACTCACCGTTCAGTCCGTCGGTGAACTGCACGTTCTGGAACTGGTGCATCAGTGTGTCGACCTCTACCTCTGTCGTGTTGCCGAAGCGGGGGTCGATGGTCCACATCTTGAGTCCGATAGGTACGGTTTTCGAGTCGACCGTCGTCGTATCTTCGTGCTGGCGGTCTCCGTTCTCGTTGATATAGCGCGGACCGTCCGGTGTCTGTTCATACAGTTGGTTATAGTTTTGTGCAGCCAGGTCATTTCCGAACATGCCTGCCAACAGGGCTAATATAAAGAGTATTCTTTTCATAATCGGCTGCAAAGTTAACTAAAAAAGTAGGATAGCAACGAGGCGGTAGTGAAGATTCCTGCCGTTTTGGAGTATTTAACCCAAAACACTCCTTATCCCGTGTCAGTCAAACTCTTCGGGCTTAAGGAGGGTAGGATTGTGTCCAATCTTTGGATTCGTCTGCCGGATGGCGAGGAGCGGGTGACTTTACCGATGAAACTTCCCTTTATCCTTGATTAAGATGACTTTCAGTTGAGGGTCGTTCAGCATTTTCCAGCCGATGGGAGTGAGGAAGAACTCGAATTGCGTGGTGCGGTGCTTCCACGTCAGCAGGTCTATCGGGCGGTGCAGGTACTTCTTGAGGACCGGGTACCACCACCCCGGGAAGGACAAGGCACGGACGGCATGACTGTCGGCCACCTTGCGCAGTTCCATGATGCATTGTTTTACTTCAGCACGTTCCAGGTCGGAAGGCTTGTCGTAGGGAACGTAGCAGGAGGTGTAGTATCCCCGTCGGGTCAAAAGGCTGAGTGAACGCCAGTCGGGACTTTCCAGGATAAATTGCTTGGGGGAGACGTTGTAGGTCGTGCAGAGTCTTTCCATTTCCGACAGGACCTGTCGTCTGTTGGTTGCATCCAGGTTCTTGATATCCAGCCAGAAGTTCCCACCTCCCCTGCGAAGGCTTTCTGCAAGGATGGAGTCGAGTGTCAGCCCGAATGTGGTGTCGATGTCGTGTGTCACGTCAAAGCGCTGGTTGTCCCGGAACACGAGATCGATTTCCACGTTCGGATAACGCGGATGTTTCTCCCTGTATTTCTCTACCGAGTTGCAACGGTGCAGCCAGATTTTTCCCGGATAGTTGTCGATGTGAAGGACCGAATTGAGGCAGCAACCTCCTGCCACGAGCAGCAGTACGAAGCCTGCAATCCGGAGGATTTTCCGTATCATATACTAAAGTCGATTGGTTTGTGTCGGGGTATAAAAAAGGGGTGCATCGGTTATCGACACACCCCTTCATTCAGATTATGCAGGTTGGGATTATTCGCCCCAATTCATTTCAGCCATACGCTTGTAGGAAGCATAGCGTTTCTTTGCCATGTCTTCGCAAGCGGCGAACAAGTCAGCAGCTTCTTGCGGATATTGCTTCATGACAGAAGCGAAACGAACCTCACCCTTCAGGTAGTCTTGGAAAGCATCCCAGTTCGGCTCTTTGGAGTCGAGTGAGAACGGATTCTTGCCTTCGGCTTCCAATTCGGGGTTGAAGCGCCACAAGTGCCAGTAACCGCATTCAACGGCCTTAGCCTCTTCAGCTTGCGACTTACCCATACCGGCCTTCAAACCGTGGTTGATACACGGAGCGTAAGCGATAACCAACGAAGGTCCGTGGTATGCTTCTGCCTCGCGGATTGCTTTCAGGGTCTGAGCCTGGTCGGCACCCATAGCGATTTGAGCCACGTAAACATAGCCGTAAGTAGTAGCAATCAGACCAAGGTCTTTCTTGCGAACACGCTTACCGGAAGCAGCAAACTTGGCGATGGCGCCGAGCGGAGTTGCTTTCGAAGCCTGTCCACCGGTGTTGGAGTAAACCTCCGTATCGAGTACAAGGATGTTGACATCTTCGCCGGATGCGATGACGTGGTCGAGACCTCCGTAACCGATATCGTAAGAAGCACCGTCACCACCGATAATCCATTGGCTGCGCTTGATGAGGTAATCCTGGAACTCGGCAATGGTCTTGCAGAATTCACATTTATCCTTGGCAGCTTCTACCATCGGAACAATCTTGGCAGCAGCAGCCTTGCTCTTGTCGGCATCATCCTTGCCGTCGAGCCACTCCTGGAAGGCCTCTTTGTATTCAGCCGGAGTGCCTTCAGCAGCAATAGCAGCTTGCATGGCTTCTACCAGACGGCTGCGGAGCTTCTTGTTGGCAAGTTCCATACCCAAACCGAATTCGCAGAAGTCCTCGAACAGAGAGTTTGCCCATGCAGGACCCTGACCCTTCTCGTTGGTTGTATACGGGGTAGAAGGAACAGAACCGGAGTAGATGGAAGAACATCCTGTTGCGTTGGCAACCATTTCGCGGTCACCGAAGAGTTGGGAAATCAACTTCACGTACGGAGTCTCACCACAGCCGGAGCAAGCACCTGAGAACTCAAACAACGGAGTAGCGAACTGAGAGTTCTTCACGTTTGCCTTGATGTCTACCAGGTGTTGTTTGCTCTTCACATTGTCGGCGCAGTAAGTCCAGTTGGCAGCCTGATCCAATTGACTTTCGAGGTGCTTCATGGTCAAAGCCTTGCCACCCTTCTTCGGGTTGCCCGGACAAACGTCGGCACAGTTACCGCAGCCCAGACAGTCGAGTACGTCAACCTGGATACGGAAGGTCATGCCGTCGAATTGCTTGCCGACAGCCTTCAGCATCGGGAAGCTTGCACCCTTCTGCTCGTCAGCGTCGAGAACGAACGGACGGATGGAAGCGTGAGGACAAACATAAGCACACTTGTTACACTGGATACAGTTCTCAGGATTCCATTCAGGAACGAAGGCAGCCACACCACGTTTTTCGTATTTGGCTGTTCCCTGATGCCAGGTACCGTCCTCGATGCCCTTGAATGCGGAAACGGGCAGCAGGTCGCCATCCTGTGCGTTGATCGGACGAACCACTTCGTTGATGAATGCCGGGTCGTTGTTCTCAACCTTGGCATCGTCGGGAAGGTTAGCCCATGCCGGGTCAACAGTCAACTGCTTGTATTCACCACCACGGTCAACGGCAGCATAGTTCTTGTTAACTACGTCTTCACCCTTCTTGCCGTAAGACTTCACGATGAACTTCTTCATCTGTTCTACAGCCAGGTCAACAGGGATTACCTGTGTGATGCGGAAGAATGCAGACTGGAGGATGGTGTTTGTACGGTTACCCAAACCGATTTCCTGAGCAATCTGGGTAGCGTTGATATAGTAAACGGTGATGTTGTTCTTTGCGAAGTACTTCTTCACGCGGGTCGGCAGGTTCTTTGCCAACTCTTCGCCTTCCCAGATGGTGTTCAACAGGAACGTACCGTTCTTGCGCAGACCGCGGGTCACATCGTACATGTGCAGGTAAGCCTGTACGTGGCAAGCCACGAAGTTCGGAGTGTTCACCAAATAGGTAGAGCGGATGGGGTGGTTACCGAAACGCAAGTGAGAGCAAGTGAAACCACCCGACTTCTTGGAGTCGTAAGAGAAGTATGCCTGGCAGTATTTATCGGTGTTGTCGCCGATAATCTTTACAGAGTTCTTGTTGGCACCTACAGTACCGTCAGCACCCAAGCCGTAGAACTTGGCTTCGAACATGCCTTCGCCACCCAAAGCGATTTCCTCTTTCTGAGGCAGAGAAGTGAAGGTTACATCATCAACGATACCGATGGTGAAGTGGTCTTTCGGCATCGGCAATGCCAGGTTCTCATATACAGACAGAATCTGAGCAGGAGTCGTATCCTTGGAACCCAGACCGTAGCGTCCGCCTACGATAACGGGGGCATTCTCTTGACCGTAGAAGCACTCTTTTACGTCCAGGTAAAGAGGTTCGCCGATGGCACCCGGTTCCTTCGTACGATCGAGTACGGCAATGCGTTTTGCAGTCTTGGGAACGGCAGCCAGGAAGTGTTTGGCTGAGAACGGACGATAGAGGTGAACAGACACCATACCGACTTTCTCACCGTTGGCAACCAAGTGGTCGATAGCCTCACGAGTTGCTTCGGTAGCGGAACCCATCAGGATGATGACGCGTTCAGCATCTTCAGCACCGTAGTAGTCGAACAAGTGATAACGACGGCCGGTAATCTTGTAGATTTCGTCCATGTAGCTTTCAACTACTTCAGGAACGCTCTCGTAGAAGGTGTTGCCGGCTTCTCTGTGCTGGAAGAAGTGGTCGGGATTCTCAGCCATACCGCGTGCTACCGGCTTGTTCGGAGTCAGCTTGCGGTTGCGGAACTCAGCCAATGCCTGCTGGTCAATCAGCGGAGCGAGGTCTTCGTTGTCCAGTCTTTCAATCTTCTGGATTTCGTGAGAAGTACGGAAACCGTCGAAGAAATTCAGGAACGGAACACGGGTCTTGATAGAAGCCAGGTGAGCTACACCTGCAAGGTCCATCACTTCCTGTACGGAGCCTTCGCACAACATGGCAAATCCGGTCTGACGGCAAGACATCACGTCCTGATGGTCACCGAAGATACAGAGTGCGTGAGAAGCCAGCGTACGGGCTGAAACGTGGAAGACACAAGGCAAGAACTCACCAGAGATCTTATACATATTAGGAATCATCAGCAAGAGACCTTGTGACGCCGTGTAAGTGGTAGTCAAGGCACCGGCTTGCAGAGAACCGTGAACGGCTCCGGCTGCACCGGCTTCTGACTGCATCTCTTCCACTAAGACTGTCTCGCCGAAGATGTTCTTACGACCAGCCGCAGCCCATTCGTCCACATGCTCAGCCATGGTAGACGACGGAGTGATGGGGTAGATTGCTGCTACTTCTGTGAACATATACGAGATATGTGCAGCAGCCTCATTACCATCACAGGTGATAAATTTCTTTTGTTTAGTCATAACAGTTAAATTATTAGTAAAAAATCTCAGTTTAATTATCTTGTTTTTCAGTGGTTGCTAGTATACGAACCCAAAGAGCCAAAGCGGAATCTGATTGTCATGCCCCACCTCCGTGTGATGCATGGCATATACCACATTCGGGTTATTCTTGAATTTACATCCTTTGTTGCAAATGCGGAACGGTTGCTCGCCATCTACCAGAAAGGAGGTACCCTTGTCGCCTTTATAAAGCTTATGGTCTTTATACATAGTATTAAGAAAAAAGGTTTCCAGTACATCCTGTTCCTCGACTTTGACCGGGTAGATGGAATACATCAGATTGGTGTTGTGCATCATGATCTTGCTGGGTTTCTTGGGGAAGGATTCTCCCTTCGGATAAACCATGTTGATGAGTCGTGCATCTGCCAGATACTTGATGTAGTTCATGACTGTCGCCCTTGAAGTCTGTATGTCCGCAGCCAGTTGGCTGACATTCGGAACAGATGGACCGTCTACAGCGAGCAAATATAGCAATTTCTTGATTTTGGAGAGATATTTTAACTCAATTTGTTTTATGAGAAGGATATCCACCTCAATCATCATGTTCATGGTCTTTAACAAATTCTCCGAGAAGTTACGCTTCTCCAAGAAGAATGGATAGAAGCCATGATGTAAATAATCTTGGAAATAGTTGAGTGGACGTACCTTGGGCAATATCTCTTTTACTATGTGCTCGTGATTGGCGAGGATGTCATCGAGTGTATATACTGGAAAATGATTCCCTGTCTGAAGGTTGAGGAACTCCCTGAAGGAAAAACCTCGCAGGTTATAAGATTTGACAATATCAACAAGTGCCGGATTCTCTTCCTTGCTCTTGAGCCTCATTACGGACGAACCCGTAAAGACGATTTTCAATCCCGGATAGAGGTCGTAGCACTGACGCAACTCTTCACTCCATCTCGGCTGCTTGAATACTTGGTCGATCAACAGCACCTTGCCTCCATTTCGATAAAAATCTCCGGCAAACTGAACAAGACTTGCACCTTGAAAATAGAAATTGTTCATGTTGACGTACAAACATGAACGGTCACTCCCGAAATATTCTTTGGCATATTGCAGGAGGAAGGTTGTCTTGCCTACGCCGCGCGTGCCTTTGATGCCAATGAGGCGATCGTTCCAGTTAATCTCATCCATGAGAGTGCGACGAACCGGGGCATTTGTATGTTCCACCAAGTAGGCATGCGTTTGGTAAAAGGCTTCCATTCCCTTGCTTAATTAGTTTGTTGCAAAGGTAATACATATTTCAAGAATTGCAAAGTGGAGATTGCAAAAAAAAATCTGTGAAACTGCGAATGCTTCCGATAGGCTTTCGTACGTTAGAGAGCCTGCCGACACAGAGGATGGAGCGGACTTCCCGGATTCCCAAAACAGGCCTTCTCAGGCGATTCGCAAAATACACATTTCCATTGGTTATGCTCTAATGCTTTCATCCTGGAGGAATACTACCCTGCAAATCTCTATTTGGGATACTTTATGCCTGAGACATGATGCTTTATGATACCTTCCGATTTGTTGACTCCGCACTCCTTCCAGAGAATGAAACTCACGATTCTTCATTTCTATTTTCCAAAGATTTGACTTCTGGGCACGAAACAATAGTGTTTGGGGCATGAAACTAATGTGTTTGACGCGGCAAACAATATTGTTTGGCTCGCGAAACAATATTGTTCCGGGCACGTTTTGTCTGTTTTTCGAAAATGAAATGTTTAGTTTTCTAAAATAACACGTCTTTACAGGCGTATCTGTTAAGCTTATTTAGTAGTTGAACGCTGGTTGGTGTCGATATCGACAAATGCCGGTTAGCGGGAAGAGGCAATTTAAGCAATTCTGTCAAGCAAACGGGCTGGAATGATTTCTTTTTGATTTTGTCGAAACCGGAGAGTCTGTATTCTTTGCGTATATTTGCCTTTGCAATTATGAAACCTGTAAGAAGATGAATCTTTATTTGTTCAATCCGGACCATGATATGGCGTTGGGCAACAACAGCGCCTACTATCAGGCTCCGGCATCAGCCTTGAAAATGGCAAATGACCTGTCCTGGCTACCGGCATGGGTGGTGCCGGACGCCGATTCGTTTGTGGCCCTTCCTTCTACCGGAAGGATTGAAGAATGGGTACAGACCCTGCCGGTATGTCCGCGTGTAGAGTGGGGATGTCTGACGGACGGATGGGGCCGTTGCCGGGAGATACATCCTTGGGGTTGGAACCGTGCGCTGGTTCATCGGTTGAAGGAACAGGGAGTAGCGGATGCCTTGTTGCTTGGGGACATGTTTCTGGAGGAACGTCGGTTCCTGGCTTCCCGCTTGCGGGCCGTGGAACTTCTTTCCGAATTGGCAGATGCGCCGGGGAGGTGTGGAGTCTCCCGGGCTTGTCGTTCGTTGGAAGAAATCAATGAAGAGCTGAAACCTTTCTATGAGGGGTGCCCGACGCCGCGGAAGTTACTGAAGGCTCCCTGGTCCGGGAGTGGAAAAGGGCTGCGTCGTTTGGACAGCGGAAAGTTGGAGGAGCCTGTGGCAAACTGGTGCAGCCGGATACTGTCCGCGCAAGGAGCTGTCGTCGTGGAACCCTACTATCAGAAGGTGGCAGATTTTGCCATGGAGTTCTACGCCGACGGGGCAGGCAAGGTGTCCTTTCAGGGTTATTCCTTATTTAACACGGATGCCAACGGAGCCTATAAAGGAAACTTCCTGAAGTCGGATGCACGGATTGTTGCAGCACTGTCCGGCTATGTTCCCGCAGCGCTGTTGGCAGAGGTACAGCAGGAATTGTGTGTCAGGCTGGCGGCGATGTTAGGACAATCCTATGTCGGCTATTTGGGAGTAGATATGATGGTTTGTGCCTTTGAACAGGCTCCATTTTATCGCCTTCACCCTTGTGTGGAGATAAACCTGCGGATGAATATGGGGATGGTGGCTCATCGGTTGTATACCCACTGGCTTTCTCCCCGAAGTGAAGGAATATTCCGGGTAGACTGTTTCAAGACTCCTTCGGATTTGCAGGAAGACCATCGCCGACAAGAGAAAGCCCATCCTCCGGTCGTGAAGGATGGGCGTATGGAGTCCGGTTATTTGTCATTGACTCCCATTGGGGAAGGCACCTGTTACCGCGCCGCCCTTTGGGCAATTCCTTTATCGGGTAAACTGTAGTCTTTGCAGGGTTCTCTGCGCTTTATCCTGAATCAGCACATAGTAGACTCCCGGAGCGAAGCGTCCGATGGATAGTTCCCGTGTGTAAGGCTCCTGCCATATGATTCTTCCATACAGGTCTGTAACCGTCAGATGGGTGGCCTGGGGGAGTGCCGGCAGCTCCAGGGGAGACACTTTCGAGGGGAGATGGGCCTTTATCGGATGATGGGTGGGAGGAAGGATACTCTCATTTCCGTAGGCATCTACTGCAGTGACTGTGAAATGCAGTCCTTGCACCTGCCTGAGAGGCAGGGCATAGCGTGTGCCATAGATATAGGGCTGAAGCAGGTTACGTGTATCCTCGATATCTATTTCCCGCTCTTTGCTCCCATATAGATTATAGCGTACAGGACCCTCCGGACGTCCGTCGGTCTGCGGGTCGGTAGAAGCATTCCAGGAGAGTATCAGACTGTCTCCCTGTACCTCCGTCCGAAGGCCCGTCGGTGCGACAGGCGGAATGCTGTCCAGCCAGCTCATGGGGGGAGTCAGGGCCGGATGAGTATAGATATTCCGCTTGATTTCGTCAAACAGTCCTTGGGTGTTGTCCAGCAAAAAACGGGACCTGAAATACGCTTGTCCGGGAACACGTGCGCAGCGTGTGAAATAGATTTGCTGCAACACGTCCTGCAACCGCCAGTTGCCTTCGCTCGGGTCAAGGAAATAAATACCCAGTCCCGGTGCAACGGTACGTCCGTTGCCGTTTTCCTGCCAGTCAAGGACAAAAGGATAGAAATTATCTTCGCGAAAGTAGACCATGGGGAACATCACGTCCTGGATGCCTTCCTTTACCCATTGCTGCGCATCCTGAAAGACTTCGTTGCGAGCATTCCAGCCGCGTGAGGAATAGCGTGCCACATCTTCATATTTCCCAATGGGGGAGCTGCCCACTTTGACCCAGGGCTTGATGGATTTCACGGTGTGATAGATGCTGCGGACAATCTCCGTGATGTTGTCACGGCGCCATTGACTCAGGCTTTTCCCGTTACCGTATTTCCGAAAGGAACGCTGGTCGGGAAAGCCTTTGGGACGATCGGGATAGCGGATATAGTCCAGGTTGATACCGTCAACCTCGTAGTTGGTAACAATCTCCCGCACAATCCCGGACAGATGCTCTTTGGTCTGCGGATGTCCCGGGTCCAGATACCAGTTCTTCCGGAAACGGATGCACATTTCCGGATGCTTCTTGACAAAAGAGCGTTCGCCCAATTCTTTTGCCTGCCGGTCACTTCCCAAAGGGATTGCTACGACCCAGGCATGCAGTTCCATTCCACGCTTATGGCATTCACGAATGGCAAACGCCAAGGGATCGTATCCCGGAGACTGTCCCGGCGTCCCGGTCAGGACATCCGTAAAAACCTCCTGCCGGGAAGGGTAGAGCGCGTTGTCGCGTGAACGGACCTGGAATAGAATGGTATTGAAATTGGCAGCCTTCAAGGAGTCGAGTTGGCGACACAACTCTTCTTGCTGACGTCGCATGCTGGCTGGGGTAGTCGCTTTGATGCGTGGCCAGTCCAGTCCCGCAAGCGTCGTGATCCATACTGCACGCGTCTCGTATTTAGGGCGGCATGACGCTTCTGTCAGCGAGAATACCTCCGACTGGGCCTTGACAGGATGTAGCGGCAATAACGCAGGGAAAAGCGAGGAGAGGGCGTATAGGCAAAGACGTTTCATACAATGTGACATAATATCTTCAAACTAAATTGGCGCAAAGGTACGTTTTATTTGCTACTTTTGCCCCGTCATTTTTACTATAAAAATCTATGCGAATGAAAAGAAAGTATAAGAAATCCCGGGTTTTGCCTCTTATTTTGTTTGTGTACACGACTGCCATGGCGATTTATTTCCTTCCCCAAAATACGGAGATCAGCCAACTGGAAAAGTGGTGTACGGTGGTTGCCTCTTACCTTATTATATTATTGTTGGGATATGTGCTGCGGAAGAAAGAGCAGCTGGCTGCGAAGCGGGAGCAGGAACTGGCAGAACAGAAGCAGGCCAACCGCCTGAAGAAAGAGGAGTAGGCATCGGCTGTCAATAGCTGGACAGGATGACTTTTTGATAAAAAATTAGTCTTATGCAGCGGCATAAGATACATAAGGCGGACGAAAAGATGTAGTATTATGTATTTTTAATAGAAATATGTCTAATGCTTTTCTCCGTCTTGTTGGAATCTCCGAAAAGAAAAGCTACATTTGTGGCATCATGAAAAAACACAAGATTATGAATGATAAACACCTTCTTCTAGGAGATGAAGCCGTGGCGTTGGGTGCAATCCATGCCGGGCTTTCCGGAGTCTATGCCTATCCGGGTACTCCTTCTACTGAAATCACAGAGTTTATTCAAGGACATCCGTTGGCTGCCGAAAGGAATATCCACCGCCAGTGGTCCACGAACGAGAAAACTGCGATGGAAGCTGCGTTGGGTATGTCCTATATGGGAAAACGTGCCATGGTCTGCATGAAGCATGTAGGCATGAATGTGGCCGCAGATGCGTTTGTAAACTCTGCCATGACAGGGACCAATGGCGGACTGATTGTCGTTGCAGCTGATGACCCCTCCATGCACTCCTCCCAGAACGAGCAGGATTCACGCTTTTATGGAAAGTTTGCCATGATTCCGGTCCTCGAACCTTCCTCACAACAGGAGGCTTATGACATGATGGGGTATGCCTTTGATTACTCCGAACGTCATAAAGTGCCCGTGCTGATGCGTCTGGTGACCCGCATGGCCCATTCCCGTGCCGTGGTGACGACGGGGGAAGTGCGTGAACCGAATCCGATGAGTTTTCCTTCCAACCCGGGTGACTGGGTACTGATGCCCATTGTGGCACGCAAACGTAACGAAACATTGATTGCGCAACAGGCTGACTTCCTCGCCGACGCGGAGAATTCCATTTATAACAGATATACTGATGGTTCGGACCATTCGTTGGGTGTGATTGCCTGTGGTATCGCTTATAATTACCTGATGGAACATTTTAAGGACGGTTGTCCTTTCCCGGTTCTGAAGGTATCCCAATATCCGCTTCCCGTAGCATTGGTACGTCGCATGGCTGCCTCCTGCGATACATTGCTGGTACTGGAAGATGGCCAGCCTGTGGTAGAAGAGATGATTCGTGGTGTGCTTGACAACGGCAAGACCATCAAAGGACGGTTAACCGGAGAAGTACCTCGTACGGGTGAACTGACGCCGGATAATATCATTGCTGCGCTGGGGGTGAAGGACGAGGAAGTCTATCCGCCCAGTGAACTGGTAGTCCCCCGTCCGCCTGCCCTGTGCAAAGGTTGTGGCCACCGAGATATGTACGCCGCCTTGAATGAGGTGTTGCGTGAATATGAGAACAGCCGTGTATTCAGTGATATCGGCTGCTATACGCTTGGTTTCCTGCCTCCTTATCGTGCCATTCATTCAGTCGTTGACATGGGAGCTTCCATCACGATGGCGAAAGGTGCAGCAGATGCCGGGCAGTTCCCTTCAGTGGCTGTCATCGGCGACTCAACCTTCACCCATTCGGGCATGACCGGTTTGCTGGATGCGGTCAATGAGAACTCCAACATCACGATTGTCATTTCTGATAACCTGACGACAGGTATGACCGGCGGACAGGATTCTGCCGGAACGGGACGTCTGGAACAGATTTGTCAAGGTATCGGTGTAGCTCCGGAACATATCCGGGTGGTTGTACCCCTTCCGAAAAACATGGAGGAGATGAAGAATATCATCCGGGAAGAAATAGAGTATCGTGGAGTGAGCGTCATCATCCCGCGTAGAGAGTGTATTCAGACGGCTCGCCGCCATAGTAAACAAAAAAAGCAATAATCCCCAACATCATGCGTACAGATATCATACTTTCCGGTGTGGGAGGACAAGGTATCCTCTCCATCGCTACTATCATAGGTTCGGCAGCCATTAATGAAGGACTTTATATCAAGCAGGCCGAAGTACACGGTATGAGCCAGCGTGGAGGTGATGTGCAATCCAATCTCCGCATCAGCTCCGAACCCATTGCTTCTGACTTGATTCCACTGGGAAAAGCTGATATTATCATCTCTCTGGAACCGATGGAAGCTCTTCGTTATCTGCCTTATTTGCACAAAGGCGGTTGGTTGATTACCAATACGGTTCCTTTCATCAATATTTCCAACTACCCGGAAGAAAGGAAGCTGATGGACGCCATTCAGGGATTGAAACATGCCGTTGCCATTGACGTGGATGCCATTGCCAAACAGGTAGCATCTCCGCGGGCTGCCAATATTGTCCTGCTGGGTGCCGCTTCACCGTTCATCGGCATTGATGTGGACAAGATAGAAGAAGGTATACGTCGTATCTTCGGACGGAAGGGAGAAGACATCGTAGAGATGAATCTCAAAGCTTTCCGTGCGGGGTTGGAGCATGCTCATGCATCAATCGGTCAAACTAAATAGGAGCAGCTATGGGAATACCGTTTCAACGTGACGTGGTGGAGGATGTGCTGCAGCGTATGCGCATATCCAAAGTGGGGGATGCCACAATCCGCCAGACGGTCGCTCTGTCCGAAGAGTTGGAGCGACGTACCGGTGAGAAGTTCATTCATCTCGAAATGGGGTCTCCCGGTTTGCCGGCAAGCCGCCTTGGCATAGAAGCACAGAAGGAAGCTTTGGATAACGGAGTCGCTTCGTCTTATCCGAATATCTCAGGTATCGCTCCACTGAAAGAGCAGGCTTCGCGTTTTGTGAAAGCCTTTCTGGATATTGATGTCAAACCGGAAGGGTGTATCCCGACGGTGGGTTCCATGATGGGTACGTTTGCTTCTTTCATTGTATGTACACACCTGTCGCCGGAAAAAGACACGATATTGTTTATCAATCCCGGTTTCTCCGTACAACCTTTGCAAGCAAAAGTGCTGGGGTATAAACGGGAAGCATTTGATGTATACGACTGTCGGGGAGAGCGCTTGCGTGATAAGCTGGAGAGCATTCTGGCAAAAGGTCACATTGCAGGCATTGTCTATTCCAACCCGAACAATCCTTCCTGGGTTTGTCTGACGGAAGAAGAATTGCGCTATGTCGGTGAACTGGCGACAAAGTATGATGCCATTGTCATTGAAGACCTCGCTTACCTGGGCATGGACTTCCGGAAAGAGCTGGGACACCCCTTTGAGCCGCCTTATCAGGCAACTGTGGCGCGGTACACCAAAAACTACATGCTGATGCTTTCGGCTTCCAAGATATTCAGTTATGCCGGAGAACGGATTGCTACGGTGGCGATTTCTGACGAACTGTATAACCGGGTTTATCCGAAGTTGAAAGAAGAATTCGGCATTGATACACTGGGGCGTTTCTTTGTCTTTGTAGTGGTCTATACCTTGTCTTCGGGAGTGACACATTCGGTGCAATATGCATTGGCAGCCATGTATAAGGCTGCGTGTGACGGAACGCTGGACTTTGTGGGAGAGACGCGTGAATATGCCCGTCGGGCTGCCCGTCTGAAAGAAATATTCTTGCGCCATGGCTTCCACATCGTGTATGACAAGGATCTGGATGAACCGGTCAGCGATGGCTTCTTCTTCACAATCGGCCGCAAAGGATATACTGGCGATGAGTTGTTGGACCGACTGTTGTATTACGGCGTGTCGGCCATTTCCCTGCGGACGACGGGAAGTGAGCAACAAGGCATACGGGTCTGCACATCGATGGTGAAGGAAGCACACTACGCATTGCTGGACGAACGATTGGAAATCTTTAACCGAATGGAAAAATAGCAAACTCTTATGGCAGCGATAAAAGCAAATTATATGACCGCCGAAGAAGCGGTGAAACTGATCAAGTCGCGTGACAGAGTCTATATTCAGGGAAGTACTTCCATCCCGGAGGTCCTCTTGGATGCACTGACGGCACGTGGGCACGAGCTGGAAGGTGTGGAGATGTATTCGGCTTTTGCCATCGGACGACGGGATGCCCCGTATGCCGTGCATGAGTTGAGGGATGCGTTTATTCCTCGTAGCCTGTTCATTGCAAACTGTCTGCGAAATGCCGTTGCCCGCGGTGAGGCGCAGGCGATACCGGGCTTCCTGGGACAGATTCCGGGTTTCTTCCGTGAAGGAATCATTCCGTTGGATGTGTCTTTGCTCAATGTATCCCCACCCGATGATGAAGGCTACTGCAGTTTTGGCATATCAGCAGACCTGGCCGTGTCGGCTGTGGAGTGCTCCAAGATACTGATTGCGCAAGTGAACAAGCAAATGCCGTTTTCTTATGGAGATCCGGTGATACATATTTCCAAGTTGGATGCGTGCGTGGAAGTCGATGACCCGTTGGTGACACTCCCCATTGCGCAACCGAATGAGAAAGAGCAAAAAATCGGACGTTACATTGCTGAACTTATCCCCGATGGTGCGACGCTGCAAATTGGGGTAGGAGGTATTCCGAATGCAGTACTCGACGCGTTGCATGACCATAAGGATTTGGGATTGCATACGGAGGCAATGACTGATGGGGTAGTCCCCTTGTTGGAAAGCGGTGTCATCAATAACTCCAAGAAAGTCATCATGCCCGGCAAGAGCGTAGCGTGTCTGGCTTTGGGCTCACAGCGTCTGTATGATTATATGGATTACAATCCGGATATTGTCATCAAGGATGTGGCATGGACCAACGATCCGTTCATCATTCGCCAGAATCCCAAAGTCATGGCTATCAATTCTGCGATTGAGGTTGACCTGACGGGACAGATTTGTGCGGATTCCATCGGTACACGTATGTTCTCCGGTGTGGGCGGTCAGCATGACTTCATGTACGGAGGATGGCTTTCAGAGGGTGGCAAGACCTTCATCGCCATGACGGCTGCCTCGAATAAGGGCCGTTCGAAGATTCAGCCGGTTCTGACGTCGGGAGCCGGGGTTGTGACGACACGGGCACAGGCTCAATACATCGTGACTGAATACGGCGTGGCGTTCCTTAAGGGAAAAGACCTGGCACAGCGGGCACGGGCCCTGATTGATATTGCCGAACCCTCGGCACGCGAAGAATTGGAACGGGCTGCCTGTGAGCGATTCGGTTACAGTTTCCTACGCCTGAAATAATCACGCAGTCTGTCAAATGAACCAGTAGCGGGTTTGCCGGAAGAGAACTATTCCTTCCGGAGACCCGCTTCTGCTCTCTTGGATCGGGCTTGGCAGAAATTCGAAACTGTTTTTTAATTTTGCATCCGAAACCGATTCTGAATATATGAAGCTAACGCATATCGATCTTACTACCGGAAGTGTCACGCCTACCATGCTCCGTTTTGCTGTTCCCATGATTCTGGGCAATCTTTTTCAGCAAGTCTACAACCTGGCAGATACACTTATTGTCGGACACTTTCTGGGAGTCGGCGCTTTGGCTGCGGTGGGAGCATCCTATACCCTGATGGTCTTTCTCAACTCGATACAGTTGGGACTTTGCATGGGCAGTGGGGCGGCATTTTCCATTTATTATGGTGCGCAGGATTTCACCAGACTTCATCGCAGCCGTTTTGTCGCCTTTGTACTCATTGGGCTGCTGACTCTCGTGCTCAATATTGCCGTATTCCTGTGGCTTGATCCCCTGATGGGACTGATGCATGTACCGGCAGACATCTATACCCTGATGCGTGAATACCTGTGGGCGGTCTGTTGGGGAATAGGCTTTACCTTCCTTTATAATTATTATGCCTCGCTGTTGCGTGCTGTCGGAGACTCTCTGACACCTCTTTTATTTCTGGCGATTTCAGTGGTGCTGAACATTGGGTTGGATTTATTGTTCATCCTTCCATTGGACTGGGGAGTCGCCGGAGCAGCTTGGGCAACCGTCATTGCGCAGGCAGTATCAGCATTTTCACTCATGATATATACTTATGGACGAGTGCCCGAATTGCGCATCCGGCGTAGCGACATGCATTTCAGTCGCGACATAGCCGGTGAGATTGCTTCTTTCTCCCTGCTGACCTGTGTTCAGCAGTCGGTCATGAACCTGGGCATCCTGATGGTGCAAGGATTGGTCAATAGCTTTGGAACAGTGGTAATGGCAGCATTTACGGTCGCGGTGAAAATAGACACTTTGGCATATATGCCGGCTCAGGATTTTGGGAATGCCTTTTCTACGTTCATTGCCCAGAATTTTGGAGCCAAACGGTTTGACCGTATCCGTCACGGTATCCGCAGTGGAGCCTGGACGACCTTTCTGTTTTGCGCAGTCGTGTCCGTTGCAGTGTTCATGTTTGCAGAGCAGCTGATGATGTGCTTTGTAGATGCCGGAGAAACAGAACTGATCCGTACAGGTGCCGGCTATCTGCGTATAGAAGGAGCGTTTTATGTAGGTATCGGATGCCTGTTCCTGCTTTACGGTTATTACAGAGCAATCAAACGGCCTGGGATGTCGGTCGTGCTGACAGTCATTTCGTTGGGTACCCGTGTCGTGCTGGCCTATTTGCTGGCTGCCGTTCCGTCTATCGGTGTCGTGGGTATCTGGTGGGCTATTCCTATCGGCTGGTTCCTGGCAGATGCAGTCGGCATCCTGTGTCTGAACCGTCTCAAGCCTGTCGGAAGCTGAACAGAAAGCTTTGTCCGGTCTTCTCTTTTGCGGAAACAGCTTGTAGGGTGCTGTGTTTTTAGTACCTTTGCAACTCAAAATAAGAAATTATGGACACTAACAATTCTGTCATATTTCATCGTGATACGGTTGAGTTTGTCACGGTAGCTGCTGAGTTCTGTGGCTTTCTGGAGCGTGCAAATACCAGACCTCGCCGTCAGTTTGTAGACACGGCACTGAAGATTCTGCCGTTGCTCTATCTGAAAGCTTCCATGCTCCCTCCCTGTGAATCCATAGGAATGACGGAACCGGAGACGTTTGTGAACGAATCAGATTATGAAGTGGTGCGTCTTAGTGTGGCGGGAGTGATGGGCGAACGCGACGATTATCTGGATGTCTTTCTGGATGATATGCGTTACAGCGATACCCCCATCCGCAAGACCATTTCGGAAGACTTGGCTGACATCTATCAGGATGTGAAGAACTTTGTCAGCGTTTACCGCTTGGGGTTTGACGAGACCATGAACGATGCGCTGGCTATCTGTGAGGAGAATTTTGCACTATATTGGGGACAAACATTGGTCAACACCATGCGTGCCTTGCATGAAGTGAAATACGCACCTGCCGATGAGGATGAAGCAGAAGAGTTACATGAAGATTACAACGACTGAATGAAGACAATAAGAGATGTATTTCCAAAGGCCGAATTGGCCGCTTTGCCCAAAGTGATGTTTGAAGGACGTATCGTCTGCATACAGACTGAAGCAGAGGCAAACAAAGCAATAGACTATTTAATGACTTATCCACGGGTGGGGGTAGATACGGAGACACGTCCGTCTTTTGTAAGCGGACAAGTGCATAAGGTTGCATTGGTCCAGATATCTACTGCCGATACCTGCTTCTTGTTCCGCTTGAACTATATAGGTTTTCCAGAATCGTTGAAGCGCTTTCTGGAAGATGAGACGGTGGAGAAAATCGGACTGTCGCTGAAGGATGATTTTGGAGCCTTGCGACGGAGAAGTGACTTTGTTCCGGGTAACTTTATCGAGTTGCAGGACTTTGTTCATCAATTCGGTATCAAGGATCAGAGCCTTCAGAAGATATATGCGAACCTGTTCGGACAGAAAATATCGAAGTCTCAGCGTCTTTCCAATTGGGAAGCGGATGTATTGTCCGATGGTCAGAAGGTCTATGCTGCCATTGATGCTTGGGCATGTCTGAAGATCTACAATCTGTTGGAAGAGTTGCAAGGCTCCGGTGACTACCACCTGGAGTGCACCACCATTGAAAACATCGAAGTAGTACCACATGAATAAATCTATGAGTTATAAGAAAGTATTTCTGAAAGCAGGGAAAGAGGAGTCTTTAAAGCGTTTCCATCCATGGATTTTTTCGGGGGCCATCCATCATATTGAAGGAGAACCCGATGAAGGAGAAATCGTCAGTGTTTACACTTCACAGAAGGAGTTCATTGCTATCGGTCATTTCCAGGTAGGCAGTATTGCCGTCCGTGTACTGACCTTTCGGGACGAAGTGATTGACTCTGCGTTTTGGAAACGCAAGTTACAGATAGCCTACGATTTGCGTCGCAGTATCGGGGTGGCGGAGAATCCACACAACAACACCTACCGATTGGTACATGGAGAAGGTGACAACCTGCCCGGATTGGTAATCGATATTTATGCCCATACGGCAGTCATGCAGGCTCATTCTGTCGGAATGCATGTCTGTCGCATGCAGATAGCCGAAGCATTGGCCGAAGTGATGGGGGATGTCGTGCAGAACATCTATTATAAATCAGAGACGACTTTGCCTTTTAAAGCAGAACTGGATGCAGAGAATGGTTTTATCAAGGGTGGAAGTACGGACAATGTGGCCATGGAATATGGACTCAGGTTCCATGTGGATTGGTTAAAAGGGCAGAAGACCGGTTTTTTTGTCGACCAACGCGAGAATCGTGCCTTGCTGGAAAAATATGCCAAAGGGCGCGATGTACTCAATATGTTTTGCTATACCGGAGGTTTCTCGTTCTATGCGATGCGTGGAGGAGCCCGTCTGGTACATTCGGTGGACAGCTCTGCCAAAGCCATTGATTTGACAAACGAGAATGTGCAGCTAAACTTCCCCGGAGATCCGCGCCATGAAGCGTTTGCAGAAGATGCTTTCAAGTACCTTGACCGTATGGGACATCAATATGACCTGATTATATTGGACCCTCCTGCTTTCGCCAAGCATAAGGATGCTTTGCGAAATGCACTGCAAGGATACCGCAAGCTGAATGCCAAGGCATTTGAGAAAATACGTCCGGGTGGTATCCTTTTCACTTTCTCCTGTTCACAGGTCGTGACCAAAGAGAACTTCCGTACAGCCGTTTTTACGGCAGCAGCCATGTCCGGTCGCAGTGTCCGTATTTTGCATCAGCTGACACAGCCAGCCGATCATCCCGTCAACATCTATCATCCCGAAGGGGAATATCTGAAAGGTCTGGTGCTCTATGTAGAGTAAAAAGGAAAAAGAAGATAGGATTTAGCCCGACTTGTTTGTCAAAACGACAAATAGGTCGGGCTTTCTTTGGAATTATGCCATCAATGTTTGTCGGTAACGAACACGGAACAGCATAATGATGCTGAAAATGCCTTCTCAGGTATTCTTTGGATTAAACAAGTGTTAATACAACACATTCTTAAAGCCTTCATCCCTGAAAATATGTTCTACAGCATAAAAAGCGTTAATATAATGCACTTTTTTACCCGATTATGTGTTGCATAACATAAATGTGCCTATCTTTGCACTGTGTTTTTCATGGTATTAGATTTAAGGTTAAGGAAGATTGGGGATCGTGAGATTCCCTTCTTTTTTTATATACCCTTCCCAACGTGTTTGTTTACTCCCTTCCGGCTATTGACTTCCCAAAATGTTTCATTACTTTTGTCTGCAAAAATGATATTCTATGCATGTATTTTATGTACCGGAAATAAGCGTGAGGCAAGAGCTTCCTGAAGAAGAAGCCGCTCATTGTCTTCGGGTGTTGCGTTTGTCGCAGGGAGATGAGATCACACTGACTGACGGAAGGGGATGCTTTTATAAGGCACAGATTACTGCAGCTACCGGTAAACGTTGCCTTTTTACCATCCTTGAACAGGAAACGCAGCCTCCTCTGTGGCGGGGGCATTTGCACCTGGCTATGGCACCTACCAAGAATATGGACCGGACGGAGTGGTTCGCTGAAAAAGCGACGGAGATTGGTATGGACGAGTTGTCTTTTCTAAATTGCCGCTTTTCTGAAAGGAAGGTGATTAAGACCGAGCGCATTGAAAAGATAGTCGTATCGGCCGTCAAACAGTCATTGAAAGCACGCAAGCCGCAGGTGAACGAGATGATTCCGTTTGAGAAGTTCATTCGACAAGATTTTCCCGGAGATAAATTTATTGCTCACTGTTATGAAGGAGAGAAGCCTTTGTTGAAAGATGTGTTGACCTCTGATAGAGATACATTGGTACTTGTCGGTCCTGAAGGAGATTTCAGTCCGGAAGAGGTGGAGCTGGCAGTTTCGCAAGGTTTCCGTCCAATCAGTCTGGGCAAATCGCGTTTGCGTACAGAGACAGCCGCATTGGTTGCCGTTCATTTGATGAATTTGTATCACCAAAACTAATAGCCTATGAAAAACAAGTTCACAGGAGCTGCCTGCTTATTCCTTTTACTATTGTTGGCAGCATGTAGCAAAGAGAGAGACATCCGTACTGCGATTCCTTCGGATGTAAAGATGGTTGTTGCAACTGATTTTAAAGCATTGGTCAAGAAAGGAGGGTTGACTGACCCGAAGATGGCACAATCCGTCAAAAAGCTGATTGAAGAGAATGTTCCGGAAGAGGACCGTGCGTTTGCCGGTGAGTTGCTGGATGACCCTGCCGGTATGGGGATTGATTTCGACCAACCCGTTTATACCTTCAGGACCGCGAAAGACGAAATAGCCGTAGTCGCCAAGTTGGCGGACAAAAGTGATTTCAAAGAGTTTTTTTCCCGTATATGGAGAGGGGAGACGGAAGTAGCATGGAAATCTGAAGATGGATTTGACTATGATGTACAGGGCGACGGAGTTGTTATAATGAATGATGAATTAGCCATGATCACGATGGCGTCGTCAGGCTCCGCCACATCGGATGCGTTGCGTTTGCGTTCCATGGGATGGATCAATCAGCGTCCGGAAGACAGTTTCCAGGCAACGGAGGACTGTGAGAAGATGGACGAGGAACAGGGAGATATCTCCAGTTGGATGAGTATGGAGATTGTACCTGAGGAGATTAAAAAAATGGTCCCTCAAATGGGACTTCCGCGTGATGTGCAGCTGGATGATATCCACTACTTGGTTAATCTGGATTTTGAAGAAGGAAAAGTAGTGCTCCACTCTGAAGTGCTGATAGCCAATGAAGCTGCAGCCAAGCACTATGAAGAACAGGCAAAGATACTCAAACCGCTGGATGGAAAATTCTTCCCAACCGGGAATGCTTCGCCATGGATTTGGGCCGGTGTCGGCATTGACGGACCGAAACTGTATCAACAACTGAAAGAAAACGCTCCGGTCAAACAGCTTTTGGAAGGTGCCGTCTTTGGATTCAATATCCAGAAGCTGATATCTTCCATGGATGGAGATGTGGCAGTAAGCGCGGATATCATACCGGACTCGTCAGCTGGCATTTTCCCGTTGTTTACCGTGCAGGCGGAGCTTGACAATGACTCCATTCTGGAGGATATGGACGTGATGCAACAGACCCTGAATATGCTGGGGTTGAACATGAAGAAGGATTCACCTCGTCAATACAGCCTGGAACAGCAGAAGATGAAGCTGTGGCTGGGAGTCGACAAGGAGAATCATTTCTATTGCACAAGTGATGCCAATGTGTTGCAGCCGGACGGTAAGGCCGCCGACTGGGCAGCTGATGCGGAAGGTTGCCTGTTCTACATGCGGATGGATATTCACCGGTCAGTGGAGAAGCAGTCGAGCATGCTGAAAAGCGACCCCCGTCTCCGGGTATCCATGCCGATTATTGAACTCTTTGATGCAGTGACCCTGTATGCAAAAGATGCCAACGAATGCCGGATGGAGCTGACGGCTGTGGACAAGGATGCAAATCTCTTGCAGCAACTTTTGGCAAAAGTAGTATCGCTTTATGGAACTCATTAAATTGGATCATACACTCCCGATGGCATTCAGCGGACAGGTACAGCCTGTTTCCGATGTATGGCATCGGGAGTTGTCTTTCCGGCGTGGGGAACATGTACTGATAGAAGCTGCTTCCGGTACGGGAAAAACTTCGTTGTGCAGTTATGTGTATGGATATCGGGAGGACTATGAAGGAACGATTTGTTTTGACGGAAAGGATATTCGCCGTTTGAAGACAGGCGATTGGGTACAGTTGCGGAAACGGAGTCTCAGCATGTTGTTTCAGGAGCTGCGTCTGTTCCCGGGACTGACGGTCTGGGAAAATGTAGAACTGAAAAACAAGCTGACCGCTTACAAGACGCACCGACAAGTGGAAGAATGCCTGGAGCGACTGGGACTGTCCGATAAACTCCGGACTCCGGTGAGTAAGATATCTTTCGGGCAGCAACAGCGGGTGGCATTTGTCCGGGCTATCTGTCAGCCCTTTGACTTCATATTCCTCGATGAGCCGGTAAGTCATCTTGATGATGCCAATGCAGAGGCGATGGCTGTCCTGTTGAAGGAGGAGGCAGAGGCCCGGAACGCCGGAATCATCGTTACTTCCATTGGAAAACAGTTGCCGTTGAACTATTTGAAGATACTTCATTTATGAATCTGTTGTGGAAACTTTTACGCGAACATGTAAGCGTTACCCAGTTGGTGGGCTTCTTTGTGGCAAATCTGTTGGGGATGCTTATCATCTTGTTCGGATTGCAATTTTATGCCGACATCTTGCCTTTGTTCCAGGGCAAAGATGCTTTTTTCAAGCGTGAGTTCCTGATTGTGTCTAAACCGGTGAGCACACTGGGTTCGCTTTTGGGAGGCAAGGGGACCTTTTCTGCCCGTGAGATACAGGGATTCCGTGACCAACCTTTTACCCGGCAGGTCGGAACCTTCACCTCCTCGCTCTATGATGTGTCGGCATCTATCGGTATGCTGGGGACCGGTATGCAGGTCGGGACGGAGATGTTCTTCGAATCGGTTCCGGATGATTACATCGATGTCAATGCCCAAGCATGGACGTATGAAGAGGGGAGCAGGACCATTCCAATTATTCTTCCTCGCAACTACCTGAATCTGTACAACTTCGGCTTTGCTCAGAGCCGTAATCTGCCGAAACTGTCCGAAGGAGTACTTTCCATGATTCGGTTGGAGATACGTTTGTCCGGCGGGGGACATGTGGAGGTCTATGACGGACGGATTGTAGGCTTCTCCAACCGGCTGAATACCATCCTGGTGCCTGAAGCGTTCATGAATTGGGCCAATCACTACTATGCACCGGGAAAGAAAGCCGAGCCTTCACGGCTGATTGTAGAAGTGAACAACCCGGCTGACGAGGAGATTGTCAAGTACATACAAGCTCGTGGCTATGAGGTGGAAGGCAACACCTTGGATGCCGGAAAGACTGTCTGGTTCCTGCAGATACTGGTCGGAATCGTACTTTTTATCGGAATTGTGATAACCTTCTTGTCATTTTATATTTTGATATTGAGTATTTTTCTACTTTTGCAAAAGAATACGAAGAAGATGCAGACTCTGCTGCTGATTGGTTATTCGCCCGTGCAGGTAGCCTTGCCTTATCAGGTACTGGCTGTCGGACTTAATTTGGGAGTTACAGGCATTGCTTGTATGTTGCTCTACGGGTTGCGCAGGATGTATCTGAATAACCTGCAAACATTATTCCCCTCGTTGGAGGGAAGCAGCGGACATACGGTCCTTGCGGTGGCAGGATTTCTCTTCCTTTTCGTATCCATTATAAATATAGGTATTATTCATTATAAACTGAGACAAATTTGGAACGGAAAATAGCAAAACAGATTCACATCTCGGAGGGCACGATGTTCTCCATTGCAGTAATAGCCGTTTGTTGGTTTATTCTGTTCTCACCCTGGACACGTCCGTTGGTCAACTTCTGGTGGATACTCTCCATCTCGTCGGTGCTAATCTCTATCTTGGCGGGACATTTCCATCCGGAATGGACCCTTGACCTGGATGTCGATAAGAAGAATATCCTGATCGGGACGGTGCTGGCAGGAGTGTTGGGCATCGGATGCCATGTGGGCAGTCAGTTCCTGGTTGACTGGATTCCGGTCCTGGAGATTGATTTGGAGCGTATCCATCTGTTCTATGATGACCCTGTCTACTATCTGCTGTCCATCCTCATTTTGTTCCTGATGGGGGCGTCGGAAGAAATATTCTGGCGAGGGTATATCCAACAGGTCTTTTCTGAACGTTGGGGAGCCAACACCGGTTACGTGCTGACCACACTGCTCTTTGCATCGATGTACGTGTGGTCGTTCAACTGGATGCTGATTGTGGGTTCATTGTTGCTGAGTATGTTGTGGGGAGGACTTTGCCGTTTGGACTCCCGCTGGCTTTCTCCGGTTATGTTGTCCCATGCGTTGCTCAATGTCATTGTCTTTGTTTTATTCCCCATTTGAACGGCATTCAAATCCTTTTTTAAGATGCTTCAACAAGTCGAATTTGCGTTACGTCCCCGTCCGCGGGGATTTCATTTAGTGACTGACGAGGTGCTTCGCCAGTTACCGGAACTGCCCCGTACGGGGCTTTTGCATTTATTTATCAAGCATACCAGTTGTGGACTGTCAGTCTGTGAAAATGCCGACCCCGATGTCCGAACTGATTTGGAGTCAATCTTTAATCGGTTGGTGAAGGAGCGAGAATCCTACTATGAGCACGTGCTGGAAGGAGATGATGACATGCCGGCTCATGCCAAATCGGTATTGGTCGGTGTCGAACTGACTCTTCCCATCACGAACGGCAGGTTGAATCTGGGGACCTGGCAAGGCATCTACCTGTGCGAGTTCCGGAATCACGGCGGAAGCCGCAGGGTGGTAGCTACCATCTTGGGAGAATGACATGCTGGGAGTATGACAAACCTGAAACCTCTATTTGCTTATGCTGAAAATCATCCATACAGCGGACTGGCACCTGGGACAGACTTTTTTCGGTTATGACCGGAGGATGGAACACCTTGATTTCCTGAACTGGCTGCGGAGGGAGGTCGGAATCTGTCAGGCAGACGTGCTGCTGGTGTCGGGCGATGTCTTTGACAGTCCGAATCCATCCGCAGAATCGCAAAAGCTTTATTACCGCTTCCTTCATGACATTACCCGGGAGAATCCGCAGTTGCAGTTGGTCATCATTGCCGGGAATCATGATTCCGCAGCCCGGCTGGAAGCCCCTTCGCCCTTACTGGAAAGCATGAACATTGTTGTGCGGGGTGTCATCCGTCGTCGTAGCGACGGGAGCATTGACACGGGCCATTTGATTGTCCCCTTGCGAAAGGAGGGAGACATTGCGGCCTATTGCCTGGCTGTCCCTTATCTGCGCCAGGGGGACTATCCGCAGGCTGACAGTTATGCTGAAGGAGTGCAGTCATTCTATACGGAGCTGATTGAACAGGCGTTGCCACTGAGAAAACCCTTGGTTGCCATGGGGCATCTGCAAGCTACCGGTTCGGAACTTTCGGTGGATGACCGTTCAGAGCGTACGGTCGTAGGTGGGTTGGAGGCGGTCTCTCCACAAGTGTTTGACGGGAAGGTGGAATATGTGGCACTGGGTCACCTGCATCGGGCACAACGGGTGTCCGGACGGGAACTGGTGCGTTATGCCGGTGCACCGTTGCCGATGTCGTTTGCCGAAAAGCATTACCGGCAGGGCGTGATGCTGGTAACACTGGATGAGGAGGGAAGGAAGCCGGCGGTTGTCGAACGCCGCCTCTATGAACCGCCTGTGTCCTTGTGGAGCCTGCCGACAGAAGAGGCTGAGATAGAAGGTGTACTGGAAGCAATTGCCGATCTGCCTGAAGGCGAACCGAACGATAGCTCTCCCTATCTGGAAATCAAGGTGAAGGTGACACAGCCGGACCCGACCTTAAAGTACAAGATACAGGAGGCGTTGAAAGGGAAGCAGGTCAGGTTGGCACGTATTGTGGCAGTAGCTCCCCCGAAAGCAGAAAGTTCCCGCCGCTTGACAACCTATGAAGAGGTGCAGCAACTGCGCCCCATCGATATCGCACTTGATTTTTACAAGCAGAAATACGGAGCAAGTGAGATGCCGGACGCCTTGCAGCAACTGTTCAATGAAGTGGCGCGGGAAAATGTGTGATGACCCTATATATAATATAAGGAAAGGAGTAGGATATGAAGATATTGGCTATCCGAGGAAAGAATCTGGCGTCGCTGGAAGGCGAATTTGAAATCTCTTTTACCGAAGAACCCTTGAAGTCGGCCGGCATTTTTGCCATTACCGGTAGTACGGGTGCCGGGAAATCCACCTTACTCGACGCACTGTGCCTGGCACTCTTTGACGCCACACCGCGCATGAGCAAGGCACGGGAAAACAATGTGCTGGTGCCTGACGTGGCTGACCGGCAACTCTCGCAGAACGATAGCCGCATCATCCTGCGGAGGGGAACGGCTGAGGGATATGCCGAGGTGGACTTCCGTGCATTGGATGGACACGATTACCGTTCACGCTGGATGGTACGTCGTTCGCGTGGACAAGTCTATGGCTCGTTGCAGAAGGTCGAGATGCGTCTGACTGACCTGACTGCAGGCGGTGTGGAGGTAGGCGGTACCAAGACCGAACTGCTGGCGAAGATTGCCGGACTGATAGGACTGTCGTTCGAACAGTTCAGTCGTTCGGTGTTGCTGGCACAAGGCGATTTTGCCACGTTCCTGAAAGCGCGTCAGTCCGAGAAAGCTGAAATCCTGGAGAAGCTGACCGGAACAGAAATCTATTCACGCATATCGGCATCCATCTATGAACACTGGCGGCAGGCGAAGACAGGCTATGAACAGCTGAAGGCAAAGATGCAGGATGTGGTCCTGTTGTCCGGGGAAGAGCTGGAAAAGCTGATGGAGGAGGACCGCACGTTGGATGACGTCATCCGCCGGGAGCAGACCGAGAGGGACCGGCAAAAGGCGCGGTTGCAATGGCTGAACGAGCAGGAGCGGATGCTTACCCTGCTGCGTGAGGCGATGGAACAACGGGCGGCGGCAGATGAAGCGTATGAAAAGGCTGCTCCGCGTTTCCGGGTTCAGGAGGAGTGGGAGCAGGCACAGAGCATCCGTGAATCTTATGTGCAGGAGCAACGTTGCCGGGAACTGGCCGTGCAGCTTGCCGGTCAGCTGGAGTCGCTCCGTCGGGAGGAAACCACTTTGTCCCGTCAGTTGACGGAACTGCAGGCTGCCAAAGAAAAGGCGGATGCAGAACTGGCTGCTTATAAAGAGGAGTTGCAGGCACTGCGTCCCCGCTTTGATGAAGCACACCGGCTGGATGCCCGACTGGAGGAAATCAGGAAGCAGGTACTGGATGCCGCAAGCCAGAGGCAACAGGCATCTGTCGAAGTGGAAAAACGTGAAAAGGAGCTGGCTGACCTTGCCCGACAGCAGGCGGAAGCCGAACAGCAGGACAAGCTGGCTGCCGAGTGGCTGGATAAATATAAATCGTATGAGACCCTGATACCGAAGGTAGACCTGATCGGCGATTTGATTCGAAACATTCGTGCCGCCCGTGAGATGAGGGCTTCCAACGAACGGTTGCTGACGGAGAACCGCCAGCTGTTGGCGGAAGAGCAGGAACGGCTGACTGTCCTGCAACAGGAGGCACAACGGCTCGATGCGCTTCTTCCGGCAGAAATAGCAACCCTGCGTGCCCGGTTGGTGGAAGGTGAGCCGTGCCCGGTGTGTGGTAGTCTGCATCATCCGCTGACGGGGACAGGAGAGGCCCCTTCGTTGCAAGAGGAAGAACTGAACCGGGCGAAAGAACAGAACAACCGTTCGCTGACCTTGTTGCAGGAAGCCATTGCCAGGCATACGAACGAGCTGTCCAGGTTGACCGCCCTGATAGAGACGTATACCCGGCAAGCTGAAGAGGGAGCGACACACCTGGCATCACAGGTCGCTTTGCTGCCCGACTGGAAACAATGGCTGGAAGAAGGGAAGCTGGAGCACTACATCCGGAAGTTTGTCAGCCAGTGGAATGAACGGACGCAACGCAGACATGTCATACAGGAAGGGCTGGCGAAGGTAAAAAGCCGCCTGGAGGCACTGTCGTCCGAGAGGGGTGCCCGACGTGAGGAACTGAACCGGAAAGTGGCGGCACATGCTCAGCTGGAGCAGACTTACGCCCAAGTGAAGGCGGATAGGGCGACCTTGTTCGGCGGACAATCCGTCAAGCAGCTTCAGCAGAAGCAGGAACAGCATCTGAAGGACCTGGAGGCTGCCGTCCAAAAGATGGCTGCCGAAGTGCAACAGTGTCTCTCCCGGTTGCAGCATTGCAAGGGAAATTACGAACAGTTGGTGAAAGAGCAGGCACGGACCGCTGAACTTCAGGCAGGTGCCGTGAAGCAAATCGAGGAGTGGTTGCATCTTCATCCCGCATTGGACGGGCGGAATGCCCTGGACCGTTTGTTTGCCAGGAGTGCAGACTGGTACCGGCAAGAAAAGGAAGCCCTGGAGAAACTCAAAGAGCTGCGTACATCCCGCATGGCTGTCTGTGAAGAACGGCGGCAGAGTGTGGACAAGCACCTGTCAGACAAGAACAGACCGGAAGATAGAGTCACCGCAGAGCAGCAGACGGAGCTGATCAGAGAGCTGGAGAGTCAGTTGGAAGTTCGCAACAAGCGGAAGCTGGAGTTGCACTTGACACTGGAGACTCACAAGAAAAACGAAAAGCAGCTGGCGCACTATCGGAAGGAACTGGAACAACAGGAAGAGGTGTACATCAATTGGGCGAAGCTCAACGACCTCTTCGGTTCACAGACCGGAAGCAAGTTCAAGGAGATAGCGCAAGGCTATACGCTGGACATCCTGGTCGCATACGCCAACAAGCACCTGGAGGAACTGTCCAAACGCTATCTGCTGCAACGTATTCCTGACACCCTGGCACTCCAGGTCGTTGACCAGGACATGCTGGGAGAGGTCCGGACGGTGCATTCACTTTCCGGGGGCGAATCCTTCCTGGTTTCATTGGCGCTGGCATTGGGGCTGGCGTCCCTCTCATCAAACCGGATGAACGTAGAGTCGCTGTTCATTGACGAAGGATTCGGCTCGCTGGACCTCGATACCCTGCGCGTGGCGATGGAGGCACTGGAAAGTCTGCAGACCCAAGGACGGAAAATTGGTGTCATCTCACATGTCCCTGAAATGACGGAACGCATTACAACCCAAATCCGTGTGGTCAAGGAAGACAATGGAAAAAGTCGGATTGAAGTCGTCGTCCGCTGAATCCGCCTTCCTTGCCGGTCATGGAAAAAAGGGTGTGAATAAAGGAGGCAATAAATATTTCTTGTATTTTTGCACATCTTTTACGATTACATTTCGCATCCGGTGATTGGGGAAAGGAGCGAAGGTTCTCTCCCCTGGAGCCTGCGGAATCTGAATTGACTTATTAGAAAACTGTTCAAATAAAAAGTATTATGAAAGCCCTGAAGGAGCGGATTCTCCGCGATGGAAAATGTTTGGAAGGCGGCATCTTGAAGGTCGATAACTTTATCAACCATCAGATGCACCACATCCTGATGAAGTCAATTGGTGTGGAATTTGTACGTCGCTTTGCCAGCGACCGCATTGACAAGGTGATTACCGTCGAAGCCAGCGGCATTGCCCCTGCCATCATGGTCGGGTACCTGCTGGAGCTGCCGGTGGTGTTTGCCAAGAAGAAGAAACCTAGCACCATGGACAACATGTTGGTCACTTCCGTCTACTCATTCACGAAAAACCGTTCCTATGACGTCTGTGTCAGCAAGGACTTCCTCTGCAAGGGAGACCGCGTGCTCTTCATTGACGATTTTCTGGCAAACGGCAATGCTGCCAAAGGCATCCTGGACCTGGTGCAGCAGGCAGGAGCCGAAGTGGTAGGCATGGGCTTCATCATTGAGAAATCCTTCCAGCACGGCGGTGACATGTTGAGGGAGATGGGCATCAAAGTCGAATCGTTGGCCATCATTGACAGTCTGGACAATTGTCAAATCAAAATACGTGATTAATGAAAGAACAAACAAGTGAACAAGTAAGTCCGTCGGGACTTATTTACGGGCTGGAAGACCGTCCCCCGTTCAAGGATGCCTTCTTTGCGGCTATTCAACACCTGCTGGCAATCTTTGTGGCAATCATCACGCCGCCGCTGATTATTGCCGGTGCGTTGAAGCTGGACTTGGAAACGACCGGTTTCCTGGTGTCTATGGCACTTTTCGCCTCCGGTATCTCCACGTTCATCCAGTGTCGCCGTGTCGGTCCCATCGGAACCGGACTGCTGTGCATCCAGGGGACTAGCTTCTCATTCATCGGCCCCATCATTTCTGCAGGTACTTTAGGAGGATTGCCCTTGATCTTTGGAACGTGTATGTCGGCATCTGTTGTGGAAATGTTGATTAGCCGGGTACTGAAGTACACACGCCGCATCATCACTCCGCTGGTGTCCGGCATCGTGGTGACCCTTATCGGTATGAGCCTCATCAAGGTCGGCATCACGGCTTGCGGAGGAGGAGAGGCTGCGAAAGCCGACGGCACATTCGGCGCGTTCCGCTACGTCGGACTGGCTGTGATGGTGCTGGTGCTTATCATCTTCTTCAACCGCAGCAACAACCGTTATCTGCGCATGAGTTCCATCGTTATCGGACTGGTGATTGGCTATGTTGTCGCCTGGTTCATGGGGATGGTCGATTTCAGCTCCATCCAGAGCTATGGCGGGTTCAACGTCCCCGTGCCCTTCCGTTACGGTCTGGCATTCGATTGGTCCAGCTTCATCGCGTTGGGACTGATTTACATGATTACTGCCATCGAGGCTTACGGCGACATCACGGCAAACTCCATGATATCCGGTCAGCCTGTGGAGGGAGAGACCTTTGTCAAGCGTGCTTCCGGAGGTATCCTTGCCGACGGATTCAACTCCATGCTGGCAGGAGTGTTCAATTCGTTCCCCAATTCCATCTTCGCACAGAACAACGGTATGATTCAGCTGACGGGCGTAGCAAGCCGTTACGTCGGTTATTACATTGCCGGTTTCCTGATAGTATTGGGCTTGTTCCCGGCTGTCGGTCTGGTGTTCTCGCTGATGCCTGACCCCGTCCTGGGTGGAGCCACCCTGCTGATGTTTGGCACCGTAGCCGCTGCCGGTATACGCATCATCGCCTCTCAGGAGATTAACCGCAAAGCGACGCTGGTGATGGCATTAAGTTTCTCTCTGGGACTGAGTGTCGAGCTGGTTCCTGAAATCCTGAACCAGTTGCCCGATGCCTTGCGGAACATCTTTTCGTCCGGCATTACGACCGGCGGTCTGACAGCCATCCTTGCCAATGCGCTGATTCGTATCAAAGAATAAATATTAGAGGACAGACAGTCGCCCGTCCGGAGGTCCGGAGATGCTCATCCGGATTCCGGAGCAGGAAGGCGCAAAACCACAGAGATTGCCATCGTCTGAGGAAGGCGATGAAATCCGGTGGTTTCGCGCCTTTCTTTTGTTCCTTTCCCGGGATAACGGACGCCCCGTTGTCCGTGCTCCCCGGACCCGAGACGAGGGAAGCCGGGGATAGTTCCGGTACATGCCTGGGAGAAGCGACGTAAAAGTACGGCTTAGACAGACCTAAGTATAATACTTTGGCAGCCTAAGTATAATACTTAGGGGGTCTAAGTATAATACTTTGGTCTGTCTAAGCCGTACTTTTACCGGACTTATCGCGGACTTGCAGGTCATCTCATTTTTTTATCCTACCTTTGTACGGCTATTTCACGAAGAGTAGCCTTCTAAACCTCAAAGAAAGCAGAACTACATGTTGATTTATAACACTACCTATCACACCTCGATGGATGAAGCCCGCAATTTTGTCATCTGGCTTCACGAGGCCTACATACCCCAGGTGGTCGAGGAGGGCAGCCTGCGCAATCCGCGGCTGGTGCGTGTCCTCAGCCACAAGGACCCCAATTCTGAATGTTTCTCCCTGCAATGGGAGGTCGACGACAGCACGGCGCTGCACCGGTGGTATGTGAAGCAGGGCGAGAAGCTGGACGGAGAGATTACCAGGATATTCAAGGACAACGTACTGGGCTTTACGACCCTGATGGAGGTCATCGAATGATACAACCGGTCAAGGAGAAGGTCATCCTGGGCATCGACCCCGGAACGACCATCATGGGATACGGAGTACTGCGTGTAGTGGGAGTGAAGCCGGAGCTGGTGACCCTTGGTGTCATTGACTTGCGGAAGTACGGAAACCACTACCTGAAGTTGCACCGCATCTTCGAGCGCGTCACGGGCATCATCGAAGCTTATATGCCCGACGAGCTCGCCATCGAGGCCCCTTTCTTTGGCAAGAACGTACAGTCCATGCTGAAGCTGGGACGTGCACAGGGAGTTGCCATGGCTGCGGCACTCCATCATGACATCCCTATCACCGAATATGCCCCGTTGAAAATCAAGATGGCGCTGACCGGCAACGGACAGGCGAGCAAGGAACAGGTCGCCGACATGCTCAAACGCATCCTGCACATTCCCCAGGAATCGATGTTGCCCTTCATGGATGCCACCGACGGACTGGCGGCAGCCTACTGCCACTATCTGCAGATGGGACGGCCCGACACGACAAAGCCCTATCACGGTTGGAAAGATTTTATAGCGAAGAACCCCGACAAGGTCGTGCGTTGACACGGACGACGGAAAGAGGGATTCCGGTCACAACATTTACACTTGACGAGATATGAGAAAAGTTATTGAAATCGTGAACGGAGTGGCACGTAATCCTGCCTACCGGCTTGCTGCTCCGATAAATCTGTGCATGGAAGCCGGTGAACAGTTAGCCATTGTCGGTCCCAACGGCGGCGGAAAGAGTCTGTTGGTCGACACGCTGACGGGGAAATACCCGCTGCTCATGAACGAACCGGCTTATGACTTCGGAGAGGGAGCTTCGCGGCTGGCTTCCGAGAATATCCGCTCCATCACTTTCCGCGATTCTTACGGTGAGGCGGACGGCACCTATTATTACCAGCAGCGTTGGCATTCACAGGATACGGAAGATTCCCCGCTTGTGCGTGACAGCCTTCCGGAAGGCGACCCTGCCGGGATGCGTGAGAGGCTGTTTGAGGTCCTGGAGCTGCATACGTTGCTGGACAAGCCGATGGTGCTCCTTTCCAGTGGTGAGCTGCGGAAGTTCCAACTGGCAAAGGCCCTCCTGTCCGGACCACGTCTGCTGATTCTGGATAACCCCTTTATCGGGCTGGATGCCGCTGCACGCGAGTTTGTCAGTTCATTGCTGGAGCTTGTGAGCGGACGCCTGGGCATGCAGCTCATTCTGGTATTGTCGCGTCCCGATGAGATTCCGTCATTCATCACTCATGTCGTGGAGGTGAATGACCGTATCTGTGGTCCGAAGCTCACCCGTGCGGACTATCTGCAAACCCCGTTACACATACAGCCCCACGTTTTGCCGGAGGAGAAGGTGCAGAGCATCCTCACCCTTCCGGCTAGTGACAGGCAGTTTGCAGCCGACTGTGTGATTGACCTGCACCACGTGAGCATCCGTTATGGAGAACGCACCATCCTCCGTGAACTGGACTGGCAGGTGATGAATGGCGAACGCTGGGCGCTGTCGGGAAGAAATGGTTCCGGCAAGTCTACGCTGCTCAGCTTGGTCTGTGCCGATAATCCCCAGTCCTATGCTTGCGACATTTCCCTGTTCGGGCGCCGTCGTGGTTCGGGAGAGAGCATTTGGGAAATCAAGCGCCACATCGGCTATGTCTCCCCGGAGATGCACCGTGCTTATCTGAAGAATCTTCCGGCTGTCTCCATCGTTGCATCCGGGTTGCACGACTCTATCGGGTTGTACCGCCAAATGCATGCGGAAGATGTGGAACAGTGTGTCCGCTGGATGGATATTTTCGGTATTGCCGCATTGAAGGACCGCAACTTCCTCCAGCTTTCCAGCGGCGAGCAGCGGTTGGTGCTTCTGGCCCGTGCCTTTGTCAAGGACCCTGAACTGCTCATTCTCGACGAGCCCATGCACGGTCTGGACCTGTCCAACCGACGGCTGGTGAAAGACGTCATCGAGACCTTCTGCCGGCGGCCCAACAAGACCCTGGTCATGGTGACACATTATGAAGAGGAATTGCCCGCCGTGATTGACCATCGGCTGGAGCTGAAACGGAACTGACGAAAAGCATCCCGGTTGATTGTCGTGTGATGCCGGGACACGAGGGCGGAAGGAGAGCTGTCAGACCTCAATCTCAATCATTCCTCCATAAGGTGTCAGCGAATGGAAGGCTTCTTCCTCCCGGACCAATCCCGCATACAGACCGGCGCATAGCAGTACGCCTCCATGCGCAAAGACAGCCACCTGGTTGTAAGGGAGGGCACACACTTCATCCAGAAAGGCAAAGACGCGGGTACGCTGGTCCTCGAATGACTCGCCTCCGGTGGCACGGACATGGAGAAAATCGTCATACCACAGTTGCAGGCGTGGGTCGGAGATGTCATCGAAACGTTTCATTTCCCATTCGCCGAAGTTCAGTTCCAGCAAGCGCACATCGCGCTCCGCGTCGGGGAAACCACACCATTCCGCCAACCGTACGCAACGGCTCAACGGACTGGTGTACACCTTGTCAAAGGAGCGTCCGTCCAGACCTGCCGACACGGCTGCTGCCTCTTCCGGGAATGAAGCGTTCAAAGGAACGTCCGTCTGGCCGTAACACGTGCCTCGCGGGACATTGACCGAAGTGTGACGAATAAAAGTGATGTTCATAGTATCAATGCCAGAAATAATTGGTTAGATACAGCCCTGCGTAGGACGTCAGTTCACACAGCAGGAAGGTGGCTCCGCAACAGTCGCCGGTGTATCCCTGCAGGCGGCGCTTCATCAGAAGGACCAGCCCGATGAATGTGACCAGGGAGAGGAACGCACCTCCCCATAGCACAGCGATGCTGTCCGGGAAAAGGAGCCAGCACACCCCTCCGGCAAATGACAGCAGGAACATGGGCAGGTTCATGCGTTCGTAAATGACGCGAGCCTTGCTCTCCGTTTCCTTCCGTGCATAACTCAGGAGATTGATCAGATTGGATGCTACAAACTTGTTCCACACGTCAAAGCCCAGCAGTGCCCGCCATGCAAGGTCGGCAGGCAAGGATGAGACGAGCGATGTCAGCAGCAGGAAATAGACAATCAGCGCAATGACTCCATAACTTCCGATATGGGAATCTTTCATGATGGAAAGGATACGCTGCCGGTCGCTACCGCCGCCTCCAAACCCGTCGAAGAAGTCCGCAAGCCCGTCTTCATGGAGGGCACCTGTCAGCAACAGACGTGCGGCCAATGCTAAAAGGACAGCCGCGAGAGGGGGAAACACCTCGGACATCAGCAGGTAAGTACCTGCCATGACACCACCGGTCAGCCAGCCGGCGAACGGCCAGTACTCCACCAGGTGTTTGAAGCTGTCGACAGGAACCCGGCAGATGCGCCACAACGGCAGACGCGTGAAAAACATCAGAGCAGCAAGCAATCGGTTCATCTCAGAAATATTTGGTGATGGATGCACGTCCAAACGTATCCATCTCATTCAGCATACGTACCGCAGAATCTATCAGGGGGTAGGCGCATACGGCACCGGTCCCTTCCCCTAAGCGCATGCCCAGGTCCAGCAAGGGGCGTGCCTGCAAGTATTCAAGAACCAGTGCATGCCCGTTCTCATCCCCCCGATGTCCGAAAATGACATAGTCCGTCACTTCCGGATAGAGCCGTGATGCTGCCAGCAGGCAGTTGGTCATGATGAAGCCGTCAACCAGTATGATCATATGCAGTTCGGCAGCCCGGAGCATTCCTCCGACAGCCATTGCCATTTCGTAACCGCCGAAGTAACGGATGATGTCGAGGGGCGAGCCATCGCCGTCATAATTTCCCCAAGCCGCTTTCAAGATGTGGTACTTGCGTCGAACCCCTTTATCGTCCAGCCCGCTCCCGGCGCCGATACAACGGTCAAGCGGGATGTGCGTGAAGGCATGCATCCAGAGTGAGGATGCTGACGTATTGCCAATGCCCATCTCACCGAAACTGACGATGTTGCAGCCTTCCTTGTAACAGCGGGTAACGATTTCAGCTCCCCGTTCGAAACAGAGATTCAACTCATTGGAGGTCATGGCAGCTTCATGAAGGAAGTTGCGTGTACCTTTTCTGACTTTCTTGTCAATGATGCCCGAATGGGGTTCAAAGTCATAATCCACTCCGGCATCCACAACCTTCAATGTAAAACCATGCTGACGGCAAAAGAAGTTGATTCCTGCCCGTCTTCTTCCGGCGAAATGAATCATCTGTTGCCAGGTAACTTCCTTGGGCGACACGCTGACGCCCTCATCGGCAATGCCGTGGTCCCCTCCGAAAAGGATATTGCACGGATGGTGAAGAGTCGGGCGGAGGGTTTGTTGGATCAATCCGACTTGCAATGCCAGTTCTTCCAGTCTGCCCAAAGCCCCTTTCGGTTTGGTCAGGTCATTGATTTTTGCCTCCAGCAGAGGACGCATTTGTTGGTCGGGTTGTTCTATATGAAATGTTTTCATGTATATTGATGTTCAGTTTGGCTTCTAGCATGTATGGTTACAGTTATTTAATCCTCACGGGTATCCCGCTCACCATGAGATATACCTCATCTGCGCTTCGGGCAACATACTGATTCATCCACCCCAGTAAATCCGTGAAACGGCGTTGGAGCTGATTCTCAGATACCCCGCCTAATCCTATCTCATTGGATACAAAAAGGAACGTGGCATCCTGTGCGATCAATCGGTCGAATTCCGTCTTCAGGGCTTGGAGCGCAGGTTCAACTTCCGAGTTTGAATCGAAGAAGAAATTTGTGCACCAGAGTGTCAGGCAGTCCACAACCACCACACGACCGTTGAAGTCATGCCGGCTCAGGACTCTTTCCTCTTCCACATTGACCCAGCGTGGTCCGCGGTTTTGCTGGTGCCGTACGATCCGTTGACGGAACTCTTCGTCCCAGACATGCGCAGTAGCCAGATAGACGGGATGTTCTGCCAATGAGAGAGCCAACTGTTCGGCATAAGAGGTTTTACCGGACCGTTGTCCACCGGTGATGAATATGATACGTTTCATAGCA
>JABLTQ010071015.1_pt1 | contig 102018 bp, 98 predicted proteins | sample 7160101 | NCBI WGS metagenome assembly JABLTQ01 (sample SAMN14651228, study PRJNA627086) | human gut metagenome | isolation source: feces | host: Homo sapiens | reverse complement strand
TAATTACCATACTTTGTTCATTTCCGGAACCAATGGCAACCCCCGAACCAATGACAATGCTAACTAAAAAGTTAAAATAATTCTTCTATTTTATATTCTTTTTCTAATTTATCGTTAAAATATAATTTTGTTATTAGTTTAAATTCTTCTAATGATTCATCTTTTATATCAAATGAATAAAGTTTTTTGGCTGGTGCTGTTATTGTGTATTTTATTGCATTTTGTGTACTTTGTGTCATTTGAATACAAGATGTGTCTTGTTTACTACATGCTTTACATTTGAATCCATTGTCTTTTAAACTAAAGCTTTCTAAATTTTCTTTTTCTTTGCAATTTGTACATTCATGTATTTTTGGTGTGAATCCTAAAATACATAATAGACGTAATTTTAAAATACTTAATACTAAGTCTAAGTTTTTTTCTGTTTCAGATATTGTGTAAAGTGTGTTTAATAGTAATTGCAATATTTGATAACAATTTTGATTTTCATGTGTTACATCTTGTACTATTTTATTTATATGTACAGCATATTCTAATTTGTCCAAGTCAGTTCTTAAGTTATAAAAAACTTCTATTGGTTCTACTGAGTTTATATGGTATGTATTTGAACCTTTATACATTAAATATTCGCCAAAGCAAAACATTTGTGTTCCGGCTAAAAGAGCACTTTTAGGTCTTCGTGCTCCTTTAGCTACACAAGATATTTTTCCGTATGCCTGGTGTTAATATTGTAAGCATTTTATCAAAATCACCTAAATTATTTTCTGCTAATACAATTCCATTTAATTTTGTATTTGACATTTTAATTTAATCCACCTTTTTATCTATATTTGCTATATCATTTTTTTCAAAATCTAAATTTATCATTTTTTGTTCTTCTTTTATATTGTTTTCTATATTTTCTATTTGTTTTAACTCTAAAAATGCATTTATATCACCTGTATTTTTAAAGGCATCCCATGCTATCTTTTTTATCATAAGCTCACTTCCTTTTTTAAAGTATCACCTTTAATTTTATCTTTTGCAAATTTAATTAATTTATACAATTTAATTAAATTTTATTGTAATTTGAATTTTTTTACTATGCTTTCGTTTTCTTGCCAATCTTCTTTTACTTTTACCCATGTTTTTAAGTTTACTTTTAATCCAAAGTTTTCTTCCATGTCTATTCTTGCTGCTCTTCCTATTCTTTTTAGCATTTCTCCATTTTTTCCTATTATAATACCTTTATGAGAATTTCTTAAACAATAAATTGTTGCTTCTATATCATAAATATCTTCACCTTTTTTGTTTTTTCTTTGTTTCATTTTTTCTACTTCTACATAAATCCCATGTGGCACTTCATCTTTTAATAGTTTTAAAGCTTTTTCTCTTATTGTTTCTTCTGCTAATTGTCTTAGAGTTTGATCGGTATATTCTTCTATATCATAATATGCAGGTCCTGGTTTTAAGTTCTTTTCTATTTCATCTAAAATTATTTTTCTATATTTTGAATTTGTTGCTGATATTGGTATTACTGCTTCAAAATTATATTCTTTGCTATAAATATCTATTAAATTTAAAAGTTTTTCCCTTTTTACTAAATCAATTTTGTTAATTAATAATATTGTTTTCTTTTTTGCTTCTTTTATTTTTTCTAATATAATTCTATCGCCTCTGCCTATTTCGTCACTTGTCGCTTCAATAAGAAAGACAACTATATCTGTATCTCCAATACTTGTAAAAGATGTCTCTACCATTGTTTCATTTAACTTTGTTTTAGGTTTATGAATTCCTGGAGTATCTATAAATATTATTTGTGAATTTTCTCTATTAACTATTCCTCTTATAGCCGTTCTTGTTGTCTGAACCTTGTTTGCTATTGCTGCAACTTTTTCTCCTACTAGTAAATTTATTAATGTTGATTTTCCTACATTTGTTCTTCCTATTAATGTTACAAATCCTGATTTAAATTCTGGCATATTATCTTCCTTTCATTTTTGCGTTTTTTATTTTATCATATCTTTTCTTTTTATATTATACACTATTTTTTTGCTAAATTTGTAGAAATTAAAAACTTTTTTATAATTTTTTATTTCTACTAATAATGTTTTTATATTTCCTTAGCCTATAAATTTTAAACTTCTGGATAGCAAAGCCAAGATAATAGTACAAAAGGACCCTTCTATAGGGTCCTTTTATTATATACTTTAATCTTTCACAATACAAATATTATGCATAAGCTTGACGTTTTTTGAAATTAAGCAAGTTAGTAATTTCGTTTTCTGTATTTTTAGCTTTTTTAGTTTTCTTAGCTCTTTCTTGTTCAAGTTGTCTTTTTTGTTTTTCTGCAACTGATTGACAAATTGCTTTTTGATATGTAAAATGTGTATCTTGAGCTATTTTACTCCAATTGTATTCATTTCTTACTTTATTTTTTGCCTTTTTAGTTATTTCTGCACATAATTTATGATCATATAATAATTCTAATATTGAATCTGCTATTGAATTTGGATTTCCACAATATGTTTTCATTCCATTTACTTTATGTTCTACAATTTCATTTAATCCACCAATATCTGATACTACAACTGGATTTCCTGATAACATTGCTTCTAATGCCACAATTCCAAATGGTTCATATGTACTTGGAAAGACAGCTATATCTGCAGCTTTGTACATTTTTTGCACATCTTTTCCTCCCATATATCCAGCAAAGTATACTTTATTAGATATTCCCATAGCATCTACTTGTTGTTTTAGCTCATCTAGCATTCCACCTTTTCCACATATTACAAGTTTACTATCTTTATATCCTTCTAATATTTTTGGCATAGCAGAAATTAAATGCTGAATACCTTTTTCATAGACTAATCTTCCCATAAATAATATTATTTTTTCATTATCCATAGCATATTTTCTTCTGAAATTATAGTCTCTTTCCACATTGTTAAATAAACTTAAATTAACGCCATTTGGTACAACATTGATTTTTTCATATGGTAGTCCAAATAATCTTTGCAATTCATTTTTCATATAATTACTATTAACAATTACTTCTGATGATTCATATGTTAACATCCATTCTGTATCATTTATATATCTTTGTGTTTCATCATGAACTCCGCTATTTCTTCCTGCTTCTGTTGCATGTATAGTTGAAACTATTGGTATATCATATGAATTTTTTAGTGTTTTTGCTGCATATGCTACTAGCCAATCATGTGCATGTATTACATCAAAATTACCTTCTTTAAGCATGATTTCATTTGCTTTTGCTACCATATTAAAATTCATTTGCATAATCCAATCTATAAAATTATTTGGATTTATCATGTAATTGTCAACTCTATATACTTTTACTCCTTTATCATCTTCAAAGTATGGAGCACTTCCCTCTCTATATGTAACTACTGTTACATCATGTCCGTCTTTTAATAATGTTCTTGATAGGTCATATACTACTCTAGAAATTCCACCTACCACTCTTGGTGGGTACTCCCATGTTAACATTAAAATTTTCATCAATACGCTCCCTTTCCTATTTCATTTTCTTTTGTTTTATCTTCAACTTCTATTTTATACATTTTTTTCTAAAATGTAAATATTTTTTTGTCTTTTTTTTGATTTTTTTGTAAGTTATTGGTTTATATGGTACAAAATTTTTAATAAAAAACTTTAGTTTAATATTTTATAATATTTTTTATTAATATAAAAAACAAATTATTAAACTTTTGAGTTTAATAATTTGTTTTACTTAATTCTTAAATTTCTTCTAAAATATTATTCTTCTTCAGAATTATTATCTTGACTTTCATCATTATTATTTTGTTCTTCATCTTGATTTTCTTCTTCACTATTTTGTTCTTCATCACTCTGTTCTTGTGAACTTTGGTTGTTTTTTGTGCTATTTGAATTATTTTTATCTTGATTTGTTTTATTTGTATTAGTTTCATTTGTGTTAGTATTATTACTTGATTCCTTACTATCTTGTTTATTATTGTTTTTTACTCCTATTGAATCTAAAAATTCTATTGCATTCATTTGTTTATTATTTACCATAATATAATAATATTTTTGTCCACCGTTAATATTCATATAGATATCATCAGCTACTGGCGCAAATAGTTCTTCTCCTGAAGAATTTAATAATGTATATTTTTTATCCTTACATGCTACTAATACATTATAATCCGGTATTACTAGTAAATTAATTGCATCTTTATTATTACTTGCTATATATCCAAAACTATCATATTTAAAATCAACAACTTGATTTCCATTTTTATTATATAGACCCCAAACTTTTCCTTTTCTAACTGGTATTAAATTATCTGCTAAAATATAGTTATTTTTAATTTCGTTTTGTGAAAATTTAGAACTATCTACACCTATTTCATCGTTTTCAATATATATTTTTGTTTTTCCGCTAAAATCAATGACTCCATATTTTTTATCTTTACTAACAACATACAACTGAGAATCGCTATCCATTAATTCTATGCTATCATATATTAATTGTACTTTTGTTTCTTTTGTCTTTGACACAATTCCATACTTTTCATTAGATTTTACTAAGAAATCTCCTGTAGTAGGTAAATATTCTATATCATCATATTTAACTTCTAATACAGCATCTCCTTCTGTTGTAACTACTCCATACTTTTCTTTTTCTGATTTTACAACTAAAAAGTCATTTTGTGCTATTGCTGTTTGATTAACATACTTATCACTTATTTCTTTATATCCAAAATCCAATACTTTAGATGAATATGTTTGAACTAAATATGGTGTTGTATATATATATATTCTATTTTTATCTTTATCATAATCGAAACTGATATCAAAAGCCTTTTCTGCTGCTTCTGAAGTTGCATATAGAACTCCATTTATTGCTTTTATTGGATCTTTTGAGTACATATACCAATAATTTTCTGATTCCTTTGTTAAATCTAATTTATATATTTTATTAGATCCTAATGAAAAATTTGCAATTTCGCTTTCTGATTCTACATAGCATTTACTCAATTCTTCTGATTTATTTCCATATTCTCCATTATAACTTTCATATCCTAAATAACTAGCTATCTCTTTTATAGGTACATATACTGTTCCATTATCTTCTATTACCAATAAATCTTTTACTTTTTCATTAGCTTGACCATTTAAAAATACTTTTAATTCACTATTTTTTATATAAGCCAAATAAGAAATTATACCTATAATCATACAAAAAACCAAAACTATTGCAACTAATATTATTGTCATACTAGTCTTTTTCTTTTTCTCTTCTTTGTTTTGAAATCCCTCTTCTATTATATTCATTTGTATCCTCCTAATCTATATAACCATATTTTTTATAAAATTGGTCTCTAAATGTTCCTAAATTATCATGCTCTATTTCTATTTTAACCTTTTCCATTAAATTAGTCAAGAATCTCAAATTATGGATTGATAATAATCTTACTCCTAAAATTTCGTTTGCTTTTATTAAGTGTCTTATATATGCTCTTGTATAGTTTCTACATGTATAACAATCACACTCTTCATCTAATGGCCTCCAATCTCTTTCGTATGTTGCATTTCTTACAACAACTTTTCCATTCCACGTCATGGCTGTTCCATTTCTTGCTATTCTTGTAGGTAATACACAATCACACATATCAATTCCTGCAATTGCTGCTTCTATTAGATAATCTGGTGTTCCCACTCCCATTAGATATCTAGGCTTATCTTTTGGCATTAAAGGTGCTGTATATTTTAATATATCTATAAATTCTTCTTTAGGTTCACCTACACTTATTCCTCCAATTGCATACCCTGGCAAATCCAATTCAATTAATTCTTTTGCACTTTGTTCTCTTAAATCTTTGTAAAATCCTCCTTGAATAATTCCAAATAATGCTTGTTTATCAACTGTTTTGTGAGCTTCTTTACATCTTTTAGCCCATCTTGTTGTTCTTTCCATTGAATTCTTTGTATATTCATATGTTGAAGGATATGGACAGCATTCATCAAATGCCATTATTATATCTGCTCCTAGATCTTCTTCTATTTCCATAACTGATTCTGGTGAGAAGAAATGTTTACTTCCATCTAAATGAGATTTAAACTCAACACCTTCTTCATGAATTGTTCTTAAATCACCTAAGCTAAATACCTGAAATCCACCACTATCTGTTAAAATTGGTCTATCCCATTTCATAAAATTGTGTAGTCCTCCTGCTTCTTTTACAATTTTATTTCCTGGTCTTAAATATAAATGATATGTATTTGATAATATAATTTGAGCTTTTACTTCTTCTTTTAATTCTTCTGGTGTCATTGATTTTACTGTTGCCTGCGTTCCTACCGGCATAAATATTGGTGTTTGTATATCTCCATGTGGAGTATGAATTACTCCTCTTCTTGCTCCTGTTTGCTTACATTCGTGTAATAATTCATATGTTACTGCTGGTTTCATTTTTCCTCCTTTTTAATCAATCGGTTGTTCCCTAAAATCAACATTGCATCTCCAAAGCTAAAAAATCTATATTTTTCTTTTACAGCTTCGTTATATGCTCCCATAATATAATCTTTTCCTGCTAATGCAGATACGAGCATTAATAAAGTTGATTGTGGTAAATGGAAATTTGTTATTAATCCATCTATACATTTAAATTTATATCCTGGATATATAAATATTTGTGTATCACCTTCTTGTGGTTCTACCATTCCATTTTCCTTATTTGCTATTGTTTCTAGTACTCTACATGATGTTGTTCCTACTGCTATTACTCTTCTTCCTTCTTGTTTTGCTTTGTTTATTTTGTCGCAATCTTCTTTTTTTATATAAAAATGTTCTGAATGCATTTCATGTGCTTCCACTGTATCTTCTTTTACAGGTCTAAAAGTACCTATTCCTACATGTAATGTTACATTTGCTATTTCTATTCCTTTTTCTTTTATTTTTTCTAATAGCTCAGGTGTAAAATGCAAACCAGCTGTTGGTGCTGCTGCTGATCCTTCATATTTTGCATATACTGTTTGATATCTATCTTTTTCTTTTAATTCTTCATGTATATATGGAGGTAATGGCATTAATCCTATTTGGTCTAATATTTCATTAAATATCCCTTCATAATAGAATTTTACTTTTCTAGTTCCTCCTGGCATTACATCTAAAATTTCAGCTTTTAGTAGGCCATCTCCAAAAATCACTTTAGTTCCAACATGTAATTTATTTCCTGGTCTTACTATAGATTCCCAAATATCGCCTTCTATATTTTTCAATAACAAAAATTCAACATTTGCTCCTGTTTCCTTTTTTCCATAAATTCTAGCTGGAATAACTTTGGTATTATTTCTTACTAAAACATCTCCTGGCTTTAAGTATTCTATTATATCTTTAAATGTTTTATGTTCTATTGTTTGTTTTTCTCTATTTAGTACCATTAATCTTGATTCATCTCTTTTTTCTAATGGTGTCTGTGCTATTAATTCTTCTGGTAATTCATAATTAAACTCTGCTACTTTCACTTTATATACCTTCTTCCTGTACTATGTATTTTACTTTATTTATTATGTTCTTAAATAATTCTATTATATCTTCTATAATATTTTGTGGTTGTTTAAATTCTTCAATTTTATATGAATATTTAAAATTACTATCTTTTGCGGGTTTTAATGTATATACTTCTGATGGTAGTCCTATATTTCCTGATGATGTTTTTATGTTTTTATTCATATAATCTGTATACCATCTTTTTTGTCCTATTAAAGTTTCGTTTTTATATCCATAATCTTCATAATCATGAAGTTCTGGTCTTTCATATCCATATTCTTTTGCAGTTCTTTCTAATGAATGTAAAAATTCATGTAAAAATACTTCTTCTGGAAAAGTATTTATTCTTGTATCATATTTATAAATATAACTTTTTGAACTATTTGGTAATCTTATATTAGAAAATCCTATTCCATAATAATCCATTGAACCGAAGTCCTATCCAGTCATTTACTTTTATATCTTTTTCATGTTCTTCATCTCCGAGTCTTACAATAACAAAAATATGGTCATAATCGCTATTTTGTACTTTATCTTTTATTTGTTCTTCAACATCTTCTGGTCCAACATAATATCCAAATTCTTCATCATATGATAAACTTGTAATTGGTTTTGAAACTTTATATACCTCACATTTAGATGTCATTTTTCCTTCTGATAATTCCCTGCAAGAATTTTGAAATCTTTGAATTGTACTTGATATGTCACTTATATCACTTTGTGTTACATTTAACTTTACTTGTTTTCCATTTAAGTTTACATCTGTTGTTTCAAAAATAAAACACCCAAATTTCCACTCATTATTTGTATCAGCACTTCCTTTTTCTAATGTAAGGTCTGAAAACCAAGCTTCTCCTTTAGCTTCTCCTAAGTATCCACCTAGTCTAAATCCTATTTTTACAACATCTCTATTTTTAGAATTAAATATAAGCTCAATTTTTTGCCAATCTTCAGTACCTGAAATAGCTGTGCTTCTTTCTGTTGTTCCTTCAATTGATATTTGTGCTCCTACTCCTGATTTTTCTTCTTTTGATTCTATATCTTTTGTTTTTACCATACATGTTACTTTATATGGCTTATTTTTTTCTACTTTTACTTTTTTGTAAAACATTGCATCATTAAATTCATTTGATTGAATTTTATAACTTGCTCTTTCTGAATACTTTTGTTCATCATCTCTTACAAACTTTGATGTATATGGATTTGTTTCACTTCTTATAAATTCATTAAAATTATTTTTTTGATAGTACTTATATGCAAAATACAATACTACTATCAGTATTAAAAATATTATTAAATCTATAACTTTATTTGCTGTACTTTTACTTTTTTTCATATTATTCTCTCTTTCTTATCTTTTGCTCTTTTATTATATATGATTTTCATAAATATATCAATAATTTTTCTAAGTAAAATGTACTATTTTATGTAAAACAATTGCCATTTTAAAATTTATGTAGTATAATTATATTATGTCAATATAATATAGAAAACGGAGGATTTGGACATGACAAAAAGAAAAATTATTATTCAACTTGGAAACAAAAGGAAGGAATTCGAAATCATTTCAAAAAAATACGATGAACTTTTATCATTGATTGAATATTACGGATATGATTTCTGTCTAAAAAATCATATTTTCGTCTACAGTAACCCTATAGCATTTAATATAGTGGATTTACAACTTTCATCTGTTTCCACTCCTCAACAACCAGTAGAAGACAGTTATTTTGTAGCTTAATTTTACAGGTGGACAAAGTAAGAGCAGTAGTTTTTCTACTGCTCTTTTGTTTTTTTATTATCTTCAACCTTAATTATATTCTTTATTGTTTACTAATTTCATATATATTTGATGTGGCATTTAATGACAAACCACTAACATTAATTTCCATCTTTACAGCGCCATTTGGAACCTCCACTTCTCTTACTCCATTAAACGATTTCATATATCCTAATTCAAAATCACTCTTACAATAAGCATATAATTGTTTTGTTCCTACTTTTTCACCTTCTGTATTATAAAAATATACATATGTAGGAATATTCCATACAAATGAACATTTTATATTTATTTTTGAATTTTGCACTGCTTCTTCTATTAACATATATTTTTGATATTTGTTCTGTGTACCTGATACATAATTATATTGTTCACAAGTACTTTCATTTCCATCATACGCTTTTATACCTATAGCATCATCTTTTAATTTTGCTTGTGTTGAACTAATTTTAGTTTCATTTCCATTTTTGTCAATTCCTTTAGCTTGTATAGTTTCTCCTAATTCTAATCTTATATTTTTTCCTTCAGTATAATCTTTCCATTCTCCTTCAGTTCCTATTCTATATTTCTTTTGTACACTTGTTTCGTAATAATCTATACTAACTTCTGTATAAGGATTGTCAAATCCATTTACTGTCATTTTTGCATAATTTTCTGTAATATTTAGCTTTGGTTGATTTACAATTGAAACTTCATATATACTTGATTTAGCACTTGTTGATTTACAATTCACATTAATTTCCATCTTTACAGCTCCATTCGGAATCTCCACTTCTCTTATCCCATCAAATGATTGAATATAACCTAATTCAAAATCGTATTCACAATAATCATATAATTGTTTTGTTCCTATTTTTGTTCCTGCTGAATTATAAAAATATACATATGTAGGAATATTCCATTCAAATGCACATTTTATATTTATTTTTGAATTTTGCACTGCTTCATCTATTAACATATATTTTTGATATTTGTATTGTGTACCTGATACATAATTATATTGTTCACAAGTGCTTTCATTTCCATCATACGCATTAGCACCTAGTGCATCGTTTGCTAAATTCATTGTATAATTTTTTGATTCTACTTTAGTTATTTCATTTTCCATTATTGTTTTTGCTATAACTTTACCATCATTTTTTACCTTAATTGAACCTGTATATGCATTCCATGTTTTCCCATCATCTAAGCTATAATAATTATTTGTTCCTTCTCCATAATCTATGTCTATTCTTTTATTTAATTCAACTCCATATCTAGTCAATTCTGGATAATTATTTGTTGTATTTTCACTAATTTCAGGTTTTGCGTTAGTATCAGCTTTTAATATATATTCTTTTAATTCTTGCACACCTTTTAATTTTATTTTAAAAGTATAATTTTGTCCTGATATCACATCAAAATCTGTTGCAATTTTATTACTATTGGCATAAATTACATTTCCATCTGGTGTATTTATTGTTTCTATTTCAGTATTACTAGATATTGTTATTGTAACTTTCATATTATTTCCATTTACTGAATTTATAACATATGTTGATTCTATATTTGACAATAGTGACATACTTACTGTTTCCACAATTTCAAGTTTTTCATTTATTCTAAAAGCATATCCATCTGTGCCAATAATTGCTGACTTTTCGCTTTCCTTCTTCATTTGAAATTCATCATTATTTAATATATATGCATACAAATCATCTATAGTTGCTTTTTTTCCATTTTGCGTTTGTTCCATTATAACTTCTGATATTATTAATTGTACTTTTTCTCGTGCAGCATTTTCATTATATTTTTCTTTTGCTGTACTTGCTTTATTTAATATTCCATTTTCTCCTGTTAACATAGCTATTGATACACCTGCTAAGATCAAAAGTACAACTATAGTTATCACCAAAGTAATTAAAGTTATCCCCTTAATTTTTCTCATTTGTTTTCTCCTTTTATTTTTATATACTATAACTCTTTTCTATTATATAATTTTACCATTTTATTATTTTCATGTAAATATTTATTATATTACATTTAAATTACAAAAATAAAAAAAATAAAATCTTTAGCACAAAGTTTTTCTTTTTTTTATCTTAAATTTTATTAATATAATCTTTTAGTCTTCTTCATAAACTTTTGGTTCTATTAAATCTTTCATAGTAAGATTTATTCTACCTTGATCATCTATATCGCTAACCTTAACTGTTACCTTATCTCCAACATGAAGTACATCTTCTATGTTTTTAATTCTTTCTTTTGATATTTTAGAAATATGTAGTAATCCTTCTTTTCCTCCAAAACCTAAATCAACAAATGCTCCAAAGTTCATAAGTCTAACTACTTCGCCGTAATAAATTCCTCCAACTTCAACTTCTCTAACTATGTCTTCTACCATTTCTAATGCTTCTTGTGCTTTTTCATTATCTGTTGAATAAATTAATACTTGTCCATCTTCTTCAATGTCTATTTTTACACCTGTTTTATCAATGATTTTGTTTATTGTTTCTCCACCTTTTCCAATTACATCTTTAATTTTTTCTACTTTTATTTGTGTTGTAACTATTCTTGGCGCATATTTTGAAATTTCTTCTCTTGGCTTAGAAATTACAGGCATCATAATATCATCTAATATATGTTGTCTTGCTTTTTGTGTTCTTTCAAATGCTTCTTCAATTATTTCATATGTTAAACCATCACATTTTATATCTACTTGTATTGCTGTTATTCCTTTTTCAGTACCTCCAACTTTAAAGTCCATGTCTCCAAAGAAGTCTTCTAATCCTTGAATATCTACTAACATTACATAGTCTTCATCATTATCTGGATTTGTTACTAAACCTGTTGATATACCTGCAACTGGTCTTTTTATAGGTACACCTGCATCCATTAAGCTTAAAGTACTTCCACATATACTTGCTTGTGATGTTGATCCATTTGAAGATAAAACTTCTGATACAACTCTTATTGCATATGGAAATTCTTCTTTTGATGGCAATACTGGAACTAATGCTTTTTCTGCTAATGCTCCATGTCCTATTTCTCTTCTTCCTGGTCCTCTTGATGGTCTTGCTTCTCCTACTGAATAACTTGGGAAGTTATAATGATGCATATATCTTCTTGATTCTTCTGTATCAATACCATCTAATTTTTGTTCTTCTGATATCATTCCTAATGTTGCAACTGATAATACTTGAGTTTGTCCTCTTGTAAATAAAGCACTTCCATGTGTTCTAGGTAATAAACCTACTTCACAAGATAAAGGTCTTATTTCATCTAAAGCTCTTCCATCAACTCTTTTATGTTCAACAAAAATCATTTCTCTTACACATTTTTTCTCTAATTTATAAATAGCTTCTCCGATGTCAGATTTGTGTTCTTCAAATGTTTCTTCTCCAAATTTTTCTGTATAAGCTTCTTCAATTTTTTTAGTTAATTCATCAATATTATTGTCTCTTGTCTCTTTATCTGCTTCTTGAACTTTTTCTTTCATTTCTTCTTTGAAGTTTTCCTCTATAAATTCATAAACATCATGGTCTACTTCAAATGATTGATATTCAAATTTTGGTTTTCCAATTTCTTTTTGAATATCTGATATAAATTTACATATCTTTTTAATTTCTTCATGTGCTTTTTTTATAGCTTCTAACATAACATCATTAGGAACTTCATTTGCTCCAGCTTCAATCATTGTTATTTTATTTGGAGTTGCAGCTACAGTTAATGTTAAATCACTTTTTTCTCTTTGTTCTTCTGTTGGATTTATAACAATGTTTCCATCTACTAATCCTACATTTACAGCTGCTGTTGGTCCATTAAATGGAATATCTGATATAGCCAAAGCTGTTGCAGCTCCAATCATTGCTGCTACTTCTGGTGAATTATCTTGTTCAACACAAAGTACTGTTCCAACAACAACAACATCATTTCTAAAATCTTTTGGGAATAATGGTCTTAATGGTCTATCTATTGCTCTTGATGTTAAAATTGCTTTATCACTTGGTTTTCCCTCTCTTTTTAAGAAACCTCCTGGTATTTTTCCTACTGAATATAGTTTTTCTTCAAAATCAACTGATAATGGAAAGAAATCTATTCCATCTCTTGGTTCTTTAGAAGCTGTTACATTAACTAATACGCATGTATCTCCATAACGTACTAATACACTTCCATTGGCTAATCCTGCCATTTTTCCTGTTTCTACAACAAGTTTTCTACCTGCTAATTCTGTTTCATAAGTTTTAAACATATTAATCTTCCTTTCTTTTTACTTTTTAGCAAGTTTTAGATTGTAACCTCTATAATGCATTTAAGTTTTAAATAAATGTATTATACAAGCTACTTATCTAATTACTTGCTTTATTTTCAATTAGAATTTTTCTATAAAATTTGTTAAAAAGCCCGTGCTCAAACAAGCATAGGCTTTTAATGTTTTATTTTCTTAATCCTAATTTTTCAACAATTGTTCTATATCTATTAACATCTTTTTTTGCTAAGTAGTTTAATAGATTTCTTCTTTTTCCAACCATTTTTAAAAGACCTCTTCTTGAATGATTGTCTTTTTTATGGATTTTTAAATGTTCTGTTAATTCATTAATTCTTTCTGTTAAAAGAGCTACTTGTACTTCTGGTGAACCAGTGTCATTTTCTTCTCTTTTATATGTATTAATGATTTCTTGTTTTCTTTCCTTTGTCATTTTTACACCTCCTATTTTTTTGTTTATCCTTAAACTGAGCTTTAAGTTTAGGTGTTAATCTTAATGCTAAGTAAAAGGTATGTCATTTTTGACATACCTATTTTACTATATTTTGGAATAAATTTCAAGTGTTTTGCAAAATTTGTTTCTAATATTATAATTTTTGTTTTTAAACGTTTTGATAATATGTTTTTAGTAAATTTTTATTTTTTTATAACTATCTTGTCATCTTTTACTCCAATTTTAGCTAATTTATTTTTCTGTAAGTTTCCATCTAGTATTTCTTCTGCTAGTCTATCTTCTAAAACATTTTGAATTGTTCTTCTTAAAGGTCTTGCTCCAAAATTCTTATCTATTCCTTTACTAGCAATTAATTTTTTCACTTCTGGTTCTAATTCAATTTTTATTTTTTGATCAGCTAATCTGTTAATTACTTCTTTTAACATTATATCAATAATTTTGTCTATTTCTTCATCTGTCAATTTATGGAACACAATAATTTCATCAATACGATTAATAAATTCTGGTCTTAATTCTTTTTTTAATGCTTCCATTACTTCTTTTTTAGTTTGTTCATATTCTTTATTTTCTTCTTCATTTTTATTTTCTAATTGTGCAAACCCTAATAATTTTTTATCTGTAATCAGTCTTGCTCCTATATTTGATGTCATAATAATTACTGTATTTTTAAAGTTTACTGTTCTTCCTTGAGAGTCTGTTAATCTACCATCTTCTAAGATTTGTAATAACATATTCATTACATCTGGATGTGCTTTTTCTATTTCATCAAATAATATTACTGAATATGGCTTTCTTCTTATCTTTTCTGTTAATTGACCACCTTCATCAAATCCTACATATCCTGGAGGTGAACCTATTAATTTTGATACTGAATGTGGTTCCATATATTCTGACATATCTACTCTTATCATTGCATTTTCATCACCAAATAGACTTTCTGCTAATGCTTTTGATAATTCTGTTTTTCCTACACCTGTTGGTCCTAAAAATAAGAATGAACCAATTGGTCTTTTAGGATCTTTTAATCCTACTCTTCCTCTTCTTATTGCTTTTGAAACCGCTTCAACCGCCTCGTTTTGTCCTATAACTCTTTCGTGAAGATTCTTTTCTAGATTTTTCAATCTTTGATTTTCATCTTCTGTTATTTTTTTTGCTGGAATTCCTGTCCAACTTGCAATTACCTCAGCTATATTTTCTTCTGTTATATCTGTTATTTGTTTTGTATTTTTATTTTTCCATTTTTTCTGTTCCTTTTCATATTTTTCTTTTAGTTCTTTTTCTTTATCTCTTAAACTAGCTGCTTTTTCAAATTTTTGTGTTCTTACAGCTTCTTCTTTGTTTTTTCTTGTTTCTTCAATTTCTTCTTCTAATTTTTTCAAATTTTCTGGTTCTGTATAAGTTTTTAATTTTGCACGTGATGCCGCTTCATCAATTAAATCAATTGCTTTATCTGGTAAAAATCTGTCATTTATATATCTTGTAGACATTTTTACAGCAGCATCAATTGCTTGATCTGTAATTTTTACTCCATGATGAGCTTCATATTTGTCTCTAATTCCTTTTAATATAGTAATAGTATCTTTTTCTGTTGGTTCATTTACTGTTACTGGACTAAATCTTCTTTCTAATGCTGAATCTTTTTCTATATATTTTCTATATTCATTTAATGTAGTTGCACCAACTAATTGAATTTCTCCTCTTGCTAAAAGTGGTTTTAAAATATTGGCCGCATCAATTGCACCTTCTGCTGCACCTGCGCCAACAATTGTATGCATTTCATCTATAAATAAAATTACATCTCCTGCTTTTTTTACTTCTTCTAATGCTTTTTTTATTCTTTCTTCAAAGTCACCTCTATATTTAGCACCTGCAACCATACTTGAAATATCCATAGTTACAACTCTTTTATCTTTTAATATTTCCGGAACATCTCCATTTACTATTTTTTGTGCTAATCCTTCTACAACTGCTGTTTTACCAACACCTGGTTCACCAATTAAGCATGGATTATTTTTTGTTCTTCTAGATAAAATTTGTATAACTCTTTCTATTTCTTCTTTTCTTCCTACTATTGGATCCAATTTTCCTTCTCCGGCTTTTTTAGTCAAATCTTCCCCAAACTGATTTAAAGTATTTGTTTGATTATAGCTTCCTCTCTTGCCTTCTTTTCCATTGCTTTTGCTATCATTTGAAGTTAAATCTTCTCCTTCATTTATTACTTTTACTATTTCATTATATAATTTTGGTATATTAACATTTAATTCTAATAATATTCTTGTCGCAATACTATCGCCTTCTCTTAATATAGAAATTAATAAATGTTCTGTTCCTATATAATTATATCCTAGCTTTCTTGCTTCTATAAAAGCTAATTCTATTACTCTTTTAGTTCTAGGTGTAAATCCTAGTGTTTCATCAATTGTATCTCCTTGTCCAATTAATTCAATAATTTTATCTACTATATCTTGTGGAGTGATTTCTTGATTTTCTAATACTTTTGATGCTACTCCACTTCCTTCTTTTGCTAATCCGTATAATATATGTTCTGTTCCTATATAATTATGTCCTAATTCAATTGCAACTTCATTTGCAATTTCTATTGCTTTTTTAGCTCTTCCTGTAAAATTATATGTCATTTTTATCCCTCCTATCTGTTTTCTTTTAAAATCTGTTTTATCACTTCTGCTCTTTTTATATCTCTTTCAATTGCATCATATTGATTTCCTAAATATTTTTGAAGATTTGCAGGTTTAGTATATAAGTATAATTTTTGTACCTGTAAATCTGTTAATTCTTGTAATATGCCTAAATCTGTTCCTAGTTTAATATTAGACAATAATTTTCTTGTTTCTTCTAAAGATATTTTTCTACAGTTTGTTAAAATTCCATAACTTCTATATATTATATCTTGTAAATCCAATTCATCCTTTGCTAGTAATTTTCTAGCTTTCCTTTCTTGTTCTATAATTTTCTCAACTATAATTTTTAGATTTTTTATAATTTCTCTTTCAGAAATTCCTAACGTTTGTCTATTTGATATTTGATACATATCACTAAAATCTTCTGTATTTTCTCCATAAACACCTCTAATATTAACTCCAAAATTTTTTGTTGCATCTAATATTCTTATTGTATTTTTGGTTTTTGATAATGCTGGTAAATGTACCATAACAGATGCTTTTAGTCCTGTTCCTAAATTATTAGGGCAACTTGTTAAATATCCGTATTTTGGATGAACTGCATATCCTAATGCTTCTTCAATTTTTTCATCTATTTCTATTGCTAAGTTTAGAGTATTCTCTAAATCTAGTCCACAATTAAATACTTGTATTCTTAAGTGATCTTCTTCTCCTATCATTATACAAATATTTTCTTCATCATTAATTAATATGCTACCTGTATCATTTCTTTTTAATACAAAATTTGGACTTAATAAATTTTTTTCTACCAAACTCATTTTAGTAATATCATCCATATCTTTTAATTTTAAAAATCTTAAGCCATACCCTATTTTATATAAATTGTCTTTTATAACATTTTCTAATTGCTCTATTTCTTCTTTTTCATTTAAATTAAATTTAAATCCTTTTAAATTTCTTGCAAATCTAATTCTTGTGCTAACTGCTACATCTGAATTATCGTTACTTTGTAAATACCAGTTCATTTTCTCACTTCCTCTTTACTTTTATCTTTTCTATTTTTTACCTTCTAATTTTTTTATTTCGTCTCTTATTTTAGCTGCTTCTTCATATTTTTCTTCTTTTATAGCCTTTTTCAAATCATTTTGTAATTTTTCTACTTTTGATACATCTTTGTTATTTTCTGTTTTTGAATCTTTATTATTAATCTTTTCACTAATTTTACTATCTATAATCTTTCCTGTTCTACCTACATGTTTATTGCTACCTTGTATTTTCTTTATAATAGGATCTAATCTATCTTCAAATACACTATAACAATTTTCACAACCTAATTTTCCTGTATTTACTATATCTTCAAAGGTATATCCACAATTATCACATTTTAATTGCTTTACTTCATTAAATAATGGCATAAAGTCATTTGTTCCAAAATCTTCTAATAGTCCTCCAAAGAAACTTGAAAAATCTATAGGCATATTAAAGTCCATATTTTCTATTCCTAATTTTTTACTACATTCTTCACATAAATGTAGTTCTTTTTTTCTTCCATTAATATTTTCTGAATACCTAACATTTGCTTCTCTTTTTCCACAATTATCACATAACATTTTAAATTCCTCCTTCTTATTTATATATTTAAAAGCATATTTTTAAAAATTCTAGCTCGTAATTTATCTTTTATCTCTTTATTAACATTAAGAACATTATCACTAGTAGCCACTTTTAAAAGTTTTGCTTCTTTTGCTGTAATAATATTATATGTTAGAAAGTCACTAATTAATATATCAACTTCATTAGCAGTTAGTTCATTTCCTATATTACTTATAATATGTAATATATAATCTTCTTTTGTGTTTGTTACTTTTTTTATTAATATATGACCACCGCCACCACGTTTACTTTCTACATAATAACCTTGTGATGGTTTAAATCTTGTTGATATAACATAATTTATTTGTGACGGCACACAATTAAAATGTTCTGCTAATTCATTTCTTTGTATTTCAATTTGTTCATTATCTTCATCAAATAAATCTTTTATAAATTCTTCTATTACATCTGATATTCTCATATTATCATCCTCTCTTCTTTGACTTTGACTTTCTTTGACCTTATTATATTATAAAAACAATGTTTAATTTTTTCAAGTATATTTTTTGACCTTTTCTGACCTTTAACCATTCTTTATTTTTGTTTTTCTTCACTTTTTTATATTTTTCTCATTTTTTTAAGTATTTTCTTTCTTTTTCGTTATATTTTGTAATTCTTCTACTCTTTCTTTTTGATGCGGTAATGATACCCATGAAAAGTATGATGAAATAAATTCACCATATTTTGTTGCATCTTCCCCTACTTCAAAATCATTATTTCTTACTTTTTTTGATTCATTTTCTTCTTTATTCATAAAAAACACATACCTCTTTTTCTTATTTATATTAAAGGTATGTGCTATTTTTTTATTTTTTATACATTATTTGCAACTTTTTCTTGATTTTCTAAATCATATACTTTTGATTCTAAATTTGATTGTGATAATTCTATTTTGTACATTTTAGAGTTGTAACTGTCATGTGCTATTTTATTGCTCTTTATTTCTTTATTTAAGTTTTGATTAATTGTATTTGTTTTTTTATCAAACCTATTACATATATAATCAATTATTTCTCTTAATTCTTTTCCTATTTCTTTGCTTTGTTCATCAAATTTATTATCCATTTTTTCTTCTAACTCTTCTGATATCTTTTTATATTGTTCAGCAAATTTCTTGTTCATCTTGTTTTCTAACTTGCTTTCTAGTTCTTCTGATATCTTTTGATATTGTTCAGCAAATTTTCTGTCCATCTTGTTTTCTAATTCTTTTATGTTATTTTTTACATTCTGTAATTCTGTAAGAATTTGTTTTAACATTTCTTCCATATTATCACCTCCTTACTGTTTAGTATTTTAATCTTTCATGATAAAAAAAGAATAAATATTCATTAAGTAATACTCTAAGTTGTACTTTGAATTAAAACATGTATATATTATACATTATTTTTATTTTTAGTCAATATATTTTATATTTAATTTTGTATTTTTTCTGTTCCATATTATATAACTCAAAAAAATGGCTATAAGTGTTGAAAAAACAAGCACAAATATGTTATAATATTAATAGTTGGTATATAAAGGAGGATTTATCTTTATGTGGCAAATTTGGTTAATTATTGCTGGAATATGTTTAATAATTGAAATCTTTACAGTTGGATTTTTAATATTTTGGTTTTCAATTGGAGCTTTAATAGCAATGCTTATTAGCTTTTTTACTACAAATGTTATTATTCAAACTACTGTATTTATTATAACTTCAACTATTTTGATTTTTGCAACAAAACCTTTTGTGAAGAAATTCTCTAAAGATGAAAATTCTATCAAAACCAATGTATATTCTATTATTGGTAAAATTGGAATTGTAACAGAAGAAATTGATCCTATTCACTCTAAAGGTCAAATAAAAGTAGATGGTGAAGTTTGGTCTGCTATTTCAGATAGTAATACCATTATACCAGAGAATTCTAAAGTAGAAATATTAGAAGTAAAAGGTGTAAAAGCTATTGTTTCACCTTTAAACGTAACTTCTAAAAATATAAATTAGTTATTAATATATAAAATAAATATATTTTTTATAAGGAGGATAAAATTATGTTATTTTTATTAATTTTATTAGCTATAGTTTTAGTTATAGCATTCATGTCAATAAAAATCGTTAGACAATCTGAGGTTTATATTATTGAAAGATTAGGTAAATTTTACAAAGTTGCTGATGCAGGTCTTACAATTATAATTCCATTTTTAGATCACGTAAGAAGTGTTGTAAGTTTAAAACAACAAACAATGGATGTTCCACCTCAAGGAGTTATTACAAAAGATAATGTTACTATTACAATAGATACAGTTGTTTTCTATCAAATAACTGACCCAGCAAAAGCTGTTTACGAAATCCAAAGTTTAAAGAAAGGTATTGAATACTTAGCTATTACAACAATTCGTGATATAATTGGTAAAATGGACTTAGATGAAACATTTAGTTCAAGAGATGGTATTAACAATAAATTAAGAGCTGTTTTAGATGAAGCAACTGATAAATGGGGATGTAAAATAGATAGAGTTGAAATTAAAGATATCACACCTCCTGCAGATATTAGAGATGCAATGGAAAAAGAAATGAATGCAGAAAGAAATAAAAGAGCTATGATTCTTGAATCTGAAGCACAAAGACAATCTGCTATTACAATCGCTGAAGGTAAAAAACAAGCAGCTATATTAGAAGCAGAAGCTGATAAAGAAGCTAAAATAAGAAGAGCTGCCGGTGAAGCACAAGCTATAAAAGAAGTTGCTGACGCTAAAGCAAAAGAAATTCAAATGGTTTATGATGCAATGAAAAAAGCTGACCCTAATGATAAATTAGTTCAATTAAAATCTTTAGAAGCATTAGAAGAAGTCGCTAAAGGTGATGCAAACAAAGTATTTATTCCTTTTGAAGCTACAAGTGCTCTAAGTTCTTTAGGTGCTATGAAAGAAATTGTAAAAGACGAAAAAAAATCTAAAAAAGAATAATAATGATTTTTAATTTAAAATATATAATATTAAAAGAAGTAGAATTTATTTTCTACTTCTTTATTTTGTTTATTTATATTTTTTTATTTCATAGCTTCTTCTACTGCAACTGCTACTGCAACTGAAGCACCAACCATAGGGTTATTTCCCATTCCGATTAATCCCATCATTTCTACGTGTGCTGGTACTGAAGAACTTCCTGCAAATTGTGCATCTGAGTGCATTCTTCCCATTGTATCTGTCATACCATATGAAGCTGGTCCAGCTGCCATATTATCTGGATGTAATGTTCTTCCTGTTCCTCCACCTGAAGCAACTGAGAAGTATTTTTTACCTGCTTCTATTCTTTCTTTTTTATATGTACCTGCAACTGGATGTTGGAATCTTGTAGGGTTTGTTGAGTTACCTGTTATAGATACATCAACATCTTCCATCCACATTATTGCAACACCTTCTCTAACATCATTTGCACCATAACATCTAACTTGTGATCTTTCACCATCTGAATATTTAATTTCTTCTACTACATTTACTTTTCCTGTAAAGAAATCAAAATCTGTTTTTACATATGTAAATCCGTTAATTCTTGATATTACTTGTGCTGCATCTTTTCCAAGTCCATTTAAAATAACTCTTAAAGGTTCTTTTCTTACTTTATTTGCTGATTTTGCTATACCAATAGCACCTTCAGCTGCTGCGAAACTTTCATGTCCTGCTAAAAAAGCAAAACATTTTGTATCTTCTGATAATAACATTGATGCTAAATTTCCATGTCCTAATCCAACTTTTCTATCATCTGCAACTGATCCTGGTATACAAAATGCTTGTAATCCTTCTCCAATTGCTTTTGCTGCTTCGTGAGCTTTTGTACATCCTTTTTTAATTGCTATTGCAGCTCCTAATGTATATGCCCAAGCTGCGTTTTCAAAACATATTGGTTGTACTCCTTTTACTATTTCATATGGATTAAATCCTTTATCTGTGCATATTTTTAACGCATCTTCAAAATCTTTTATACCGTATTTTTCCATTACTGGTTTAATTTGTTCTATTCTTCTTTCATAACTTTCAAATGTTACTGCCATTTTTATTCCTCCTTATTTTCTCTTTCATCAAAATCTTAGATATTTTTTATAATTACTTATCATCTTTAAAAAACGAAGCAAAAGTGGTATATTGCTAGGAAAACGAATAAAAATTTTTGAGATAGTACATTTGTACATCGAAAAAATTTTTATGAAGTTTGACAACGCAAGATGCCGCTTTTCATTCGTTTCAATTACTCTTCTCTAGGATCAATCTTTTTAACAGCCTCGTCAAATCTTCCATATGTACCAGAAGCTTTTTCTATTGCTTCTTTAGGATCTATTCCAGCTTTTATATTATCCATCATTTTTCCTAAATGAACATATTTATAACCAATTATTTGATCATCTTTATCTAAACCAATTTCAACTATGTATCCTTCTGCTAAATTTAAGTATCTTGGTCCTTTTAATGTACTTGAATAAATTGTACCAACTTGGCTTGTATGTCCTTTTCCTAAATCTTCAAGTCCTGCTCCTACTGGAAGTCCTCCTTCTGAGAACGCTGTTTGTGTTCTTCCATATACTATTTGTAAGAATAATTCTCTCATAGCAGTATTTATAGCATCACATACTAAATCTGTATTTAATGCTTCTAATATTGTTTTTCCTGTTAAAATTTCTCCAGCCATAGCTGCTGAATGTGTCATTCCTGAACATCCAACTGTTTCTATTAGAGCTTCTTGGATTATTCCATCTTTTACATTTAATGTCAATTTACAAGCTCCTTGTTGTGGTGCACACCATCCAATACCATGTGTTAATCCTGAAATATCTTTTATTTCTTTAGCTTTTACCCATTTTCCTTCTTCTGGAATTGGTGCTGGTCCATGGTCTACTCCTTTTTTTACAACACACATATTTTCTAATTCTTTTGAATAAATCATTTTATTTGCTCCTTTCATTTTTTCCATTTTATAGTATATTTGTTTTTATAAGTTATCTGCAATTTATTTGTTTGAATTTTTTATTTTCTTGACAGTTAACTTAAAAAATTAATAACATTATTAATTGGGCAGACATATTCTCTGCCCTTTTTATTCTTATTTATTTTCTTGATTATTTTTCATTTTTCTAATTTCTTCTTGTGATAATAAAATCTGATTTTTATTTTTTCTTTCTTCTTTTGAAACTATATATTCTACATTTTTATCAGTTTCAGAATCTTCAGTATTATAATCAATTATATTTCCTACATCTTTTACATAAATTCCAAATTGATATATTTCTTTTCTAGTTAAGGTTTTAGCCCCAAGCACAAATCTTTTTAATATTTCTTTATCTTTTTTGCTTACTTGTTCAGGTCCTATTCCTAAATATTTAAATCTCCATATTATATGTCTTTCATAGCTTGTAAAATTACTTTTTTTCAAATCTTCATAGTCATATTCTACTCTGACTCTAGAGTTCTCAATAATTAATGTTATATTACTCCATGCTTCTGTATCTACTTTTCTAAATTCTTCTCTTAACTGCTTTATTTTATTAAATAATAATTCTACAAGTTTAAGATATTGGTTTTCATCTAAATTAAATTTATTAGGAATTTCATAGACATTTACTGGCTTTTTCTTTAATACTCCTTTTGGAATATAATAGAAAAATAATTCTCCTGTTTTTACATTTTTGGGCATATCTATTACACAACTATATAAATATAATTTATCCCATTTTTCTGGAATCATATAAAAGAGTTCCTTTTGTATTTCTTCATATATATCTTTTATTTTTTTCGTATGATTTAACATCTTCCTCTATTCCTTATCTAATAAACTTTCTCCTGTCATTTCTTCTGGCTTTTCAAGATTCATTAAATCAAGCATTGTTGGTGCTAAATCTGCTAGTTTTCCACCTGATTTTAGTTTTATTTTTTCATTGTCTGATACTAATATAAGTGGTACAGGGTTTGTTGTATGAGCTGTATGAGGTTCTCCTGTACTGTAATCTATCATTTGTTCAGCATTTCCATGATCTGCTGTAATTAATAAATTACCTTTTTTACTTTCAACTAATTCTACTACTTTTCCTACACATTCATCCACAGTTTCAACTGCTTTTATTGCTGCTTCTAAGCTTCCTGTGTGTCCTACCATATCTGTGTTTGCATAATTTAAAATTATAGAATCATATTTGTCAGATTTTATTGCTTCTAGAACTTTATCAGTTACTTCATATGCACTCATTTCTGGTTTTAAATCATAAGTTTCAACTTTTGGAGATGGAACTAATATTCTATCTTCTCCTTTATATTGTTTTTCTTCTCCTCCGTTAAAGAAGAATGTTACATGTGCATATTTTTCTGTTTCTGCTATACGTAGTTGTGTATAACCTTTATTACTAATATATTCTCCAAATGTATTTTTTAATTGTTCTTTGTTAAATGCAATGTGAACATTTGGCATTGTTTCATCATAACTTGTAAAACATACAAAATATAAGTTTAAATCTTTTTTTGTTTCAAATGCATCAAAATTAGGATCTACTAATGCTCTTGTTATTTCTCTTGCTCTATCTGGTCTAAAGTTGAAGAATATAACAGAATCATTTTTTCCTATTGTTGCAATTGGTTCTTCACCATTACATATTAATGTTGGTTCTACAAATTCATCAAATACTTCTTTTTGGTATGAGTCTTCTATTGCTTTTATACTACTTCCTGCTTTATGACCTTCACCATTTACTAGTGCATCATAACATTTTTTAACTCTTTCCCATCTTTTGTCTCTGTCCATACTGTAAAATCTTCCTGATAAACTTGCTATTTTGCCTATTTCTTTTTCATTCATTTTATCTTGTAATTTTATTATATAACTTTCAGCTGATGCTGGCGGTGTATCTCTACCATCTAAGAAACAGTGTACATATACATCTTCAAAATCTCTTCTTTTTGCCATTTCCAATAATCCATATAAATGACGATTATGACTATGCACACCTCCATCAGATACTAATCCTAAAATGTGTAATTTTGAATTATTTTTCTTACAATTTTCAATTGCTGCTATAAATTCTGGATTTGTAAAAAATTCTCCATCTTCAATTGATTTTGTGATTCTTGTTAATTCTTGGTAAACAATTCTTCCTGCTCCTATATTTGTATGTCCAACCTCTGAATTTCCCATTTGACCTTTTGGTAATCCTACAGCCAATCCACTTGTATTAATATCTACATTTGGATATTTTTTCATTATTTTATCAATATTAGGAGTTTTTGCAAGTTTTATCGCATTTCCATCCTTGTTTTTGTTATCTCCAAAACCATCTAATATCATTAGCATTGTTAATTTGTCTTTCATTTTTTCCCATCCTTTTCTACTTTTTAGTAACTTAAATAACTAATTTTCTTTAGTTTTATTGTGCTACTTTTATTGTTTATTTATTCTATTATTTACTTTAACAAATTAAAACTTGTTACTAATCTTTTGTTTACTTATTATAATTTACTATTTTGCTAAATTCTTCTGATTTCAAACTAGCTCCTCCGACTAATCCTCCATCTATATCTGACATTTCAAATAGTTCTTTAGCATTTGAGCTTTTTACACTTCCGCCATATTGTATTATAACTCCATTTGCTACATTTTGTCCATAGATTTGACAAATTTCGTCTCTTATTGCTTTTATCGAGTTATTTGCATCTTCACTTGTCGCTGTTTTTCCAGTTCCTATAGCCCATATTGGTTCATATGCAATAATTGTATTTTTTACTTGTTCATCTGTTAATCCTTCTAATGCTAATTTTGTTTGATTTGTAATTATTTTTACAGTCTCACCATTTTCTCTTTGTTCTAGTGTTTCTCCTACACAGACAATAGGTTTTAATCCATTTACAAACGCTGCTTTTATTTTTTTGTTAACTGTTTCATCTGTTTCATTAAAATATTGTCTTCTTTCAGAATGTCCAATAATAACATATTCCACATTTATTGATTTTAACATTTGTGCTGAAATTTCTCCTGTATATGCTCCTTTTTCTTCATAGTGCATATTTTGTGCTCCTATTTTTATGTTTGTATTTTGTGCTGTTAATAATGCATAAAACAAATCTGTATATGGTACACATAAAATCACTTCATTTTCTGTATCTTTTACAAGAGGTATTAACTCTTCTATAAATTGTATTGCTTCATTTGGAAGCATATTCATTTTCCAGTTTCCTGCTATTACTTTTTTTCTCATAATTATTTCTCCCTTATTTACATTTTATTTGTCTTGTAAGCACTCTATTCCTGGTAATTTTTTACCTTCTAAAAATTCTAAAGAAGCTCCTCCTCCTGTTGAAATATGAGTCATTTTATCTTCTAATCCTGCTTTTCTTACTGCAGCAGCTGAATCTCCTCCGCCTATAATTGTTGTTGCATCTATTTGAGATAATACTTCTGCTATACTATTTGTTCCTATTGCAAATTGATCAAATTCAAATAATCCTAAAGGACCATTCCATACTACTGTTTTGGCCTTTTTAATCTCTTTAGCAAACATTTTTATTGATTCTTCGCCAATATCAAATCCTTCCCATCCTTCTGGTATTTCTGTCCATGATACAGTTTTACTTTCTGTGTCTGGTTTGAATTCTTTTCCTATTTTTGTATCAACTGGAAGCATTAATTTTACACCTTTATTTTTAGCTTTTTCCATTAGTTCTTTTGCTAAATCTAATTTATCCATTTCACAAATTGAATTTCCAACTTCATATCCTTGTGCTTTAAAGAATGTATATGCCATTCCTCCACCAATTATTAAAGTATCTACTTTTTCTAATAAACTATCTATAACTCCTATTTTATCTGAAACTTTAGCTCCACCCATAATTGCTACAAATGGTCTTTCAGGATTATTTAATGCATTTCCTAAAAATTTTAATTCTTTTTCAATCAAAAAGCCTGATACTGCTGGCAAATATTGTGCTACTCCTGCTGTTGAGCTATGTGCTCTATGTGCTGCACCAAAAGCATCATTTACATATACTTCTGCCATACTTGCTAATTGTTTACTAAATTCTGGATCATTATCTGTTTCTTCTCTATGGAATCTAACATTTTCTAGTAACATTATTTGACCATTTTGTAAGTTTTTAGCTTTGGATTTTGCATCTTCTCCTATTACATCATTTGCCATAATAATTTCTTTATTTAATAATTTTGATAATTCTTTTGCTACTGGTTTTAATGAAAATTCTGGTTTAAATTCTCCTTTTGGTCTTCCTAAATGTGAGCATAAAATAATTGCACAATTATTTTCTAATAAATATTTTATTGTTGGTAAGGCTGCAACTATTCTTGTGTTATCTGTTATATTTTTCTCTTCATCCATTGGTACATTAAAATCACATCTTACTAATACTTTCTTATTTTTTAAATCGATATCTTCTATTGTTTTTTTATTCATATAAAAAACCTCCTATTTTTTCTTATAAATACTAATATATACAGTATTTACCTTTTTTCGAAATCCAATACAATTGTATATCAAAAAAGAACACTTTTCAAGTGTTCTTTTAACTTTTTTATATATACTTTTAACCAATTTCTGCAAAGTATTTTATTGTTCTTACCATTTGACTTGTATATGAGTTTTCATTATCATACCAAGATACTACTTGAACTTGATATAATCCTTCATCTATCTTTGTTACCATTGTTTGTGTACTATCAAATAATGAACCATATCTCATTCCAATTACATCTGAAGATACTAATTCTTCATCTGTATATCCAAATGATTGATTTGAAGCTTCTTTCATAGCTTTATTTATTGATTCTTCTGTAATATCATTTCCTTTTACAACTGCAACTAATATAGTAGTTGAACCTGTTGGAACTGGTACTCTTTGTGCAGAACCAATTAATTTTCCATTTAATTCTGGGATTACTAATCCAATTGCTTTTGCTGCTCCTGTAGAGTTTGGTACTATATTTACAGCAGCTGCTCTTGCTCTTCTTAGATTTCCTTTTCTATGTGGTCCATCTAAAAGCATTTGATCTCCTGTATACGCATGTACAGTTGTCATTATTCCAGATTGAATTTCTGCATAATCATTTAATGCTTTTGCCATTGGTGCTAAACAGTTTGTAGTACATGATGCTGCTGATATAATCTTATCTTCAGCTGTTAATACATTTTCATTTACTCCAAATACTACTGTTTTTAAATCTTTTCCAGCTGGTGCTGAAATTACAACTTTTTTAGCTCCTGCGTCAATGTGTGCTTGTGCTTTTTCTTTTGATGTATAGAATCCTGTACATTCTAATACAACATCTACTCCAATTTCTCCCCAAGGTAAGTCTTTTGCATCTTTTTCTGCATATATTTTAATTGTTTTTCCATCTACTGTTATAGAATCTTCTCCAGCAACAACTGTATCTGCTTTTTCATATTTTCCTTGTGCTGAATCATATTTTAATAAATGAGCTAACATTTCAGGACTTGTTAAATCATTTATTGCAACTATTTCATATCCTTCCTCTCCAAACATTTGTCTAAATGCAAGACGTCCAATACGTCCAAAACCGTTAATGGCTACTTTTACTGACATAATTCTTCCTCCTTTTTAGTTAAATACACTAATATATTATTTAACTCTTTTCTTTTATAGTATTACCTTTATTCTTAAGGCAATACTATTTTATATCAAAAAAAATTACTTTTCAAGTGTTCATCATACTTTTTTAATAGAATAAAGTATAATTCATTTATTCTATATAAAATAAATAAGGATAAAGCAAAATTTTGCTCTATCCCTATTTGGTTAACGTGTAATTTTGAATGCACCAACTGTTCTATCATTCCAACATGAAGGCCATTCCCTGCTGATATCTTCAAAGAAATAAACATTGTTTCTTAATCTTTTTTCAGACCATCCTTTTTCTTTGTCATATCGAAGGAAATGAAAATCTCTTATTCTTTCTTTATTACCATCTTCATAGATTTTTACAAACAAAACAACAATATGTTGGTTGTTTTGTAATTCAATCTTTGAAATATGGTTTAACAAAGAATACTTACTTAAATCTCCTCCAGCAGGTATGATTTCTTCTACATCCAGGTCCAAAACATGTGCATCAGATAAGAACAAATCTTTTACTTCTTCTAAAGAAAAATATTCTTGCTTTAATTTCTTTTTACCTGATATCATGCCTAACCGGTAATACCTTGGGTCAGATACATTAGTACTTCCTATCGCGTGCGCAAACGCATTTGTATTGTCTCTTATATTAGTACTGCTGTAGTCTTCCCATTTTAATGGTTGGTGAACATTCCGTCTTATTTCTAAAATTTCATTTAGCATAGAGTACCTCTCTTTCTAAAAACACTTACTACGTTACATATATTTATTTTATCATATTTATTTACATAATTCAAGTTTGAATCTTTTTCATATTAAAACTTTAAAACATTAATATAATTCTATTATTCATCTCTTACTCCAATTTCAGACAATGCTGCCCAATAATATCCGCTTTCATTTTCACTTCCTTTATATCCAATTTTAGTAGTTCCTTCAGGTATTGTATACTTAACTTCTTTAAAATATTCTAACCCAAAAGTATTATCTGTAGTATTTTCTATTGTTTCTGTTTTTATTTCTGCATTATCCTTACTTAAAAATATTATATAACTTTTTGTTCTACTACTTCCAACCTTAGCATATAGCTTTTTTCCTATTAACTCTGAATTTATACTTATATATTTATATTCGCCTGTTTCTACATAAGTATCATCTCTCCCATCAAAAGCTGCCTCTGGTAACATATCATTTGGCGCTTCAGCTTTATGTGTAGTAATTCTTGTTTCATTTCCATTTTTATCTATTCCTTTTGCATATACTACTCTTCCATAATCAACACTTACCGGTTCATCATATTTATTCCATGTTTCTCCATCAAAGCTATATAATTTTTCGATGCTTATACCAGAATAATTAAATGTAACTTTTTGATATCCTTTTTGACATGAACTACTCAATTTCATTATAGGATATATATTTTCAATATCTTTATCTGGAGAATTATCATAACCTATATCTGCTATCACTGCCCAATAATATCCCCAATATTCATTATTTTCTCTTCCCTTATATCCAATTCTAGTAGTTCCTTCAGGTATTGTATACTTAACTTCTTTAAAATATTCTACCCCAAAATGACTATCTGTAGTATTTTCTATTGTTTCTGTTTTTATTTCTGTATTATCCTTATTAAAAAATGTTATATAACTTTTTGTTCTACTACTTCCAACCTTAGCATATAGTTTTTTTCCTATTAATTCTGACTCTATATCCATATATTTATATTCCCCTGTTTGCACGTATGATGAATCTCCTCCTGTATATGCTTCAATTCCCAAAGCATCTTTGGCTAAATTTATAGTATAATTTTTAATTTCTACTTTTGTTATTTCATTATCTATTAATGTCTTAGCTAATATCGTTCCTTTTTCATTAACTATTATCGTTCCATTATATACATTCCAGGTTTTTCCACCATCTAAACTATAATAGTTATTTGTTCCATCTCCATAATCTATATCTATTTTTTTATTTAATTTAACCCCATATTGCGTTAATTTTGGATAACTGTCATTTATGTTTTCACTAATTATAGGTTTTGAATTAGTATCAGCTTTTAATACACATTCTTTTAATTCTTCATCATCTTTTAATTTGATTTTGAAAGTATAATTTTTTCCTAATATTGCCTCAAAATCTATTGCTATTTTATTACGATTAGCATAAATTGCATTTCCATCTGGTGTATTTATTGTTTCTATTTCAGTATTGCTAATCAGTGTTATTGTAACTTTCATATTATTTTCATTTACTGAATTTATAACATATGTTGACTCTATATTGTCTTGCACATCACTTTCTTGATGTTTCTCTTTTGCTATACTTACTTTATTTAAAATCCCATTTTTTCCTGCCAATATAGCTATGGATATACCCGCTAAAATTATAAATGTAATTATAATTAAGGCTAATAATATTATACTTTTTTTCCTTTTTGATATCATTCTCTTTTCTTTCCTTTTTATTTGTTTCCGTATAGTTTTTCTAAAACAATAATAAACATTGCATGTGACCATCCAAGACCAATAACCCAGTTAGGTTTTAAAGTTTCGTTATCAACTTGTTCACCTAAAAAATGATGTTTTCCTGATGTTTTTACAACAAAGTCAAATGTTTCTTTTGCCTTTCTTTTCTCTCCTGTCTCTAAATAGTATAAAGTCATCCAAAGATTAGCAATTGGCCAAGGATTTCCATTCATATAATGATCTTGTTCAAATCTTTGATATCCGCCTGTATATGTTCTTAAAGTCATATTAATTTTTTCTATTGTATTTCTTACTTTCTTTTCTTTTGGCTTAAATACATTAAATGGTGTAACAGCTCCTAATATGCTTATATCCATTTTTTTGTCTTCTATATTTCTTACATATGTATTTTTTTCTGTATCATACAAGTTTTCATTTATATATTTTTTTATTCCAACTTGTAATCTTTCTATTTCCTTTTCATTTTTGTGTATCTTTTCTTCTTTTAATCTATTATTTTCAAATTCTGATGTATTTTTTCCTAATGCTATATACATTTTTAACATACATTCAAATGCAGAATAAATACTAGCTAATGAATATAAATGAATTCCTTCAGACATTTCCCATAAGTCATAACTTACATGATATTTGTGTTCTCCATGTAGTTTTTTCATTTGATTTTCCATTTCTTCTTTTACTATATCTTTGTCTCTTTCCTCTTTAGCTTGTATTTGAAGCCAATCTTCAACATATCTTTTTAAGAAATCAACTGCTTTTTCACACATTGATAAATTATCTTTCAAAAATTTTTCTGATTTTGAATACTTATAATGTTCATAAACGCCATATACTACACTTGCAGTTTCATCCACTTGATATCCCCAACATGGAGCTAATTTTCCATCTGTATAAAATCTTTGCTCCCACATTCCATTTTTGCTTTGAGTTTTTTTACAAAATACTTTATAAAACTTTTCAGTTTCTTTTTCCATTTTTAATATATCTAATGCTTTTGTCATAAATACAGCATCTCTTGTCCAACAATAAGCATATCTTCCACATTTTGTAAAATCTTCATCTATCTCTGGAGAAGCAATAATTCCTCCTGTATCTTGATTTGTTAATAGTGGAAATAATAAAATACTTCTTTTGTATATTTCATATATTTTTTCTTCATAACTGTTTCTAGATTCTTTTATATTTAATCCATTATGTGCTTTAAGATATTTTCTCCAGTATGATTTTGTATTAGTATACTCTTTATTAAAGTCAATTTTCTTTACTCTTTCTATTTCATTTTCTATTTGAGATATATTTTTATTATCATCAATTATAATACAGATTTCTAATACTTTCTTTTCATTAGGTTTTATAACTCCTATATCATAACAAACACTAGAATCTTTTGACATTCCAATATAATCTTTATCTTGGATCTCTCCTCTTTTAATTGTGTCTTTACTTCCATTAATTTGATGGCTATAAATATCTTTCCCTTTAGCAACAGTAGAAACCACAAAATCATGTGCATATTGCATCATACCACCATTAACAATTTTACATCCTACGAAATTATTTGTGTCTGATAATAATTCAGAATGAATATAAAACTTAGTATCTAAATCTATTTTACCTTCATTTAAAAATATATACTTTTTAACTAATACATTTTCTTTTATTAATATGTAATCAGTTTGCACCATTTTTATATTAAAATATGTATTTGTAATTTCTGTATTTAATATATTTGTATCTGTATCATAATATTGTTTATATACATTATTAATATCATCATGTAAATAAATTAAATCTGAATTATTTATTTTTATTCCTGTATGAAAATAATTTATATATTGTTTGTTATCTCTACTAGGAAAATAAACTCTTTCAAGTTCTCCCTTTCCTGTAAGAGTTTCTATCATATTTTTATTTCCAATAATTGCTTCATTTAAATATTTATTTTGCATCTTTTTCTTTCTCCTTTTTTGTTTCCATTGGGGCCGTTCCTAATCCTATCCTTCTATTACATTTATAATTTGTTTTTCCAAATCTTTTATTTTTTCATTTATTCTAAAGATATCTTCATCTCTTAAATTTTTATCATCAACATCTTGTATTACATAGTTTTCCATGTCTTTTACTTCTTCTTTTAGTCTATTTAATCTTCCTATTATTTCGTTTCTTAGAGTATTTGCTACTTTTCTTTCTATTTTGTGTGTCATTTCTACTTTTTCATTTAGTTCATATGTTTCTCCAAATTCTGGTACTGTTACTCCTATTTTTGTTTCTTCTTCTATTTTGGCTTGTAATATATCTTGTGATTCTGGTTCACCATGGACTAAAAATATGTGTTTTGGTTTTGTTATAAATGAATATATAAAATTCATTAATCCTTCTTGATCTGCGTGTCCTGAATATCCTTCTATATATTCAATCCTTGCATTTACTGCTATTTCTTCTCCAAATATTTTTACTTTTTTTGCTCCATTTACAATGCTATATCCTAATGTTCCTGGTGCTTGATATCCTACAAATAAAATTGTTGATTTTGGATTCCATAAATTATGTTTTAAATGATGTTTTATTCTTCCTACTTCACACATACCACTTGCAGATATTATTATGCTTGATTTCGGATCTTCATTAAGTGCTTTTGATTCATCTGCTGTTCTAGTAAATTCCAATCCCGGAAATTCTAATGGATTGTCTCCTTGCATTATTTGTGCTTGTGTTTCTTCATCAAATAGTTCCATGTTTTCTTTAAACACTTCTGTTGCAGATATTGCAAGTGGACTGTCAACATATACTGGTGATTTCATTAATGTTTTATATTTTCTTTTAAATTCTTCATCAGTTATTATATCTTTTAGTTTATTTATTTCATATAAAATTTCTTGTGTTCTTCCTACTGCAAATGATGGTATTACTACTGTTCCACCATTATCTAATGTTTCTGAAACTATATCTAAAAACATTTTTGCTTTTTCTTCATTTCTTAAGTGTAATCTACTTCCATATGTTGATTCCATTACTAAATAATCTGTACTCTCAATCATTGTTGGTTCACTTAATAATGGAATATCATTGTTTCCTAAATCTCCTGTAAATACAGTCTTTGTTTCTTTTCCATCTTCTTTAACCCATAATTCAATAATACTTGAACCTAACATATGTCCCGCATCATTAAATCTTACATGTATATCAGGAGTTATTTCTACGATTTCATCATATTTTACTGGTTCAAATACTTCTAATGATTTTAGAGCATCTTCAGCTGTATATAATGGTGGTAATTCCTTTTCACCTTTTCTTATTCTTTTTCTGTTTTTCCATTCAATTTCTGCTTCTTGTATATGTCCACTGTCTGGCAACATTAAAGTACATAAATCACATGTCGCTTTATGTGCATATATTTTATTTCTAAATCCTTCATTATATAATTTAGGTATTCTTCCTGAATGATCAATATGAGCATGTGTTAATAGCATAAAATCTATTTCTGCTGGATTGTATTCAAAATCTTCTCCATTTTGTATTTCTATATCTTCTCTTCCTTGCCACATACCACAATCAACTAAAAACTTTTTCCCTGCAGCTTCTACTAAAAAATTTGAACCTGTTACAGTTCTAGTTGCTCCTAAAAATGTTATTTTCATAACTTCCTCCTTATTTTTTATATTTTATAAATAATATTTATACATATTAATTTTTGTTATATTAGAATTAATTAAAAATTCTTACTTTTTTATTAAATTTAACTTCTAAATCTTTTTTATCGAATTCTTTTCCATACAAAATTTCATTTTTTTGTTCAAATGCATTTTCATCAAATAATTGTACATATTTTTTATCTTTTTCTTTAACAATTTTTATATACAATTCTTCTAAATTTATATTTCTATTATAAAATATATTTTCTATTATTTTATAATTTAATTCATCATCTTTTGCGAATGTATTTATTACTTTAAATTCACAAGCTTTTTTTATTATCTCTCTTTGCATGTATTCTATTTGTCTTTTTAATTCCTTTACTTCATATATATATATGTCTTGATCATATGGAAGCATACAATAATATCTAAATTCGTATATTATTTTTGTTATTTCTTGTTTTGTTTGTGCTTTTTGGACTTTTATTACAAAACATTTATAAAAAATATTTTGTAATTCTATTATATATCTTTTTATTTCTTCATCAATGTTAAAACAATTTAACACTTGTAAATATTTTTCTCTTTCTTGTAATTGCTTTTTATATTTTACAAAATTTCGTGGATTTAATAATTCATTAAGTTTTTCTAATTGGTCTATATATTCTTTTCTTTCATCTTCCATTTTCTTTGATAATATTCTTACACTGAAAATTTTATTTTTTAATGGTAACACTTCGTTTCTTCTAATGTATTCTTGTTGTAACATATTTTCATTATTTATTGTTTCATCTATATATTTTATTTCTTTAGTTAAATTGATTTTTTCTTGAGTTATTTTTTCTACAAAGCTTTCACTGTCTATTACTTCTTCATATTCGTTGTCTATCTCTTTTTTTAATTTATTTATTTCTTCTTTTGCTTTTTTATCATATCTAAAGTCTAATAATATAGATAATTTATATACAACATCTAAAAATTCTTCTGTAATCTTTTTACCATAAGTTTTATTTAACTCTTCCTTTAATAATTCAATATAATCAATTATAAATTCTCTATTATTAAGCCAATTATTTATAAATTCAGTTCCTAATATCATTCTTAGATTTTGATATACTAAATTATGTTTTATACTTTCAATTTCTCTAGTTATTGTTGTCCATGAGTATCCATTAAAATCTCTTATTACTTCTACTGTATTAATGTTGTTTCCAACATTAATTAAATCTGATAAAGTTTGATTTATTAAAAAATATTCATCTTTTATTATTTTTTCTTTTTTGCTTATTTTAGATATGCAATATAAAAGCTTTCTTTCTATAGGATAACATATAATTCTTTTCTTATTTTTTTCTACTAAAAAAGTTTTATTTCCTATAATTTTGCTTTCTTCTGAATTTGGTTGGACTAATTTAATTGTTTCACAATTATTACGTATATTTCTAATTATATTTTCAATAAATTCTTCTTTTGTTTCAACATCTTGTTTTACTTTTTCATAATCTTTATATGCTGTTTCTATTTTATATAATATATTTAGGAGAATATTTTTTACATTTTCATTAAAGTATTTTTTTTCTAATACTTTTTCTAACTCATTGTTATAATCTTTTTTTACTATTTTACCAATAAATTTATCATTGTTCTTTTTTTGCAAAACTACTCTCCTTTCTTTTTTATCTAAATTAAATTTATTTTATTCTTCTGTTTCTGGAGCTGTCCCCATTTTTAATTCATTTAATTTTTCTAATGACATTAATACTTCTCTAGGTTTACTTCCTTGATATCCAGATATAACGCCTCTTTCTTCCATTTGGTCTATAATTCTTCCCGCTCTAGCATATCCTACTTTGAATCTTCTTTGTATAAATGATGTTGAAGCTTGTCTTGTTTCTACAACTGTTTGAATTGCTTCCATTAATAATGGGTCTGTATCATCATCATTTTTTTCTTGTGCTAATTCCTTATCTGTTTTGTTTCCATTTTCTATAGTCTCTAAAATATCTTCACTATAATTAGCAGTTCCATTAGATTTAATAAAATCAACAATTTTTTCTACCTCATCATCTGATACAAATGCTCCTTGTACTCTTGATGGTTTTGGAGCTCCTGATGGGAAGAATAACATATCACCTTTACCTAATAGTTTTTCTGCACCAACACTATCTAATATAGTTCTAGAATCTACTTGTGATGAAACTGCAAATGCTATTCTTGATGGTACATTTGCCTTAATTAATCCTGTAATTACATCAACAGAAGGCCTTTGTGTTGCTATAACTAAATGCATTCCAGCTGCTCTTGCTTTTTGTGCTAAACGACAAATTGCATCTTCAACATCATTTTTAGCAACCATCATTAAATCTGCAAGCTCATCAATAATAATAAGTATTTGTGGTAATTTTCCTGCTTCATTTTCTTTTTCAATTGCTTTATTATATCCTTTTAAATCACGTACACCTTTGCTTGCGAATTTATTATATCTTTCATCCATTTCTTGAACAGCCCATGCTAATGCTCCTGCTGCTTTTTTAGGATCTGTAACAACTGGTATCAATAAATGAGGAATACCGTTATATACAGATAATTCAACAACTTTAGGATCTACCATTACAAATTTAACTTCACTTGGTTTTGCATTATATATTATGCTAGTAATTATTGTATTAATACATACACTCTTACCTGATCCAGTTGAACCAGCAATTAAAACATGTGGCATCTTGCCTATATCTGCTAACTGAATATTTCCAGCTACATCTTTTCCTAAAGCTACTGTTAATTTAGATTTATTTTCTACAAATTCTCGACTATCTAATACCTCTCTTAAATGAACTGCTTCTTTTTCTTTATTTGGAACTTCAATTCCTACTGCTCTTTTTCCTGGTATTGGCGCTTCAATCCTTATTGTTTCTGCCGCTAAATTTAATGCTATATCATCTGCCAAGTTTGCTATTTTACTTACTCTAACACCTTCTGCAGGTTTAAGTTCATATCTTGTAATAGCTGGTCCTACAGAAACATTTTCAACTTTAGCTGATACTCCAAAACTATATAAAGTTTTTTGTAATCTTGTTGCAGTATCAGTTAAAGCTTTAGCTCCACCTTTTATAGTTCTTTTTGTTTGTTTGCTTAATAATTCTATTGGTGGATATTCATAATGTTCATCTTCAACCATCATTCCATGCTCTAATTGTAAAACTTCTTTTTTCTTTTCTTCTTTTTGTTCTTCTTCTTGTCTAAACAAATTATTTTCTAGTACATCTGGTTGCGTTTCTTCTTTTTGCTTTTGCTTTTTAGATTGTTTTGTTAATGGTTCTAAATCTTCACCACTATGATCATATTTTTTGAGTTTTTGACCTCCGTTATCCACAATATTTCCACCAAAGTTGATTTTTATTTGATCTTCCATTTGAGCCATGCTCTCTTGTTTTTCTAATTCTTTTTGTTTTCTTCTCTCTTCTCTTTCTCTTTTTCTTCTCTCTGCTGGATTTTCCTTTTCATTTTTTTCTCTTTGAGCAATTGAAGCCTTTCTTTCTTCTTTTCTTTCCTCTCTTTTTTCTTCTATTCTATCTATTATTGTATTTATTATTTCTGACATATTTATTCCAAATGTAAATACTACTAAAATGATAGCTAATCCTATACAGAAAATTATCGCTCCAATTTCTCCTAATAATTTTTCAAGAGGAACTGCTGCAACAGCACCTATAGCTCCCCCGCCTTTACTTTGTGAGCCTAGAAAATAAGCATCTTTTACTGTTTCTGATAATTCTTTTGATATAGCTAATTCTCCTGAAGACATCTGTAAAACGCTAAACATTACAGATAAACTAACAATTGTTATTGTATATTGAATTAATTTTGGTGTTAAATCTTCATTTTCCTCTGATGCCAATTTAATTCCAAGCGCAAAAATCCCAATAGGAAGTACATATTGCATTATTCCAAACATACCACCTAATATTTCATTTAGTTTTAATCCAACAACTCCTGATTTTGTATAAACTAAAACAGCTAAAAGTATACTTAATACAATTAATGTTATAACTGTTACATCAGCTTTTGATGCTGTTTTCTTTTTCTTTTTATATCTCCTTTTTTTAGCCATTTTTATCCTCCTAAAAAAATCAGGCTACAAAAGTCTTGTTTTTTGACTTCTGACACCTGACTTTTGATTTTTATTCTAATTCTTTTCTACTATTTTGTATCGTTTTTATTGTATCTTCTAATGATAATTGCATTAAATTTAATGCTTCTGACATATTTGTTCCTAATTTATCTAATGTTTCTTGTATTACATTTTCTGTATTTGACAATATATTATCAGCATATTCTTTTGTTCCCTTAGAAATTTCTCTTGACATTTCATTTGCTGTTTCTATAATCTCTGTTTTTTGGTCATATGCTTTTCTTGTTATTTCATGTTCATCAATCATTGATATTATTCTATTTTCAGCTTCTTTTACTATATTATCAGCTTCTTTTTGAGCTTCAACTAAAATACGTTGTCTTTCTTCTTTAACCCATTTTGCTTGTTTTAGTTCGTCTGGAAGTTTTATTCTGATTTCCTTTATAATATCTATCATTTGTTCTTGATCTACAATTACCTTAGATGAAAAAGGTATCCCCCTTCCTTCTTCTAATAAATCTTCCAAAGTATCCAATAATGTAAAAATTTCCATGATTTTGCCCCTTTCTTTTTACCCCACTTCTTTTTTCAAGAATATAAGATGTGCTCGTCCATATTTTCTTTTATCGACAATTTTCATATTTAATCCATTTATCTTTTTTAAAATTTCTGTTTCTTGATCTGTTTCTATAACTATCAATGATTCATCATTTAATAAATCTTTTTTTATCATTAAATCAATTGATTTATAAGCCAAATCCGTTTTATATGGAGGATCAATATATACAATATCAATTTTTTCCTTTATTTTGTTAGAAATAACTTTATCATATGACTCATTATATAATTTTACAAATTCTTTTAAATGAGTTTTATCTATATTTTTGTTTATTATTTCACAAGCTTTTTTTGAATTATCACATAATATAGATTTTTTTGCACCTCTACTTACAGCTTCTAAGCCTATTGCTCCACTTCCAGAAAACAAATCTAAAAAGATTTTATCTTGTAAATCATTTTGTATTATATTAAAAAATGATTCTTTTACTCTGTCTAAAGTAGGCCTAGTATTTTCGCCTTCAAGTGTATATAATTTTGTTCCTCTAGCTTTTCCACTTATAATTCTCATTTTTTACCTTTCTATGATAGTATTATTTTATTCTTTTTTACAAAAAGGGTCAATAGTATTAATAGAAATGTAACATACATTTAACACTTCTGTAATATACCGCATAAATACAAAAAAACTATCTATTTTAAGATAGTTTTCTTTCGTATTTTACTTTATTCGTCATCTTTATTAATATCTTTTAATAATTCTAATTGTGATATTAAAAGAGATTCCATCTTTGCTTTATATATATCAAATTGTTTTTTTACGTCATCTAATTCTTTTCTTTTTGCTATTATTTCATTATCTAATTCTATCGCTTGTTGTTTTGCTGTATCTTTGGCATCATTAATAATTTGATCTGCTTGTTGTTTTGCTACTTTTTTCACATCTTCAGCTGTTGTTTGAGCCATTAATAAAGTGCTTTGTAAAGTTTGTTCTATATTTCTATATTGTTCAAGACTTTTTGTTAATTCTTCAACTTTTGCTTTTAATTCTGTATTTTCTTTATAATTTTTTGTATAGTCTAATGTTAAATCATCTAAAAAATCATCAACTTCATCTACACTATATCCATTCATCATTTGTTTTGAAAATTTTTTATTTTCTATATCTAATGGTGTTATCATTATTTTTCCTCCTTAAATGACTAGGCTATATTAATTTACTCCATTATTTTTTAGCCATGAAACTGAAAGCTTATTTTTCATTTCTTCTCTTGCCATTTCATTTGTTATTTCATAATTTGATGGTGCAACTAAAAAGATAGAATTTGATATTTTTTGAATATATCCATCCAACGCATATACTCCACCACTAATAAAATCTACTATTCTTCTAGCAACATCTTTATTTACATATTCTAAATTAACAATTACAGATTTCTTTTCTTTTATAAAAGAACAAATTTCATCTGATTGTTCAAATGTAGTAGGTTGAGATATTACCATTTTAATAGAATTTCCTTGTGCTTGTTGCATTGGTACAACTTTATTTTTTCTTCCAAATAATTTTCTATCCTCTACTTCTGTTTCTTCTTCCTCATCTTCATATTCATAAACATTTTCATCATCATATTCTTCTGGTTCTGCTTGATCCATACCAAATAAATCCCATACTTTGTTCATTAATGCTCCTGACATAAAAAAACCTCCTAAAATCACTTTTCACTCTTATTTTTTGTACATACTAAGTATCTACTTTTTTCTTCATATTGTCAATGTTTTTTTGTAATGTTATTAATTTTTAATAGTTCTGTAATGTTTTTGTAATATTTATTCTTTTATTTTATCCATATTTGGATTAATCAATATTTCATCATATAAAGATATTTTTTTATATCCAGCAATTTCCTCATTAGTGTATCCTTCTTTTTTCATTTCTTCTGCTGTATATGCTTCTATGATAGAATATTTTTCGCCTTGTTTCTTTATCTTTACAAGTATTTTGCTTAAGTATCCCGCTCTACTTCTTACTACATAATTTTTATTGTCTATATTAACTATAGCTTGATTAGGAACCTTTAATCCTGATTCACTCCACCATATTAAATCAAAAGATATCTTTCTATAATTAATTAGTTCTTCTACTTGTTTATCTATTTTTAAAATTATTAATATATCGCCATCATCTTCTTTAATTAAATTTGTAATTTCCGCTTCTATTTCTGAATTATTTGATAATCTTATTTTTACCTTTTTTCCAACTTCTGCTTGTTTTGCTTCTTCAGAAGATGATACTGTAGCTATATAGCAACAAAAATTATTTATAACTTTTCCACATTCATCATTTGTAGCTACTAGTTTTCCTGTTTTTAAATCTAAATTTTCTAAATATTCTTTACTTAATGAACTAAAATTTTCTGGTGTTAAAGTTTCTTCTAATCCATCAACTTTATATGAAACAATACCACTCATTGGAGCAGAAACATATTCAGCTCCAGAATTTAATTGACTTTCATATTTCTTTCTTTCTTCTATTAATTGATTTAAATATGAACCTTTAGGGCTCAAGTCTCCTGCTATCTTCGCCTTTTTTTGAACCAAATTATCTATTTCTTTTTTATATTCTTCAAGCTTAGATATGTCTGTTATTTTATTAATATCAGAAACTTTCTCATCAATTTGATTTTCTAGTAACTTCATATCAGAAGAAAATAAACTTGTATCACTTGTCATTACAGATTGAACTTTTTCATCTAAGTCTGCTACTTTTTGTTTTAAATTTTCTTCATTTGAACTATAATATCTAAATATCTTTTCATTTGTAGCAACTTTTTCCCCCTCTGATTTTATCTGTTCCATACCATTTTTATAGTTTTCACCTTTTACAACCTTTTCGTCTCTAATTACATAACCTATATCTGTTTCTTCTTGATATAATTTTCCTTCTTCTATTGTAAATATATTTGTTGGTTGCATAATTAAAAGATATATTGTATAGAGAATATACATAACTATTAAAAGTAAAATCACATATATTACTATCTTTTTTCTATTTAATTTAGCCTTTTTTTCTTTTTGTATATTGCTTCTTTCCTTTTCTTTCAATTTAAACCCTCCAAAATAATTTCTATATTATTTTGTATTTTCTCTTGTCCATCTAGCCATATTGTTTGTTTGTTTTTTCTAAACCATGTTAGTTGCCTTTTGGCATATCTTCTTGTTTCTTGTTTTATTTTATCTATCATTTCTTGTTTGTTGTATTTTCCTTCTAAATATTCTAACACTTCCTTATATCCTAGTCCTTGCATAGCAGTTGGAAATTTATTATATTTAGAATATATTTTTTGCACTTCTTCTATCAAGCCCTGATCAATCATTATATCTACTCTTTGATTTATCCTATCATATAATTTTTCTCTATCCCATGAAATTGCATATACTTTATAATCAAATTCAACTTCATTTTTTCTAGATTCTTTTTCTTGTTCTGTTTTATTTTTTCCTGTTGCATTATAAATTTCTAAAATTCTTAAAATTCTTTTTTTATCATTTGGACTTATTTTTATTATTGCTTCAGGATCTATCTTTTTAGCTTCATTATATAATACTTCTAAACCTTCTTTTTTTGATCTTTCTTCTAATTGTTTTCTATATTTTTCATCAAATTCAATATCTTGATATTCTATTTCATAAATTAAACTATCTACATAAAGTCCTGTTCCTCCTACAACTATTGGAACCTTGCCTTTTTCTATTATTTCTCTTATTGCTTGTTTTGCTTGTTTTTTATAGTCAGCCACACTATATCTTTCATCTGGAGAAACAAAGTCTAACATATAATGTTTTATTCCTTGCATTTCTTCTATAGTTGGTTTAGCTGTCCCTATGTCCATGTCTTTGTATATTTGCATAGAATCGCATGAAACAATTTCCCCATTTATTTTTTTTGCAAGTTCTATTGATAAAGCTGTTTTTCCAGATGCAGTAGGTCCACATATTACAATAACTTTTGGTTTTGTCATTTTTTACCTTCCTTTAAATTATTTAGTATTATTTTCTTCATATGTTGAATTATAAATATTTATCATTCCTTTTTGTGCATTTTTTAAATATCCACATTCAAAGTACATACAAATCGCAAATATAATAACAAATATAATTAATCTTTTTGTTACAATATCTTTATCTATTTCTCCATCATTAATTTTACTTAGAAGTTTTGAAATATAAGGTAATATTATTATTCCATTAATTCCTGTAAATGTTGAAATTAATAATGTTTTCATCATATCTTTTGTACTTATGTTTCCATAGTCAATTCCAGATTTAGATAAATTAAATACTATTAAAGTTATTATATAAGATAAAATGATTCCTATTAAAATTAATACTACTCTTTTCATTTTATCTATATTTCCTAAACTTTGCCATGTCCAAGCTATCAAAACTAAGTATATAGCCATTATAATTATAATAATAAGTGGCATTTTATCCTCCTTGCGTAACTTTACATTTATTTTCTTGCAAATTTTCTTTCAATATCGTATTTTGTCATTTTTATAGCAGTTGGTCTTCCATGTGGGCAAGTAAAAGGATTAGGCAATTCTAGTAATTTTTCCATTAAGCTACCTACTTCTTGTTCTGTCAAAGCCATATTTGCTTTTACTGCTGCTTTACATGCAACTGTCGCTATAAATTTTTCTTCTTTTTCTTGTTTTGCTGTTCTTGCTACAGTATTTATTTCATCTAAAGTTTCTAAAAATAATTCTTTTGTATCTAGATCAATACATACTGTTGGTACTCCTGTTAGTTTTATTGTGTTATCTCCAAACTCTTCTAAACTAAATCCTGCTTGTTCAAACATTTTTATGTTTTCTTTTGCTATATCCATTTCTTTATGTGTTAATGTTATAACATCTGGTAATAATAGCATTTGAGAATCTTTAGATTCTTCACTATAATAATTCTTTTTTACTTTTTCATACATTATTCTTTCATGTGCTGCATGTTGATCTAATATGTACATTTCTTTGTCAATTTCTAAAATAATATATGTTTTAAAAACAATACCTATAAATTTGTATGCTGGTTTTTTAGCTTCTTCTTGTCCTTCAAACACTGAAATATTATCTTTTATAATATCTACTGCATCTGTAGTAGATTCTTCTTGTTTTTTATTTTCTGTTTCTTCTTGTATTGGAACTCTTCCAAATAATTTAGCATACATTTCATTAAAATCTTCTGATACAACTTGAGGATTATCATTTAGGTCTTGCATTTTTCCTTTTATCTCTTCAAATTCTTTTTGAATTTCAGGATCATCTATATTTTCTATTATCGCATTTGCATCATCTATTGTTCCATTTTTTTCTTCACTTATATTTTCTTCTTGTTTTGAATTTGCATTTTCTTGTTCTTCTTTATTTGTATTTTCTTCATTATTGTCTGTCTTTATGTTGACTTTTTCTTCAGAATTGTCATTATTATTTTCATTTAGTTTGGCATCTGCATTTGCATCTTCATTGTTATCTATTTTACCATTAACATCATTTTCTGAATTTTCTAATTTATAGTCTTCTTTTTCTTCTTTTAAAGTAGATGTATTTTTTATTTCTTCTTCCATTTTTTCTTTCATTTGTTTTAATTGTAATAATATATCTGAAGTGTTCAATGGATTTCCTATTTTTTCTGTTTTAGGCTCAACTGACATGTTTTCTTGTTTAATTTCTGGTTTAGCCTCTGCAACATTTGTTTTTATTTTACTCTCTTCATTTGTATATTGTTCAATTTGTTTTTCTCTTTGTTTTCTAAATGAAAATAAACCTTCATTTTGTTTTGCATTTTCTCTAATATTTTTTAATCTTTCTTCAAAACTTTCTGCTGTTCTTTCTATTTGATTAGAAGGCTTTTCTGTATTCGCTACCAACTCACTTTTTAACAATGTGTCTTTTATTGTATGGTATATTGCTTGAAAAACTTTACTTTCTTCTTGAAATCTAACTTCTAATTTTGCTGGATGCACGTTAACATCAACTTTTGCTGGGTTCATTTCTATATTTAAAATAACGAAACCAAATTTTCCAATTGGTATTAACCCTTTATATGCTTGTTCTGTTGCAGCTGACAAAGTCTTGTCTTTTATATAACGTTTATTAACAAAAAACAATTGATTTGCTCTATTTGATCTTGCTATTTGTGGTTTTCCTACAACTCCTGTTACTGTAATATCTTCATATTTGTATGTTGTTTCATCTATTCCATTTGCAACATCTTTTCCATATATACTATAAACAACATCTTTTAAATTTCCACTGCCATTTGTTTGTATAACTGTTTTTCCTGTATTTATTAATTTTATTGATATATTAGGATTTACTAAAGCAATTCTTGTTATTGCATCTTCTATATATCCTGATTCTGTATAATCTTTTTTCAAAAATTTATATCTAACTGGTGTATTAAAAAATAAATTTCTTACTGTTATTGATGTTCCATTTTGGCATCCTGTTTCTTCTTTTTCTAATACATCTCCTGCTTCTACAACAACTTTATATCCTGTATCTTGTTCTTTTGTTTTTGACACCAACTCAACTTTGCTTATTGCTGCAATACTAGCTAAAGCTTCTCCTCTAAACCCCATAGATGTAACTGTATTTAAATCTTCTGCTGATCTTATTTTACTTGTAGCATGTCTTTCAAACGCAATTTCTAAATCATCTTGTGCTATTCCTTTTCCATTATCTGTTACTTTGATGTATGAAATTCCTCCATTTTTTATTTCTACCGTTATATTTGTTGCTCCTGCATCTATTGAGTTTTCTACCATTTCTTTTATTACTGATGCTGGTCTTTCTATTACTTCACCAGCAGCTATTTTATTTATTGTTAATTCATCCAGTAAAACTATATTTCCCATTTTTTCTTCCTCCGTTTTTTATCTCTTCTTTGTTTCACATTATATCATTACTTATTTAATTTTGTATAGTTTTTTGAAAATTTTTTCATTTTTTTATGCTTATATAATAAAATAAATAAATATTAATTTTAAAACAAAAATACCCCTAAAATCATTATTCATTAATAATAATTAAGGAGTATTTTTATATAATTTTATAAAAAATTATATATTTTATTTTTTATTTTTTTCTTCTTTTTCTTTAATTACTGCTAATTGTTTTTCAAACATTGTTGTAATTCCTATTAATGTTAACATATACACCATCAAAACCATAGGTATTGTTAATCTTCCAACAGGTATTCTTATAATTGCTATTAAGCTAAACAATACCGCTTGTGAAATTATCAATGCTAACACACTTTTTAATAAAACTCTTAAACTTCCTAATTTATAATATCTAATTGCCATATAAGCTAATATAATTACAGTAGCTATTGCAAATGGTACAACAAGTGGTTTTATAATATCTCTACCTTTAGTATGAGGAATTGATATTATTTGAGTTTGGTCTGTAGCTATTTCAGTTTGATATTTTTCATTTATTTTTGTTACTATATTATCTTTTTGTTCTTCTGTTATATCATTTGAAATTATACTAACTTTATCTTCAAAAACTTCTACTTTTTGAATTAAAACAGGTTGATTTGGTATAACTTCATCTGTTATTTGTTTTATATCTTTTACTGAAAATTCTTTATTTAAATATATTTCTATTTTCTTAGAATCTTGATATTTTAAATCAAATTTAAATCCTAATGTTAATGTTACAGCTATTCCTGCTATAATAATTGCTATTACTAAAATAATTAATGCTTTTATTTTATTATTTTTTTTCATATTTAATCCTCCTATTTTTTATCTGCTTTTATTTTTAGCAAACTACCTGTTATTATCAAATTGTATATTGCTATTAATGTTATTCCCCAAAACATAACCATTCCAAAGCTACTTAAAGGAATCCATCTCATAAAACAGAAGGTAATAACTGCTATGCAAATTGGAATTATACTAACAAAAAATTGACTATATGTTTCTTTTATTATTTTGTTAATTTTTTCTTTATTTAAAGTTTTTTCATTTTCTTTTTTCATTTTATATAAAATTTTATTTATAAATATATATTCTAATATTAATATTAATCCTATTGCAAATAATCCTTCAAATGATAATTCTACATTTGCATATCTTACTAATATAACCATTGTAGAAAGCAATCCAATAAGTGAAAATGATCCTAATAATCCATTTGTTTTATATCTTAGCACAAATATAATCATTCCTATTGCAACTATTCCTAATGCTATATATTTTGCTAAATCTAATTGTTGATTATCTACATCTGATAAGACATATTGATTTTTATCTAAATCATATTTTATTGGCATTTTTCCACTGTCTAACACTGTTGCCATATTTGAAGCTTGCTCTGCATAATCATTTAATGTCTTTGTATCTGTTGATGCTTGTCCTATAGATAATTGTAATTTTCCTGTTTTTATTGTTTGATCAAAACTTGTTGACATTATTTTAGAATCATCTACCATCATTGTAATTTTCTTTTCTGTTGTTTGTTCTTGTGCATTTTCAGTTGTAGTATTATCATCTTGTGTATTATCTGTAGATTCTTCAGTTGTAGTATTTTCTGTTGTTGTATTATTTTCTGTATTTGTAGATTTTACATATTTATTACTAATATCTTCTAATTTACTTTTTCCATCTTTATTAAATTCTATATCTAAATATATTGATGTTCCACTATTTTGTGTAGAAGATGAATTAGAGCCATACATTACAGCAGCTTTTTTTATATCATTATTATCCATTAAAACTTCTTTTGTATCACTATCTATAATTTTAAAATCACCTTTAGTATATATATTACTTACGATAACATCTGTGTTATCTTTTTCTGGCAATTCTAATATTATATCTCCTGTTTGTTCATTTAATTTTATATCATAATCTTCTACTTTTAATTCTTTTAATCTTTTTTCAATAACTTCTTTAGATTTTTCATAATTTTCAAGAGTTAATGTTTCTTCCGGATTATATGGAGTTTCCTCTTTTGTATATCCATTTTGTGTTATTTGTTCATCTGTTAAATCTTCACTGTCTTCTACTTCTTTTCCATCTTTATCTTTTATGATTGTTTTATTTTCTGAACTGACTTTTAGTCTAACTTCTCTAACACCTTTTAAATCCATGGCATAATCATAACTTTTAACTTTATTTTCCATTCTGTTTTGTACTTGGCTATATACTCCTAAAAAAGCTATAGCTGAAATTAATATAATTGCTAATATTATTGTTAATATTTTTACTTTTTTCATTTTATTTCCTCCATTATAATAATTTTGTATCATTTATTACTAGTTCAAACCATATTTTTAGATATTTAGCTGCATATTTGCTCATCATTGTTCTATCCATAAAAATTTCAAAATAATCTAAAACTGGGCATAAATTTGTATCAATTGTTAAATTTAGCTTTATTCTTCGATTTTCACTATCTAATTTTAATTCTGCATTTGTTACAGCATAATTTACTCTATCATGTATATCAAATGTTGATAAATTTGTATTTACTACTCTATCTCTATGAACATCAGATTTATCTGCTAATATTATCGCTGCTGATATCTCACTTACAGCTGTTCCTGTATTTTCATCATGATTTCCTATTGCCATCATTATTTCCGTTCTTTCTTCTACAGGCATTCCCATGTCTTTTAAAATGTTGTATGCAAGTATTGCTCCACTATGTGCATGATCAGTTCTGTTAACGCAGTTTCCTATATCATGTAAATAACCAGCTATTCTTGCAAGTTCAACTGTTCTTTCTGGATATTGTAATTTTTCTAAAATGTCTCCTGCTCTTTTTGATACAATTGAAATATGTCTATGGCTATGTTCTGTGTATCCGAAGTCCATCTAATTGTTTTTGTGCTCCTTTTATAAGAGCTTCAACTTCTGGGTTGTTTTTTACATCTTGTAATGTGACCATTTTTTACCTCCTAAGATTTGGTCTTATAAAATTTTATATTAAAATAAAAAAAATATCAACTATTTTATAAAACAATTATGAAAAAATTTAAAATTTTTTTAGTAGATTTTTTTGTATATAAAATTATATAATAAATTTGCGTTCAAGCAACATAATTTTCTTAATATATTAAAAAATGAAAATACTATCACTTAGTTTAATTCAACTTTGTTATAATATTTCCACTTTTTATAAAAATATTTATTTCATTAACTTATTTTCTGTTTACTCCAACAATTCCTCCTAATATTCCAAATACAATTCCTACAATAATCATTATTATGCTTTGTAGATTTAATGAAAATTTCCAATTTAATAAACTAGAAATAAAATATAAAATTAATATGTATGAGCCTCCAACTAAAGCTCCATTTAGAATCCCATTTTTTTGTGCATTCATATTTCCAATTGAGCTTCCTATTAATATACTAATTGCTGTTATTATTAGTATAACTGGTGTTATTGTGTTTTCACTTATATTTGTGTATGTTAAAATTGCTGAGAAAATTATTAATAGGATAAATGTTACTAATAGTGATATTCCTGTCCCTTTAAATATGTTTTTACTTGTTTCCATTTTATACACCTCATCTCTTCTATTTATAAATGTATATTATAAAATGTATAAAATAGAACATTATTTTTTATTTTAAGTAATAAAAAGGGGCACCAGATTATGTATTTTTTTTACCTATCATCTGTGCCTTTAAAAAACAAAAAAGAATATCTAAGTGTTGAAACTATTGATATTCTTTAATTTTGGCTGGGCTGGCTAGATTCGAACTAGCGCATGCCAGAGTCAAAGTCTGGTGCCTTACCGCTTGGCTACAGCCCAATATATATTAAATGGGGTGGAAGATGGGACTCGAACCCACGGTCTCCAGTGCCACAAACTGGCGCGTTAACCAACTACGCTACATCCACCATTGTTTACGTGCACCTCTCATGAGCACATTTAATATTTTACTCTATCTTTACCCCATTTGTCAACTATATTTTCTAATTTTTATGAAATTTATTATTTTTTGATAATTTTATTGAGCATTTAAGCTACTTGGATCTATTCCATATTGTTTATACATCCAAGATGTGTAATCAAATGGTGTTAATATTTCTGGTAATCCATAATCAACTCCATTTGTCTCTACTCTAATTGATGTTATTTTAGGTGGATTAACAGGTGTACTAACTTCTGTATTTCCACTTTCTTGAGCATCATCTGATGCTTTTACTTCAACATTTTCTATTTGGTGTACAATATCTAATCCTTCTATAACTTTACCAAAAGATGTATAATATCCATTTAAAGATGAAGCTGCTTTTGTTACAATAAAGAATTGTGAACTTCCAGAATTGTATGATTCTTCATCTAAAGATTGTGAATATTGAGTATAGTCATTTCTAGCCATACCAATAACGCCTTCTTCAAATTTTAATTTATTATTAACTTTGTTTGATACAAATTCTCCTTTAATTGAATATTCTGTATCATCTCCATCATCTTTTAAATCTTTTGTTGTCGCTGATCCTTGTCCTGTTCCTTTTTTATCTCCACCTTGAATCATAAAATCCTTTACTATTCTATGGAATGTTAATCCATCATAAAACCCACGATTTGATAATGTGATAAAGTTTGCTACAGTTTGAGGTGCTATTTCTGGGTATAATTCTATTTTTATTGTTCCAAAGTTCTCTACTTCCATTGTTGCAACAGGATTTTTTACCTCCATTGTTGCTTTTTTGTAATATCCATATCCTATTCCTGCTATTAATACTATTACCAATATTAACGCAATTATCCAAATAATATTTTTTACATTTTTCATCTTATGCTTTTCCTTTCTTTATTCCAAAAGGTCTGTCCTCAATGGCAATTTATTGTCAAAAAGGTCCGTCCCTGGTGGCAATCTTAAATTAAATTATCAAAAATAAATTGTTCTTGCATTCTTTTTAATGATTGTTTTATTGTTTTTGCTCTTATTTCTCCTATACCGTCTACTTCATCTAAGTCTTCGATGTCTGCAGCTAGTATGTGTTGGAATGATTTGAATGAAGATACTAAATTTTCTACTATGTTTGATGGCATTCTTGGTATTTTGTTTAAAATACGGTACCCTTTAGTGTATACTCCTATTTCGTCATAGTTTTCAAAATTTTCATATCCTAATAGTTTTGCAATTGTTGATTGTTTTAGTAGTTCTTCATAGTCAAGTTCTTGTAGACCATTCATTACTTTTTCAGGTGTTTTCTTTCTTCTACTAGGTACTATGTAGTCTTTTATTATTAGCATTTCTTCTTTTTCTAATCCGCCGTATTAATTCTTCTAGTTGCATTTTTACTAATCTACCATCATTTCCTAATTCATAAATCTGTCTTTGAATTTCTTCTACAATTCTCATAACCATTTCTGCTCTTTGTATTGCTACTATTACATTTTCTAAAGTTACGATATCATTAAATTCATATTCATTTAATATGTTTAATTTATTGTCAAATACCTTTTTGTATTTTTCTAGTGTTTGTATTGCTTGATTTGCTTTGTTTAATACTACATCTGTATTTTCTAATATGTATCTATCATTTCCTCTAAATACTGTAATAATACTTCTTCTTTGAGATATACTTATAACTAGTTCTCCTGTTTGCTTTGCTGTTCTTTCTGCTGTTCTATGTCTTGTCCCTGTTTCTAGTGTGCTAATTTCATGTGATGGTATTAATTGAGCATTTGCATATAATATTTTTTTCAAGTCTCCACTTAGTACAATTGCTCCATCCATTTTTGCTAATTCATATAATTTAGATGATGTGTAATCTTCATTAATAGTAAAACCACCATCTACAACTTGTTTTAGTACCTCACTATTATCTGTTATTAATAGCAAAGCACCTGTTCTTGCTCTTAATATGTTTTCTAATCCATCTCGTATTGGAGTCCCTGGTGCGATTAATTTCAAGATTTCTGTAATATTATCTTCTTTTCCTTTTCTCAAAACTTGTGTACTCCCTTCACTTAATTGTTTAGATTATTTTAGTCCTACTTTTTTTATTGCCTCATTTATATTTCTGACGCTTATTATATCTAATTTGTAATCATCTTTCAAGTCTTTTTTATTACTTTCTGGTATAACACATGTTTTAAACCCTAATTTTTCTGCTTCTTTTATTCTTTTTTCTATAAAATTTATTCTTCTTACTTCACCTGTTAGTCCAACTTCTCCCATTATTACCATATCTTTTGGAATTGATATATTTTTAAAACTTGAAATTGTTACTAAACAAATTCCTAAATCAATTGATGGTTCATTTATTTTAAGCCCTCCAACAACATTTAAATAAACATCTTGTGAACCTAACATCATTCCAGATTTTTTTTCTAATACTGCAATTAGTAATGATAGTCTATTAAAATCAATACCATTTGCTGTTCTTTTGGGATATCCAAAAACTGTTTGAGATGTTAATGCTTGTAGTTCTACTAATATAGGTCTTGTTCCTTCAATACTTGAAACTATACAAGAACCTGCTGGATTGTCTTCTCTATCTGAAATTAATACATCAGAAGGATTTAATATTTCACACATTCCTTCTTCTCTCATTTCAAACATTCCTATTTCATTTGTTGAACCAAATCTATTTTTTACTCCTCTTAAAATTCTGTATGAAAAATATCTTTCTCCTTCCAAATATAAAACAGTATCTACCATATGTTCTAAAACTCTTGGTCCTGCTATATTTCCTTCTTTTGTAACATGTCCTATAATTATTGTTGTAATTCCTCTTGATTTGCAAACTCTCATAACTTGAGAAGTAATTTCTCTTACTTGGCTAACACTTCCAGCAGCCGCTGTTATTTCATCAGAATACATTGTTTGAATTGAATCAACAATAACTAGCTTAGGATTTATTTCAATTATAGCTTGATTCACAATATCTATATCAGTTTCTCCTAAGAACAATATATCTTCATTATCAATTCCTAATCTATCAGCTCTTAACTTTATTTGCTCTGCTGATTCTTCTCCAGAAACATATAAAACTTTTCCTTCACCTTTAACTTTATCACATATTTGTAAAATAAGTGTAGATTTTCCTATACCAGGCTCTCCTCCTAATAAAATTAATGAGCCTTTAACTAATCCTCCACCTAGTACTCTATCTAACTCTGAAAATCCTGTAGATGTTTTTAGTGTTTCTTTTGCTTCATATGAATTTAATTTTTGTGGTATATTGCTTTTTGAATCTTTAGATTTCAATGAACTATTTTTGCTTTCAATTATTTTTTGTTCATAAAAAGTATTCCAACTATTACATGCTGGGCATTTTCCTAACCATTTACTTGACTCATTTCCACATTCACTACATACAAAAATTGTTTTATTTTTTGCCATTTTTTGCCTCCATTATTATAGTGCTTTTATAATATTTAAGTATTTACTTAAATATTTTTTAACATTTTTATTTTTTCATAACTTCTATGATATTATCTGCTGTAATTCCAAAATATTTAATTAGTTCTTCTGCTTTTCCTGATTTTCCAAAAACATCTTTAATTCCTAATCTTATTAATTTTGTTGGATATTCTTCTGTAAGTATTTCAGAAATTGCTGAACCTAATCCACCTATTATATTATGGTCTTCTATAGATATTAACTTTTTAGTTTCTTTTGCTGATTTTATAATAATTTCTTTATCAATAGGTTTTATTGTATGCATATCTACAACACGAATATTAATTCCTTCTTGTTTTAAAATTTCTTGTGCTTTTATAGCTTCTGATACTGTAATTCCTGTTGCAAAAACTGTACCATCTGTTCCTTCTCCAATTTGAATTGCCTTTCCTATTTCAAATTTCGTATTTTCATCATAAATTATTGGTGTTTCCATTCTAGCTAATCTTAAATATACTGGTCCTTGTATTTTTGCTATCTCTTTAATAGCCCATTTAGTTTGAGTATCATCTGATGTTGACATTACAGTCATATTTGGTAATGTTCTCATCAATGATAAATCTTCTATCATTTGATGTGTTGCTCCATCTTCTCCTACTGTAACTCCACAATGTGTAGCACATATTTTAACATTTAATTTTGGGTAACATATACTATTTCTAATTTGATCATATGCTCTTCCTGCTGCAAATACTGCAAATGTACTTGCATATGGTATTTTACCACAAGTTGCAAAACCTGCTGCTGTTGCCATCATATTTGCTTCTGCAATTCCCATATCAAAAAATCTGTCTGGAAACTGTTTTGCAAACATATCTGTTTTTGTTGCACCTGCTAAGTCTGCATCTAATACAACCACATTTGGATTTTCTTTTCCTAATTGTGCTAAAGCTTCTCCATAACTCTTTCTAGTAGCTACTTTTTTATCCATATTCATAAAATCACTTCTCTCCTATTTTTTAAATCTTCTAATAACTTTAAAAAAGCTAATCTCTCAATTCTTCCATTGCTTTTTTATATTGTTCTTCATTTGGTGCTTTTCCATGCCATCCAACTTGATTTTCCATAAATGATACACCTTTTCCTTTTGTTGTTTTTGCAATAATGCATGTAGGTTTTTCTTTTACATTTTTAGCCACTTCAAAAGCTTTTATTATTTCTTCTATATCATGTCCATCTATATTAATTACTTGAAATCCAAAACTTTTAAATTTTGAATCTATTGGATAAGAACTCATAACTTCTTCTATTGTTCCATCTATTTGTAAATTGTTGTTATCAACTATTACACATAAATTATCTAATTTATATTTATTTGATGCCATTGCTGCTTCCCATATTTGTCCTTCTTCTATTTCTCCATCTCCTAAAATGCAGTATACTCTATAATCTTTTTTATCCATTTTTCCACTAATAGCCATTCCATTTGCACAAGATAGTCCGTTGACCTAATGAACCTGATGTCATATCTACTCCTGGTACTTTATTCATATCTGGATGTCCTTGCAATTTACTTTCTATATTTCTAAAAGTTTGCAATTTTTCTTTTTCAAAAAATCCTCTGTTTGCTAAACAGCTATATAAAGCTGGTGAACAATGACCTTTTGATAATACTAATCTATCTCTTTCTTCCCATTTAGGATTTTTTTCATCTATATTCATTTCTTTAAAATATAAAACAGTTAAGATATCAGCAATTGATAACGAACCTCCTGGATGACCAGATTGTGCTTTATATACTTGCTCTATAATACCTCTTCTTACTTCTCTTGCCTTTTTTTCTAAAAAGTTAATCTCTTCATTTTTCATTTAATTAACTCCTTTCTTATTTTTTATTACATACTACCTTAATATTTTTCACTTTATTTTTTTATATTATATATTTGATAATTTTATTTGTCTATATTTTATTTTTGAAATTTTGTTTTTTAATAAAATAACAAAAGCAAATATTAATAATATTTGTACTCATAACAATAGAAAAGTGAAACAATCTATTTTGTCGTTTCACTTTTTTATTATAAAACAATTATCATAGTTTTTTTATAGCACAAATTCTTAAGTCAAAATTTTGCTTATAATTCACTTTCTATTTTTAATAATCTATTATATTTAGCTACTCTATCAGTTCTACATGGCGCTCCTGTTTTTATTTGACCTGCATTTACAGCAACTGCAATATCTGCAATTGTTGTATCTTCTGTTTCTCCTGATCTATGTGAAATAACTGTTCTATATCCATTTTGTTTTGCCATTTTTATTGTTGATAAAGTTTCTGTTAAAGTTCCTATTTGATTTGGTTTTATTAATATCGCATTTGCTACTTCTTTATCTATTCCTCTTCTTAATCTAGATTTATTTGTAACAAATAAATCATCTCCTACTAATTGCACTTTGTTTCCTAACATTTGTGTTAATTTCTTCCAACTTTCCCAGTCTTCTTCTGCCAATCCGTCTTCAATTGATATAATAGGATATTTTTCACATAAATAAGAAATATAATCTATCATTTCTTCTTTTGTTTTGAATATTTTTGTTTTCCAAAAATAATATCCATCTTTTCCTATTTTTTTGGCTTCTTCATACATTTCTGTACTTGCAATATCTAATGCTAACGCAATATCTTTTTTGGGTTCATATCCAGCCTTTTTTATTGCTTCTATTATTACATCTAATGCTTGCTCTTCATTTTCTAAGTTTGGTGCAAATCCCCCTTCATCTCCAACTCCAACAGAATATCCTTTATCTTTTAAAACATTCTTTAATGTGTGATAAATCTCAGCTCCTCTTTTTAACCTTTCAGCAAAAGTAATATCTCCTATTGGCATAATCATAAATTCTTGAATACTTATATTATTGTCTGAATGTTTTCCTCCATTTAAAATATTCATCATTGGAATTGGCAAATTAGTAGCATTTATTCCTCCTAAATATTGATATAATTCTAAACCTAGAGAATTTGCAGCAGCTCTTGCAACTGCTAAAGATACTCCTAATATTGCATTTGCACCTAAATTTGATTTATTAAGTGTGTCATCTAATTTTATCATTTGCTCATCAACTTTTCTTTGTTCAAATGTATTCATTCCAATTAATTCTTTTGCAATTTTTTTATTAACATTTTCTACAGCTTTTGTTACGCCTTTTCCTTTATATCTTGATTTTTCTCCATCTCTTAATTCCACTGCCTCAAAGCTTCCTGTTGATGCGCCTGATGGAACTGATGCTACTCCTGTGCTTCCATCTTCAAGAACAACTTCAACTTGTACTGTTGGATTTCCTCTAGAGTCTAATATTTCTATTGCTTTTATTTTTTCGATTTGTAAAAAATTTTTCATTTTTTCCTCCTTTTCTCACTTAGGAATTTTTTTCCTTTTCTTTCTATGTATTTTATACAATTTTATTTATTTTTATACTTATATAAAATCTAAATATAAAACAAATCTGAAAAAATCTTTAATTTTTTATGAAGCTTTTTTATTTCGTAATTCTGTTGCATATTTTAAAGTAGTTGCATTTATCTCTCCTGAAGAAATTCTCGCAATTTCTTCAATAACTTCATTTTCTTTTAATAATTTTATTTGTGTTTTTGTTCTTTCTTCTTTTACGTTTTTACTTATAAAATAATTATAATCTGCAATTGCTGCTATATTTGGTAAATGAGAAATACATAACACTTGGTGTTTTTGAGCTATTGCTTTTAATTTTTTGGCTACAGAACTTGCTGCTTTTCCACTTATTCCTGTATCTATTTCATCAAATATTAATACTGGCATTTTATCTGAATCTGCTAAAACTTTTTTTATCGCAAGCATTGTTCTAGACATTTCTCCTCCTGATGCTATTTTTGATAATTCTTTTTCGTCTTCTCCTACATTAGTAGTTATATAAAAAGAAACTATATCTTTTCCAGTTCTAAAATATTCATTTTCAATATAATCTACATGTACATTAATTTTAGCATTTTTCATTTCTAATTCTTCAAGTTCTATATTTATACTATTACTTAAACCTTTAGCATATTTTTCTCTTGTCTCATGGATTTTGCATGCTAATATATTCATTTTTTCTTCTAGTTCATTTTTCTCTTTTTTTAATTTGTTATTATATTCTTCTAAGTTTTCTATATGTTCAATCTCTTTTTTAGTTTCTTCTAAATATGTTAATATTTCTTCAATAGTATTTCCATATTTTCTTTTTAATGAATAAATCAAATCTAGTCTTTCTTCTATATAATTGTTTTCTTCTTCATCAAAATACACATCATCTTTGTATGTACTTATATCTCTTGAAAGCTCTTGTAATTCATAGTAAGTACTTTTTAAATCTGATGATATTTTTTCATATTTTTTATCTATATTTTCAATTTTCTCTAATGCTCTAATTGCCATACTTATGCTATCTATACTATTTTCTGCAATTAAATTATCTGCTTCTTGTAGATTTTCTACAATCTTTTCAGAATTCATCATAACTTTTCTTTTTTCTTCTAATTCAATTTCTTCATCTATTTTTAAATTTGCTTCATCAATTTCATTTACTTGATATTTTAATAAATCTAATTTTCTTTGTCTTTCTTTGTCATCTCCATAATTTTCTTTTAATTCTTGTTTTACTTCATTATATCTATTGTATAATTTTTTGTATTCTTCTTTTTCATTTATAAATTTATTCCCAATAAATCCATCTAAATATTGAAGATGTTGTTTACTATCTAATAAATTTTGATTGTCATTTTGTCCATGTATTTCAATGAATTTTGACATAAATTCTTTTAATTCATTTACAGTTACCATTCTCCCATTAATTTTACACATATTTTTACCATTACTTTGGATTTCTCTAGAGATAATAATATTTCCGTCAATCGAATTTTCATTTTCTGGTTCATACATACATAATTCAACAAATGAGTTTGTCTCACCTTTTCTAATCATATCCTTTGAAAATCTTCCTCCTGATATAATTTGCAATGAGTCAATGATCAATGTTTTTCCTGCTCCAGTTTCTCCTGTTAATACATTTAACCCTTTATTTAAGTCAATACTTAAATCTTCTATTATTCCTATGTTTCTTATATGTAATGTTGATATCATTTTTTACCTCCGATTTTTATTATTTTATACTAAAAAAATGTTCGCTTTTATTGTATTTCTAATTTTAAAAATTGTCAATACTTTTTACGAACATTTTTTCTTTTTATATAAATTCTTCAAAAACCACATTGGCTAAATCTAATCCTTTATTTGTAAGCTTTATATTATTTAAATCCACTTCTATAAGACCTTCATCTGTAAGCTTCTTGATTTTTTCTCTATATACATATAAAGGATTATCAACAAATTTTGCTTTAAAATCAGCTATATTTACACCTTCAATCATTCTAAAGCCAAGCATCATAAATTCATTTTTCTTATCTTCTATTGTTTGTTTTTCTTCAATTTTTCTATTTTTTTCTATATTATTTTCTTTGATATTTTTTATATATTCTTCTATATTATTTGTATTAGAATATCTAATATCCTTAAAATATGAATGAGCTGCTGCTCCAATTCCTATATATTGTTTTTGTTTCCAACAATTCAAATTATGTTTTGATTCTTTTCCTTTTTTAGAAAAATTAGAAATTTCATAATGGTTATATCCATTTAATTCTAATTTATTTTTTACATACCAATACATTTGTCTTTCAATTTCTTCATCTGGCAATTTAATTTTTTCTTCATCTAATAATTTGCTAATAGGTGTTCCATCTTCTATTATTAGTGAATATACACTAATATGATTTGGATTTAACTTTATTATTTTCTCTAAACTTTCTTTTAAATCTTTTATACTTTGGTTTGGTAATCCAATCATCAAATCAACATTAATATTATTAAATCCAACTCTTTTTAATAGCTCATAAGCTTCTAAAAAATCTTTGTAATTATGGATTCTTCCTATTTGTTTCAACAGTCTATCTTGAGTTGCTTGCAATCCAAGGCTAATCCTATTAATTCCTACCGTTTTATAATCATTTAATTTTTCTAAAGTTACTGTTCCAGGATTTACTTCTATTGTTATTTCTATATCTTCCCATCTAGTATCATTTTTTTCTAATTTGTTTTGTATAACATTTATAATTTCTTTTATATAATCGCTCTCAATAAAAGAAGGAGTCCCTCCTCCTATATAAATTGTGGTAATATTATATTTTTTAAAATCATATGATTGTATTTCTTTTATCATACAATTTATATATTCTTTTACACATTCACTTTTGTTTATATATGATACAAAATCACAGTATAAACATTTTTGCATGCAAAATGGTATATGTATATATATTCCTAATTCTTCCTTTTTCAATGATTTTTCTCCTTCTTAGTCATTTGCTAATTCTATTATTTTCTTTAATCTATAATTTACTCCTGACTTTCCTACTGGCTCTTTTAGTAATTTTCCTAAATCAATTAAAGACATATCTGGATTTTCTATTCTTAGCTCAGCAATTTCTTTTAAGTTTTCATTTAATTTATTAAATTTTCCGTTTTCTTTTAATTTGTTTATTGCTGCTATTTGTTCTACTGATGCATTAATTGTTTTGTTTAAATTAGCTGTTTTGCAATTTACTAATCTATTTACTTTTCCTCTCATTTCTCTTTGAATTCTTATTTCTTCAAACTTCATTACAGCTTTATTTGCTCCTATAAGCGCTAATATCTTTGAAATTTCTTCGCCTTCTTTTATGTACAAATAATATTTATTTTTCATTATCATTTTTTTAGTTTTTATTCCTAATTTTTCTAAAATACTTATTGCTAGTTCCATATTAGATTCATTTGAGAATGTGATTTCTAAATGATATTTGTTTTCTGGATTGTTTACAGAGCCTGATCCTAAATACATTCCTCTTACTATTGCTTTTAATAACTCTTGATTTTTTATATTTGCAATTTCTTCTTGAAAATATATCTTATTATTTTCTATTTTTACGATTTCACTTATTTCTTTCTTTTTTACTATTATTATAAATATTTTTCCACTAACATCTATATTGTGGTTTATGTTTAAATTAGATAATAATTTTGAAAATCTATTTATATTGTAATCATTTTCTGTTGTGAATTCTAAATTATTTTTATCTATATCTATATTTCCAGATAATAAATATCCTATTAATTCGTATTTTACTAATTCTTTATTTGATAAATTTTTCAAATTATTTAATTCTTGTTTTATATCTGATGAAAAAGACATGTTTTTTACTCCTTTTTAATAACTATTGTACAGTTGTAACAACAATTCTGTCATTTCCGCCTAAATCTATTTTTGAATATGTATTTGAATATTTTTCTTGTTTTTCTATCATATCAAAAACCTCTTGTTTTTGATCATATCCTATTTCCATACATAAATATCCTTTAAATTTTAAGTATTGATATCCTTCTGATATTATTTTTCTGTAAAAGTCTAATCCATCATATCCTCCATCTAATGCTATATAAGGCTCTTGTTGTACCTCTTTATCCAGTTTTTTCATAAAATCTTTCTTTATATATGGTGGATTTGATACAATAATATCATATTTTTCTTTAACAATGTTTTCAAATAAATCTGATTTTACAAATGTTATTTTATCTTCTACATTATTATTTACAGCATTTAGTTTTGCAATTCTTAGTGCTTCTTCGCTGATATCAACAGCAGTAATTTGGCTATTTTCAATATATTTTGCTAAAGAGATAGCTATTGCTCCACTTCCTGTACATAAATCTAATATTTTTTTTGCATTTATTTTTTTTGCAATATTAATTACTTCTTCAACTAAAATTTCAGTATCTGGTCTTGGTATTAATACATTTTCATTTACATAGAAATTCATTTTCATAAATTCTTGACTATGTGTAATATGTTGCAAAGGAACGCCTTTTATCATTTTTTCTATATTTTCTAAGTATGTTTTTTCTTGTTTATTTGTTAGTTCTTCATTATCATGAATTAACAAATATTGTCTTGGTTTATTTAAAATGTATTGCATTAATAATCTTGATTTTAAATTTGGTTCTTGTATATTATTTGTTTTTAGTGATATCATTCCTTTTCTTATAGCTTCTTTTATTAACATATTAACACCTTCTTCCTAGTACATTTTACCATTTTTTATAATATTGTACAAGATGGCTATAACTAAAATAAAGAATAGTAGCATTTTGTACTACTATTCTTTGTTTTTTCTTACTTATTCAATAAGATTTCATTTTAGCTAAAAAATCTTTTAAAATCTTCTTCATTTATTTTTTCTTTTTCTAGCAATGCTTGTGCTATTAAATCCAATTTATCTCTATGTTGTTTTAACAATTCTTGTGCATCATTATATGCTGTATCAATTAATTTTTTAACTTCTTGTCCTATTTTATCTCCAATATCTTCTCCAAATATTTGCATTTCATATGGTTCTTTTCCTTGAAAATCTATTGGTCCAAGAGTTTTACTCATCCCATATTTTGTTACCATGTCTCTTGCAATTTTTGTTGCTACTTCTATATCATTGCTTGCACCTGTTGAAATATCATCTAAAACTAATTGTTCTGCAGCTCTTCCTCCTAGTAATGCAATTAGTTTTTCTTCCATTTCTGTTTTTGATATATAATATTTATCTTCATCAGATTTGTACATTGTATATCCACCAGCTACACCTCTTGGTATAATTGATATTTCTTTTACATCTGTTTGTGTTGGCAAATATCTACTTACAACAGCATGTCCTGCTTCATGATATGCTGTTAATTTTTTATCTTTTTCTGAGTATTTTCTAGTTCTTTTTTCTAGTCCAACTGTTACCTTTTTTACCGCTTCTTCTATATCTGGATTTTCAATGTCTTCATGTTTATTTTTAGTAGCTATAATTGCCGCTTCATTTAAAATATTTGCAAGTTCTGCTCCTGTAAATCCTGCAGTATCTTCTGCAATGCTTTCTAAATTAACATCATCTGATATTCTTTTATCTTTACTATGAATTTTTAAAATTTCTAATCTTCCTTTTAAATCTGGTGTTGGTATTGTTATTTGTCTGTCAAATCTTCCTGGTCTAAGCAAAGCTTTATCTAACATTTCTGGTCTATTTGTTGCAGCTAATACAATTACTGTTTCTTCAGAACTAAATCCATCCATTTCTATTAGTAATTGGTTTAATGTTTGATTGTTTTCTGTTTCTGCTCCACTATTTGATGTTCTTCTAGAACCTATAGCATCTATTTCATCAATAAAAACTATACATGGTGATATTTTTCTTGCTTTTTCAAATAATTTTCTAACTCTAGATGCTCCAAGACCTGCAAACATTTCTATGAATTCTGATCCACTCATTGATATAAATGGAACATTTGCTTCTCCTGCAATAGCTTTAGCTATTAAAGTTTTTCCTGTTCCAGGTTTTCCATATAATAAAACACCTTTTGGAATTTTTGCTCCCATTTTTGCAAATTTTTCTGGTTTCTTTAAAAACTCAACAATCTCAATTAATTCTTCTTTTTCTTCATCTAATCCTGCTACATCATCAAATTTTATTTTTGTTTTTCTTTCTGTGTCATCATAAACTTTACCTTTTTCACCAAGTCCTTGCATTTTTATAATCATAATAATTAATATTACCATTAAAGCTGTTGGTAAAAATGTAATAATTACACTTGCCATTTGTGCAAATACACTTTTAGGTTTTTGAATTAATTCTATTTCATTTCCTTCTGCTACTTTGCTTTGTATTAAATTCATAAAACTTTCTGTTTCAGGTACTATTGTTGTCTTTTCTTTTTCTTCATTTTTTAATTTTACTTTTACTGTTGTACTTCCAGTTGTCATTTCTACTTTTTCAATGTTACCATAAGAAATTTCTTTTATTAAATTTGTATATGCTAAAGTTTTTTCATCTTTTTTATCTTGATTTTTTACATAAAAAATTGCTACTCCTACTAATGCAATTATTAATATTGCCAAACCAATTATAAGCATAATTAACTTATTATCTTGTTTATTTTCATTTTTGTCTTTTTTATTTTGGCTCATTTTTACTCCTTTCTACATCCTCTAAGCATTAGAACCTTCTGGCTCTTCTCCTGCATTATTATCTTCCTTTTCTTTTTTATCTTTCTTTTCCTTAGATTTTGGTTTTTGTGCTTCTTTATCTTTCTTCTCTTGTTGTTCTTTTTCCTTTTTTCTAGATTCTTCTTCCTCTTTTTCTTCTAACTGTTTTTTTACTAGTTCTTGTGCTTCAGCTATTTTCATTAATTCTACTTGTTTCTTTGTAAAATCTACTTTTAATATAAATATTGCTGCTACTAAATAAATAGCTGCTACTGCTATATACATTACTTGGAAATATTGCATATTAAATTTAACAAATATATTTATAGCTATATATATTATATTTAATATTGTAGATAAAGTAAGTGCATATACTGCCATATTAAATATAGCCACAAATCTCATTTTTATTTTTGCAATCCATGTAGTTAAATATCCAAACAAGCTTAAAAATACGGCATTTGAAAGTGTTGTAAGGAAATACATAATAAAACTATAAACAAATACTGTTAAGAATTCACTAGCATATAAATTAATAATTTGTGAGCTATGAGCATAGTTAATAACATCTTGTTTTGTAAATTCCGTTATTCCTATTTGACTAAATATTTCACTATATTCATAATTTATATTTCCTGCTACTCCTTGACTTTTTAATATAACTTTATTTTTTAAAATAATACATCCTTGTCCATTTTCATTAATATCATTTATATATTCATTAATTTTTTGTTCATCATCTGTATTAGTATCTACAATAATTTTTCCTATAATAGAATTTTCTTGAGCTATAGTTATTACATCTTCTGAATTTACACTTAGTTTGCTTTCTTTATAAGAAAATTCAGGAAATTGATTTTGAAGATAATTTGCACCATCTTGTACTAAATTGTTTGTTTTATATATTATTCCTAAACCAAGTATAATTGCTAATATAACAACTAATTTAGCTATATATTTAATTGCATTTCCTAGCCCTTGTGCTGCCATTTCTGGATATTTTTCTATTTTTGTAATTGAATACCATACTTTTTTAAAGAAATTTGGCTTTAAAATATTTATTTCTTCATTGTTTTGTTCTTTAACTTCTTTTTTGTTGTCTTCGCTCATTATCTATACTCCCTTCTTATACTAGAATCAACGAATTTGGGATTTATATTAAAAATAACTTTATCTCCTATTTTAATATTTTTATTTGTTATATCACAAGTTATATGAAACGTTCCTACTCTTCCTAATATTTTGCAATTATAATCTCCTATTTTCACATACAAGGCTTGTTTTTTTACAGAATCTTTTATATCTCTTACAATATATCTTATTTTATCAACATTTCTAAACATGTCCCTGTTATTTGCTAGATTAACCCCATTCATATATCCACAAGGTATTATTGCTACTTTTGTATCTTTTTTTGTTTTATATGTATTAGAATATCCTATATTAAATCCTTTTGGTAGTTCTTTTATTTCAGATACTTGTGACTCTAAATATGCTATCTTTTTTAAACCTATGTTGTTTTTAAATGATAATCTTCCTAAAAAGGCAGATCCAATTCTTACTGCATTTAAATGCATATTAGGAAATTTTACAAATGCTGAAGAATTACATATATGAAGAATTCCTGTTTCAATATCGTTCATTTTTAAGACTTCTACTACTTTTATAAATCTTTCAAATTGTTTTTTAGTATATTTATCATCATAAAAACTTATAGAAAAATGTGAAAATGTACCTTCTATTTTTATATGTTTCATATTTTTTATTGTTTCTATTATTTTTTCTCTGTTATTATATACAAATCCATATCTTCCAAAACCTGTATCTATTTTTAAGTGAACCCTTATTTTTTTATTTTTGTTTTCACCTATTTTTTCGATTATTTTAGCATCTTCTTTTGAACCTAATGTTAATATAATATTATTGTCTACTAATGTTTCCACATCTTGTTCTATTGCTGTTGATGATAACATTAGTATTTCTTCTTTTATTCCAGCTTCTCTTAATTTCATCGCTTCATCAACTGTTGAAACAGCAAAAAATGATATTCCATTATCAATTAAAAATTTAGTATATTCTACTATTCCTAGTCCATATCCATTTGCTTTTACAACAGCTATTATTTTTAACGGATTTCCTTTATCATCTTTTTCTGTTTTATTAGCATATTTCTTTATTTGTTTTATATTATGGCTTAAATCATTTTTATTAATTACTAAGGTATTCAATTTTTTCTCCTTAATGCCTTTTTAGGCTCATTGTTTCACTATTTTTTATTTTTAAATTTCATTTTTATTTGTCTTAGTGTTCTAAATGCTTTTTCTGAAAATCTGTATAATTTATATGTTAATGGTTTAAATGGATAATATACTTCTCCTATAAATTCTGTAAAAGTTGCTCCAAATCCTTGTTTGAATCTATATAATCCATATTGAGGATGATTTTCATCTACAACTCCTGATACTCCTCTAAAGTCATATACATCATCTTTTCTTTCTATTGCCATTTTTATCATTTCCCATTGTAATAAATAATTTGGCATTAGATTTCTATGTTTATTACTGCTTGCTCCATATAAATACCATGTTTTATTTCCATAAAAGATTGGTATAACTCCTGATATAGGTTCTCCTTCATAGTATGCCATTAACACTTTCATATGTTTTGGACCTAAACAGTCATACATTTTTTCAAAGTATTCTAATGGACGAATTATAAATCCATCTCTTGCTCCTGTTTCTATCATAATTTTATGGAAGTCTTTTAAATCTTCTTTTGTTCCCTCTTTTACTGTTACTCCTTTTCTTCCTGCTAATCTTATGTTATATCTCCATTTTTGTTTAAATCCTGCCATAACTTCTTCTTCTGTTTTATCTTTTATATCTAATCTAAATACATATCTTGGTTGTATTTCATCTTTAAAGTCTTTGGCATCATCTTTTATTTTATATCCTAAATTTGTTACAATATCTCTAAATGTTTCATCTTTACTTAATATGTCTGGTTCCATTCTTAATACTATTGCATTGTATTTTTTTGCAAGTTCTTTTGCTCCATCTGTTAATTGTTTCATTATTCCAATATCATGTATGTCACATACTGGACCTCTTGATGAATACATTATATTTCCAAATATAGGCATTTTTCTAATCCATACACATAATGAACCTGTTATATTTCCATCTTCGTCTTCTGCTAATATTACTTCTGGTTTCCAGTTTGGCTTTTTAACTTCTGCCCATTCTAATGATTGTTGGAAATTACATCTTTCGTTACTTTCTAAAAATTTCTTGTATTTTTGTTTCGACTCTTCATCTTCTACGAATCTCATTGTTTTATTTTTTCCTCCTATTTTATTATTTACAATATATTGGTATTTTACACTAAAATATGAAATTTTACAAGTAATTTACATAGCTTGTATATAAAAAAATTAAAACATTATAAAATTAGTTTAATATAACCTTTTTATAAGTGAAATTTTATTTTTAATATCTCTAAATTTATTGATAAAACAACTTTCTAATGTTAAAATATAGCTATAAATTAGCTTAAACAAATATATATATGAGGTTATACTATGAAAAAAAGACAAGAAATATATAATTTATATTGGTATTTTGCTTGTGAAAGACAAAATATATTTATAAAAAAATTGAATAATGAATCGGCTCCCTGGACAAAAGACTCTATATTGCAAGAATATAAATTTTGTAATAGCTATAGAGTTAATGATAGAGTTAGCCAGTATTTATTAAAAAATGTTATATATAATGATAAAAAGTATTCTGATGAAGATATGCTTTTTAGAATATTATTATTTAAATTATTCAATAAAGAATCCACTTGGGAGTTATTATTAAATAATTTTGAAGATATTACTTTAAAAACATTCAATATAAAAAAATATTCTAAAGTACTAGAAAATGCTATATCTAATAACATAAAAATTTATAATGACGCTTATATAAGTTGCGCCAACAAAGCTTTTGGCTATGATAGAAAACATGATAATCATTTAGCATTACTTAATAAAATGTTTAATGAAGATAAAATGCAAGATAGAATTGTTACATGCAAAACTATGGAAGAAGCATTCAATATAATTAAAAGTTATCCCCTAATAGGAAACTTTATGGCTTATCAATTAGTAACTGATATTAATTATAGTGAAGTTGTAGATTGGAAAGAAAATGAATTTACAGTCGCTGGACCAGGATCACTTCGTGGAATTAAAAAGTGTTTTATTGATAAAGGCAAAATGAGTAATGAAGATATTATTAAATATATGTTTAAGCATCAAGAAGAAGAATTTAAAAGACTTAATTTAGATTTTAAAAGAATTGGTAACAGACCTTTGCAATTAATAGATTGTCAAAATATTTTTTGTGAATTAGATAAATACTGTAGAAAGGCTTTTCCTGATTTAAAATCTAATAGAACTAAAATAAAAAAACATTATATTCCTAAAAAAGATAAAATTGAATATATTTATCCACCAAAATGGAATGTTGATTTTTATTAAGTTTTAATATTTTAAATATTTAATACAAAAGCAAAAATTAGTTTAGAATAATAAAAATTAGATAATAATGGAGTAAAAAATGAATTATAATGAAATGAAACAAGCTGTAAAACTATTAAGCAACGAATGGAATTTAGGAAAAAAATTATAGAAAAATTATTATAAATTAAGTCTTATATAAGATAAAAACTCACGAACTTTAATTAGTCCGTGAGCTGTTTTTTATGGAGCAGGTAGTGGGAATCGAACCCACGTCATCAGCTTGGAAGGCTGAGGTTCTACCATTGAACTACACCTGCATATTTTTCCTCCTGACAATTATAGATTATAAATGTTTTTTATTATTTTGTCAATACATTTATTTAATTTTTTCCAATTTATTTATATTTTTATATTTATTTTTCTACTTATCTTTTTTAATATTTATTAATGCAAACAAGCCTTTATTAATCCCACAAACAATGGTGCTGGATTATTTGGTCTTGATTTTAATTCTGGATGAAATTGTCCTGCTATAAAGTATGGATGTTCTGGAATTTCTACTATTTCTACTAATAGTCCATCAGGTGATGTTCCAGAAATCTTTAAACCTGCTTTTTCTAATTTTTCTCTGTAATCATTATTGTATTCAAAACGATGGCGATGTCTTTCTGAAATTTCACTTTTTCCATATACTTTACTTGCTAAAGTTCCTTCTTTTAATACACATGGATATGCTCCTAATCTCATTGTTCCACCTTTTTTGTCTATTCCTTTTTGTTCTTCCATGATATGAATCAATGGATTTTTTGTATTTTCGTCAAATTCTGCTGAATTTGCATCTTTTAATTTTAATACATTTCTTGCAAACTCTACAACTGCCATTTGCATTCCTAAGCATATTCCTAAAAATGGGATTTTATTTTCTCTTACATATTTTATTGTCTCTATCTTTCCTTCTATTCCTCTATTTCCAAATCCCCCTGGAACTACTACTCCATCAAACCTTGATAATTTTTCTGCTACATTTTCTTTTGTAATTGTCTCTGAATCTACTAATTGCACTTTAACTTTTACATTATTTGCAAATCCTGCATGATATAAACTTTCTATAACAGATATATATGAATCCTCTAATTTTATGTATTTTCCTACTATCGCTATATTTACCTTTTTTTCTGGGTCTATTTTTCTAATGTTTTCAATCATTTCTTCCCATTTTTTATTATCTGGAATATATTTATCTAATTTTAAATGGTTACATACTTCTCTGGCTAGTCCCTCTTCTTCAAGCATTAATGGAACTGCATATAAGCAATCTGCTGTTTTATTTTGTATTACACTTGTTTTCCTTACATTGCAAAATAATGATAATTTTTCTCTTATATTTTCTGGTATTTCTTGCTCTGTTCTACATACTAATACATCTGGTTTAATTCCCAAACTTTGAAGTTCTTTTACAGAATGTTGAGTTGGTTTTGATTTTATTTCATTTGAACCAAATATATATGGAAGTAATGTTACATGTATATACATAACATCTTCAGGATTTTTTTCTAGACCAACTTGCCTTATTGCTTCAATTATTGACAACCCCTCTATATCTCCTATTGTTCCACCTATTTCTGTTATAACTATATCTGTGTCTGTACCTTCAAATCCATATATTTTTTCTTTTATTTCATTAGTTATATGAGGAATTACTTGAACTGTTTTTCCTAAATAGTCTCCTCTTCTTTCTTTCTCTATAACATTTGAATATACTCTTCCCATTGTAACACTAGAATTTTTTGTTAAGTTTTCATCTATAAATCTTTCATAATGTCCTAAGTCTAAATCTGTCTCTGCTCCATCATCTGTTACAAATACTTCTCCGTGTTCGTATGGATTCATTGTACCTGGATCTACATTTATATATGGATCAAATTTTTGAATTGTAACTTTATATCCTCTATTTTTTAACAATCTTCCCAAAGATGCTGCTGTTATTCCTTTTCCTAATCCTGATACAACTCCACCTGTTACAAAAATATATTTTGTGTTCATTTTTCCTCCTATCAAAACATCTATTACAGGTTTATCAAATTATCTTTTCAAAATAAAAAAAGATTAAAAAAATTCCTGCAAAATCGGTTTTTTTTTAATCTATTATTATTTTACCATTTATCAATATAAAATACAAGATATTTTTTTGCAATTTTCATTTTTTATTGATATACTTAGATAAAATTAATAAAATAGATTATTTATAAGGAGTGATTTATATGTCTACACCACATAACAAAGCAAATTTAGGTGATATAGCAAAAACAGTAATTATGCCAGGTGACCCACTAAGAGCAAAATATATTGCTGAAAACTTTTTAACTGATTATAAATTAGTTAATGATGTACGAAATATGTATGCATATACAGGTTTTTATAAAGGAAAACAAATTACAATAATGGCTTCAGGAATGGGAATGCCTAGTATGGGAATATATTCATACGAATTATATAAATTTTATGATGTTCAAAATATAATTAGAATTGGTTCATGTGGAGGATATTCACCTGATTTAAAACTTTTTGATATAATTCTATCAGAACAATCTTTTTCTGAAAGTAACTTTGCCTTAAATTTTAACAATGAAAACTGTCATTTAGTAAAATCTTCACAAAAATTAAACAAAGTTATAGAAGAAACTTCAAAAGAAATTAATATTAATATAGTAAAAGGAACTACAGCATGTACAGAAAGTTTCGATTTATACATGGCTGACTTAAACAAAGTTTTAGAAAGAATACCAAAAGATTTATCACCGATAGGATCTGAAATGGAAGCCTTTGCGTTATTTTATGTTGCTAAAATGTTAAATAGAAATGCTTCTTGCTTGATGAGTGTAGTTGATACAAATGTAAACTCAAATTTACCTAAAGCTAATGCTACAGCAGAAGAAAGACAAAATGGCTTAAATAATATGATAAAGCTTGCTTTAGAATCAGCTATAAAAATTAACTAAAAAATTGTCAAGTTGCTCCGAATCGATGACAACTTGGCAATTTAATTTTATTTTTTTATTGATAGAATTTTATATTTCATTATTCCTGCTGGTGCATTTACTTCTACTACATGATTTTTCTTTGCTCCAAGTAAAGCAGCACCTAAAGGTGATTCATTAGATATTTTATTTTCCGCCAAATTTACTTCTGTTGATCCAACTATTGTATATTCTACTTTTTCGTCAAATTCCATATCTAATACTTTAACTATGTTTCCTACTTGTACTGTTTCTGTATCAATATCTTTTTCATCTATAATTTTAGCATGTCTTAATTTATCTTCTAATTGTGCAATTTTGTTTTCGTTTTCAGCTTGTGCTGTTTTTGCTTCATCATATTCAGAATTTTCTGATAAATCTCCAAATCCTAAAGCTACTTTAATTCTATCAGCTACTTCTGCTCTTTTTTCTGTTTTTAAGTAATTTAATTCCTTTTCTAAATTATTATATCCTTCTTGTGTTAATAAAACCTCTTTTTCTTCCATTGTTTATTCTCCTCTCAATGTTTTTTATTTTTAATCCCTAAAATCTTTTTACTATATTACGGTAAAAAATGTAATTTGTCAAGTGTTATTTTATTAAATCTTTAGCATCTTTCATATATTCTATTCCTGAAACTACTGTAGCTAAGGTTTGTATTAGCATCATAACAGTTACTACTATATTTAATATTAAAGCTCCACCTTGCAATGTTCCTTTAAAACATTCTCCAAATGAATTTAAATCAACAAAAGCTAAAATGATAGCTATCATTTGTGTAACTGTTTTTAATTTTCCCCAATTTGAAGCTGCTATTACTTTTCCACCTTTTTCAACTGCGATTAATCTATATCCAGATATCATAAATTCTCTAGCTAATACTATGATTGGAATCCACGCTGGAAGTCTATTCATTTCTACCAACATAACCATTGCAGCTAATACTAATATTTTATCTGCTAGTGGATCTAAAAATTTACCAAATGTTGTTACTTGATTATTCTTTCTTGCAAGATATCCATCTAATTTATCTGTTATTGATGCTACAATAAATATAAAGTCAATAATCAAATATTGTAATGGTATTCCGAAATATTCATTATTCAAACCCAAGAACGGAACTATAACCATTAATGGTACTAATATAATTCTAAATATAGTTAATTTATTTGGTAAATTCATTTTTCCTCTCCTTATAATAAATACTTATATAATTACTTTAACATTTCTATTGCTTTTTGTAATTGTGTATCATCTTTTTCTTCTACTCTTAAAACATTTTTTACAGTATCAGGTAATTCTACTGTTTCGTTTGGTTCTATTCCAATTTTGTTTATTTCTGTTTTATTTGGAGTTAAATATTTATTTGATGTAATTTTTATTCCACTTCCATCTGGTAATGTCAACAATTGTTGTATTACACCTTTCCCATAAGTTTTTGTTCCTACTATTTGAGCTTTTCCTAAATCTTTTAATGCTCCTGCTAATATTTCTGATGAACTTGCTGTATTTTCATTAGTTAATATTATAATTGGCATATTTATAATTGGATTGTTTTTTGATTTTTCTACTTCTTCTTTATTGTCTTTATCTACTTCATACAATAAAACTGAATCTTTATCTGCAATATAATCTGCAATTTCTAATGCTTGATCCACAATTCCTCCACCATTATTTCTTAAATCTATTATTAATGATTTAATTCCTTGTTTTTCAAGTTCCTTATATTGATTTTTAAAGTCTTCTGCCGTTCCTTCATCAAATGATGAAAAACTAATATATCCAATTTGATTTTCCAATACTTTTCCTTCTACAGGATTTATTTTTATATTTTCTCTTACTAATTCAAATTGTTTTGTTTCTGTTCCTCTTAAAATCTCTATTTTGACTTTTGAACCTGCTTCACCTTTTATCTTATTTGCCATAACAGACATTTCATCACCTGAATATTGAACATCATCTACAGATATTATTAAATCTCCTGGTAATATTCCAGCTTTTTCTGCAGGACTATTTTTTATTGGTGATAATACCATAACTTTATTTGTATCCTTATCTTTTACCATGTATATACCTACTCCAACAAAGTTGCCTGTAGTTTCATCCATAAAATCTTTCATGTCTTCTTTTGATATATATTCTGTATATGGATCATCTAGTCCTTCAATATAACCTTTTATTGCACCTTCTTTTAATTTTTCTTCATCAACTTCCCCTAAATAATATTTATCAATAATTGATTTGTATTTATTTAATTCAGTTGATATATCATTACCTTTTGATGATGTTAAAAGCTTTGTTACAATATTGTTATTATTAGTAAAATATTGATACATTCCAATTGATGTTAATATAAATGTAATAAAAGCTACTAATACTATAAGCATTATAATTTTATAAATTCTACTTTTCTTTTTTTCTTCCATTTTTTGCCTCCAAAATTTACAAACTGGACGGAACAAATCCGTCCAATATTTATTATATGTATTGATTTACATTATATTATAGATAATTTGCTGGATTAACTCTAACGCCATTTAGCCATACTTCAAAATGTAAATGATAACCTGTTGAATTTCCTGTAGTACCAACACTCATTATTTGTTGTCCTTGACTAACGCTTTGTCCTTTACTAACTAATCTTGAACCAGGTGCTCCATGTGCATATAAAGTCATAGTTCCATCATGATGATTAATAACAATATATTCTCCATAGCTTCTGTATCTTCCATCAGCATATTTTAATGCAGTTGATGTTTCAACAGTACCGCTTTTAGCTGCTAAAACTGGTTTTCCTGATATTCCTGCACCACTAAAGTCTGCACCTGTATGTCCTGCATATCCATACCATCCACATGTAATACTATAGCCTGATACAGGTCTAATAAATCCACCTGCACTAGGTGTGTTTGATCCACTATTTCCTGAATTTAAATTATTATTTTTTCCAGAATTAGTATTATTTTTTATTGTATTATTTTTTCTTTGTTCTGCTTCTCTTCTTGCTATTTCTGCTAATTCATTAGCAATTGCTGCTTTATCTTCTTCAAATTGATCTAATTCTTTTTGTGTTTGTTTTTCATCTTCAGACAATTTAGCTACTTGCTCATTTTTTTGTTCTTTTGTAGATTGCAATTGACTAGAAACACTTTGCTTAGTTGTTTTTGATGTTGCTAATTCATTTTTGCTATTTTCTAATGACTTCTTTGTATTTTCTATTGTCTCTTTTTGTTTTTGGATTTTTTCTAATAATTCGCTGTCATTTGTTGCAATTTCACTAATTAAATAATAATTAGATATTAAATCAGTTATACTTTCAGATGACAATATAAAATCTAAATATGATGTATCTCCTGCTTCATATGTCGCAACTAATCTTGCATTTAATAATTCTTCTTGTTTTGTATAATCTTCTTGAGCTTTATTTAGTTGTTCTTGAAAATCGCTTATTTGTGTATTTAAATCATTTATTTTAGAATCTAATTCTTCTATTTGTTGTTGATAAGAAGATATTTTATTTGTTAGTTCTTCGACTTGACTCATAGTATCAGTTTTCTCTTCTTTAATATTGTTTAATTCTTCTTTTTTCTCTTCTATTTTATTGTCTACATTTTTTAAATCTTTTTGAGATGATGCTCCTATAACTACATTTGTTTGAATTAGTATTGCTATAATAACTACTCCTACTAATTTCGACATTACTTTTTTCATCAGTTTTCCTCCTAATATTATAAATTTTATTCTGTAGCATTTTAATTTGTTGCTTCTGTATTTGTATTTTGTTCATTTGAATCATTTTTTGGTACTACACCATTTGTTATATATGGCATTGGATCTGTTACAACTCCATCCATTCTTACTTCAAAATGTGCATGTGGTCCAGTTGAATATCCTGTTGAACCAACTTTTAATACAGCATCTCCTCTTTTTACTACTTGTCCGACTTGAACTAGTATTTCTGATCCATGTGCATATAAAGTTGAAATTCCTCCACCATGATCTATAATTACCATATTACCATAAGCACTATTCATTCCTGCTTTTGTTACAACTCCATCATTTGCGGCTATAAAATTAGCTCCCATTGGTGCACTAATATCTACACCTGTATGCAATTTGTACACTCCTGTGATAGGATGTGTTCTCATGCCATATTTTGAACTTATTCTTGTATATCCAGGAACAGGCCAAGCAAGTTCTCCTCCAATGTATTTTGTATCTAATCCATCCATTGCCAATGATAATATTTCTGCATTTATTTCCGAAAATCTTGTATTATATTCATCTATTTTACTTTGAATATCTTTTTCTGTGTTAGATAGTTTAGAAATATAATTTTCTCTAACTATTTTTGTATTTTCTAGTATTCTTGCTGTTTTTATTTGATTTTGTTTTATTGTTGCTAATTGTTCTTTTTCATTATCTAGTTTCTTCTTTGATAATTCTATGCTATCTTTCTTTTCTTTCATATCTTCTAAAAGGTCAGTATCATAAGTTGTTAATTCTGTAATAAGAAAATAATTAGATAAGAAATCTGAAACACTTTTTGAGCTTAAAATTACATCTAAGTATTGAGTATCACCTGATTCATACATTGTTACTAATCTTTGTTCTAATGTTTCTTTTTGTTTGTTATATTTATCTTCCGCAATTTGCAACTCTGCTCCTACTTTTTCAATTGATGTTTCTAATTTCGCCATCTTAACATTTAACTCATCTAGTTCGCCTTGTGATTTGCTAATTTTTTCGTCAAGTTGTTGAACTTGTTGCAAATTTTGTGATAATTCTTCTTGCACATCACTTAATTCTCCATTTGCATCTTCAATTTGTTGTTGTAATTGCTCTTGTTCTGTTTGCAAATCAGATGAAAGTGTTGTATTTTCTTCTGCATAAACATAAGACAATATACTAAAACAGCTTATTATCAAAACTAAAACAATACATAATATTTTACGCATGTCTTCTCCTTTATACTTTTAAATATTTTCTCATAGAAATTACACTTCCGTATTGCTCCAATTCCAATTCCCAATAACATATATACAAATATAATAGAATTAAACATATCTCCAAAACTTACTAAACTCATATTTATTACTTGCATAAATTGTGAGTTGACTAATTTTTCTGCAACAACACTGTATGCTCCTCCTACTAATGCAATTGATATAGCACTAGCAAAAACTCCTATAATCATACCTTCAACTATAAATGGCCATCTTATGAAACCATTTGTTGCTCCTACATATTTCATAATTGAAATTTCTTTTCTTCTTGCATGTACAGTAAGTTTTATTGTATTTGCTATAATAAAAATTGAAATTACTACTAATAAAATTAATATTACTCCTGTTACAATTTTAATTCCATTTGCTAAATTAATCAAAGTAGTAACAGTTTCATCTTTACTTGTAATTTTTTTAACATTTTCAAATGTCATAATTTGATCTTGAACACTTTTGCTCATATTTAAATCTGTTAATGTTACTACATATGATGCAGGAAAAATATTATTTTCTTCATAACCAGCTAAAAGATCTTTTTTGTCTCCAAATTTTTCTTTCATTTGATTTAAAGCATCTTCTTTTGATACAAACTCTGTTGTACTAACACCATCTAATTTTCTTAGTTTTTCTCCTAATTCATCTATTTGTTCTTGTGTTGCATCATTATCAACAAATACTTGTATTCCTTGTGCTGATTCTACTTCTGATACAAAATGATTTATATTTTCTCCAAGTATTAAAAATATACCAAATATTATCATTGTTGCACACATAATCATTAATGATGCTCCAGTAGATTTTTTATTTTTAAATACGTTACTAAATCCTTCACCTACTAAATATCCTAATCTGTTATATTTCACAATCATAACCACCTTTTTTATCATCTCTAATTATTTTGCCTTTACTTATATGAATAACTCTTTTTTTCATTTTATCTACTATATCTTTAGCATGTGTTGCTACAACTACAGTAGTACCTCTCATGTTAATATCATTAAGTAAATTCATTATTTCCCAAGCTGTATCTGGATCTAAATTTCCGGTTGGTTCATCTGCAATCAACATAGATGGGTTGTTTACTAATGCTCTTGCCAATGCTACTCTTTGTTGTTCTCCACCTGATAATTCATGTGGATACATTTTAGCTTTTCCACTTAATCCAACTAATGAAAGCACCATAGGAACTTGTCTTCTTATATGTCTTGGTGTAGCTCTTACTATATACATTGCATATGCAACATTATCATATACAGTTTTATCTGGTAAAAGTCTAAAATCTTGAAACACAACTCCCATACTTCTTCTTAAAAAAGGTACTCTATTTGCTTTTAAAAATGTTGTATCTTTTCCATTTATTATAATACGTCCTGATGTTGGTTCTTCTTCCTTTAATATTAATTTAATTAATGTTGATTTACCACTTCCTGATGAACCTACTAAAAATGCAAATTCCCCTTTATCTATAACAAAATTAGCGTTTTTTACCGCTTCTGTTCCTGTATCATATGTCTTTGTGACATTTCTAAATTCTATCATTTTTTTCTCCTTAACATACTTTTCGACATTATATCTTTATTCTATCTAATCATAACAATAAAGTGATTTTTTTGCAACACTTTTTTTATAAAAAAATGATAGAAAATGTTGGTTTTTTTACATTTTCTATCATTTATCTTCTTTTTTCTCTATTTAATAATTTTCACAAAAAATTCACAATAATTATTATTTATTATTTTTTCCAAAAGTTACTTCTTGGAATAAAAAGTCACGAACTTTTCCCCAAGTAATTTCTTGGTGTAAAAATTCATTAATTTCATCTTCCATTTTTTGTTGATATGGAGTTAATTCTACTTTTATTTCTTTATTCCAATCAACATCTTGTAACCAGAAAGATTTAAATTTTGACCAAAATCCTGCTTTTACTGGTAAATAATCATTTCTTATTGTTCCAGCGTTTTCTTGCATTTCTTCTACTTGTACTCCTCCAAATACTCCTGATACTTTGTTTTCTTCTCCTAAATCTGCCATCTATGTATTTCCTCCTTTGTTTTTATTACTTCATTATATTTTATTTATACTATAATTTCATCAAATTATCAAGCATTTACATATAATTAAATATTAAATATTTGTTACGCATATGTTACATTTTCGTTACATGTTTTTATTTAGCTATTATGTAATTTTTTTCAACCTCTTTACATATAACTTTTTTCATTTTGTTTTCTAAATTTTCTTCTGATTTATAATATACTAAAATATAATTTTCAGTATGTCCTTTATACATTCCTTCTTTTTCTTCTTCAAAAAGTACTTCTACTTCTTTATTTATATAAGCTTCATTATATGTTTTTTCATTAAAATCTGATAATTCAATTAATTTTTTACTTCTTATTTCTTTTTGTTTACCATCTATTTGTTTTGGCATATTAGCCGCTTTTGTTCCTTTTCTTGGAGAATATTTAAATACATGCATTTTATAAAATTTTATATCTTTTAAAAATTCATATGTTTTATTAAATTCTTCTTCTGTTTCTCCTGGAAATCCTACTATAATATCTGTTGTTAATATAACATCTTCATAATTTTTTCTTAATCTATTAACTATTTCTTTAAATTCTTCTATTGTATATCTTCTATTCATTCTTTTTAATGTTTCATCACATCCACTTTGTAAAGATAAATGAAAATGATGACAAATTTTTTCTAATTTTTTCAATCTTTCAACAAATTCTTCTGTTATTAATAAAGGCTCTATTGACCCTAATCTAATTCTTTTAATACCTTCTATTTTATTTATCTCTTCTAGTAAATCTATTAATTTATAGTCATTATTAAAATCTTTTCCATATGATGCAACATGTATTCCAGTTACTACAACTTCTTGTATTCCTTGTTTTGCTATTTTTTCTATTTCAGATATAACACTTTGAGGTTTTCTACTTCTAACTCTTCCTCTAGCATATGGAATAATACAATATGAACAAAATCTATCACATCCATCTTGAACTTTTATAACAGCTCTTGTCTTTTCTGTATATGTAACATCTCCAAAATCAACGAATTCTCTTTGTTGCATTACATCTTCCATATTTTCTTCTTTTTTATTTTCTTCTATATATTTTTCTACATATTCTACAATGTTTTTCTTTTCATTATTTCCTAGTACAAAATCAATTTCTTCCATTTGTTCTACTTCTTCTTTTGATACTTGAACATAACATCCACATGCAACAATTATCGCATTTTTATTTATATCTTTCATTCTTCTTAACATCTGTCTTGATTTTCTATCTGACATATTTGTTACTGTGCATGTATTAATTACATATATATCTGCTTTTGCTTCCCCTTCTATTACTTTATATCCTTTTTCTTTAAACTTTTGTGCCATTGCATTTGTTTCATATTGATTTACTTTGCAACCTAAAGTTATAAAAGATACTATTTTGTTATTTTTATTTTCTATCATTTTATTACTCTCTTTCTTATTTCATCTTTATATATAATACATTATTTTATATTTAACTGTCTATATAAAATTTAATTTATTTTATTATCTGCATTGTGTTTTTATATATTAGGCATTTTTCATAATTTTTCTAATATATAATAAAGACAAACGAGATCTTCCCATTTGTCTTTTTTTATTATTCTTACTTTATAGTACATCTAAATTGTCTAGTGCTTTACCTGTACCTAATGCAACACATGATACTGTATCTTGTGCTATCATTACATTAATTCCTGTTTTTTCTTGTAAAAGTTTATCTAACCCGTCTACTAAACAACCTCCACCTGTCATATATATTCCTTTGTCACTAATATCTGCTGCTAATTCTGGTGGTGTTCTTTCTAAAACTGAATGAACTGCATCTACTATCATCATTGCTGGTTCTATTAAAGCTTCTAACATTTCACTTGAATGTACTTTTAATGTTTTTGGAAGACCTGTTATTAAGTCTCTTCCCCTAACTTCCATATCTATATCTTGAATCTTTGGATAAACGCATCCTATATTAACTTTTAAATCTTCTGCTGTTCTTTCACCTATCATTACATTATGTTTTTTCTTTATATATTTTACTATATATTCATCAAATTTATCTCCGGCTACTTTAAGTGATGTACTTACAACTGATCCCCCTAATGATATTACGGCTATATCTGTTGTTCCTCCACCAATATCTACTACCATATTTCCACATGGTTTAGATATGTCAATTCCAGCTCCAATTGCTGCAGCTATTGGTTCTTCTATTAAGCATACTTTTCTAGCACCTGCTTGCGTAGCTGCATCTATAACTGCTTTTTTCTCAACTTCTGTCACTTGTGATGGTATACATATCATTATTCTTGGAGAAAAGACAAATTTTCCACATACTTTATTTATAAAATATTTTAACATTTTTTCTGTTACTGTATAATTAGAAATCACTCCATCTCTTAATGGTCTAGTTGCTATAATGTTACCTGGTGTTCTTCCAAGCATTCTTCTTGCTTCTTGTCCTACAGCTACTACATCTCCTGTATTGTTATCAACTGCTACAACAGATGGTTCTCTTAATACTATTCCTTTGCCTTTTACATACGCTATTACTGTAGCTGTTCCTAAATCTATTCCAATATCTTGTCCTAGCCCTAATTTAAACATGTATATCTTCCTTCCTATATACTATTTATTTCTTTTTTATTACGAGTATGTTACGATTATATTACAGATATTGAAATTTATCAAGTGATTTTTTGTTTTTTATTAAATTTAATCTAATATAATTATTAAAACATAGTATATAATTTATAATTTAAGAATTTTTTCCATGATATTGGTTATAATATGAATTTTAATCCAAATATCTAATGGTAAATTTTTTATCTTTTATTTTTTATTATTCTTCCCATTTCAATGTTGGATATTTTCCATCTTCAATATTCCAAATACTTGTATCCCATCCAGCAAATGTTGCAACTTGTTGTAATTCATCTGTAGTTTTTGGAGTTCCATACCTACTACTACTTACTCCAGCTGTACTTGAATTCCAAAATACCCCTTCAGTATTATCAGAAACAATAGCAATTGGGTAACTTCCAACCTTCATTGTTGTATAAGAATTTACGATACTATTAGTTGTGTATCCAGATATTCCTGCTGATTTTGAATATCCTTCTGTACGTGAATTATATATTTTTACATTTGTAGCTCGTTTGTATCCTATTATTCCTCCAGAATAACTTCCATATAAACTTCCACTAAAAACTGCTTGATCTATTGTAAGTGTTGATTCAGCACTTGAATATCCAACAATTCCTCCAATTTCACTACTTCCTGTTATTGAAGCATTAGTTACTTTTACTTTTTGGATTGTTCCCCAATCTATTGCTCCTACAATTCCACCTATATCAGAACCAGAAGATTTGATATTTACATTATCTATAAAAACATTATTAATTGTTCCACATCTAAATTCCCCCGCTAAAGCTCCAACATAATATTTTGCATTTATATTTACATTTTGTAATTTAATATTTTTAAATGTAGTATAATTACTATAAACATATCCAAATAATCCACTGTAATTTTGTGTAGTATTTATATATAAATTACTTATTGTATGATTTTGTCCATCAAAATTTCCTTTAAAAGCACTACTTGTACTTCCTATAGGTGTCCAACTATTATCAGGTGTTCCATCATTATTAGCATCTAAATTATAATAATTGTATTTTTCTTCTGTTCTATAACTATCTTTACTTTTAAAATCCAAATCGTTCATTAATCTATAATTGCTTTTATCTGAACCTTTATCCATATTTTCTAAATCTTCTATTTTGTATATATCATATGGTGTTACGTTAATTATTTTTTCCAATTCATTTCCATTTACATCTGTAACTTTAAAATTATAATCTATTCCATTTGCAGCTGTATAATCTATTACTATACTGTTTTTCCCATTTCCATATATTATATTTTCTTCATTTGGAAATATTATTTCATTTATTCCACTTTCGCTCTTAAATTTTATCAAAATTTTTATATTATTTTCATCAATTATTTTTGATAAATCATATTCTATTTTTAAACCTTCTTCACTTTGATTTTTTAAATCTATTTCTTTATTATTTAATTCTTTACTTCTTTTATTATAACTTAGTAAAATAATTCCGCTGGCAATAATAAATATTAAAACAATTATAAATAATAACATTCTATTTTCTTTTATTATCTTTTTCATTTAACCCCTTCTTTCTTTTGTAATTTACTAAGCAATAATTTTTATAACAGATATTTTATCATTTTGCTATTATATTTTATCATTAAAAAATCCACTTGTAAATATTCTTGGAATAATACAAAAAACAATTTAAGTATTCTAATTTATTGAAAAATATTACTTTTTATATTATAATATTATCATGCACAATAAGGAGGAATTTATGAAAAATTATCAATTTATTTCACATAATGAAACAGACACAAAAAACTTTGCTAAAAATTTAGCAAAAATCTGCAAAAGCAAAGATATTATTGTCTTAACTGGTGATTTAGGTTCAGGAAAAACAAAATTCACAGAAGGTTTTTTATCATATTTTAATTTAGAAGATGAAATTTCAAGTCCTACTTTCACCATTGTTAACGAATATATAAAAAATGATGTAAATATTTATCATTTTGATGTATATAGATTAGAAGATTCCTCTGAATTTTATGAAATAGGTGGAGAAGAATATTTTGATAAAGGTATTTGCATTATAGAATGGGGCGAATTGATTGAAGATGCTTTGCCTAAAGAATATACTCATATAACTTTTTCTCGAGATGAAAAAAATGAAAATATAAGAATTTTAAATATAAATACAAATTGCGAAAGGTTGGAAAAATATTTTGAAAATATTAAGTATTGATACAGCAAGTAATATTTGCGGAGTTTCTATTTTAGAAAATGATAAATTAATATGTAATTTAGATAAAGATACAGGTAGAACACATTCTGAAAACTTAATGCCTATGATAGATGAAATTTTTAATAAAACAAATTTAACTATAAATGATATTAACCTTATTATTTGTAACATAGGTCCAGGTTCTTTTACAGGAATAAGAATTGGAGTTGCTACTACTAAAGCTTTTAGTGATTCTTTAAATATTCCTTGTATTGGAGTTAATTCATTAGAAAGTTTAGCATATAATGAAAAGCCAAATTTAAACAATGGAGATATTATTTTTAGTATAATTGATTGCAAAAATGAAAATTGTTATTATTCTGTTTATGAATTTAATGATAATCAATACAAAGAAATTTTTCCACCAAAATCAGATAGCATTAATAATCTTAAAATTTTAGAAAAAGAACTTAATAATAAAAAAATAGTTTTTGTTGGAGATGGAGTTGAAGTTTATAAAAATCAGTTATCATCTATCTTTTCCAAAGCAATCTTTTCTAAAAATAACTTTCTTAATTCTTATAATTTGGGGTTGTGTGGATTTGACAAATATAATAACAAAGATTTTAATGAAGTTATGCCATTATATTTAAAGAAACCTCAAGCTCAAAGACAATTAGAAGCTAAGCAATTATCAAACTCAATCTAAAAAATATAATTTTTTTAAGTGATTGCTATATTATTGGTAGAAAGGTCCGTCCCCAGTGGCAAAAAATTGCCAAAAAGGTCCGTCCCCGATGGCAATTTGAAAGGAAAATAAAAATGGATTTTACTTTTAAAAAAATGGATATTCAAGATTTAGAAGAAATTAAAGATGTTTTATTATCTGATTTTGATGATTTCTGGTCTTATGAAGTTTTAAGAGAAGAATTATTGAGCGATTCTTCTTTATATATTGTAGCTAAAAAGCAAAATGAGATAATTGGTTTTGCCGGAATAAAGATTATAATAGATGAAGCTGATATTATGAATATAGTTGTAAAAAAGTCTTATAGAAATAATGGTATTGGTTCATTATTATTAGAGAATTTAATATTAACTTCTAACAAAAAGAATTTAAATTTTATTAATTTAGAAGTTGATTGCAAAAATACTATTGCTATTAATTTGTATAAAAAATTTGGATTTGAAGAAATATCTTTAAGAAAAAATTATTATAAAAACAATGATGCAATAATTATGAAGAAAAAATTACCTTAGGCTAAATAATAAACCTTTGGTAATTTTTTGTTTTATCTTTTTATTATTTTAAATCAATCTCTATTTGTTTTTCTTCTTTCAATTTTATCTTAATATATTTAACTCCACATTCATCAAATAATCTTCTTGAAGCAATATTATTTTCTGAGTCTTTGTATTTATCTGATAAGTATATTATTTCTTTTATTCCTGATTGGATAATAATTTTAGCACATTCATTGCAAGGAAATAAATCTACATATATTTTAGCATTTTCTAAGTCTTTTTTATTTCCTCTATAATTTAATATTGCATTCATTTCAGCATGGCATACATATGGATATTTTGTATCAAGATTGTTTCCTTCTCTTCCCCATGGGAATTTTTCATCATCAAAGCCATTTGGTGCACCATTATATCCTATTGATAATATTCTATTATCATTGCTAACAATACACGCACCAACTTGTGTTGATGGATCTTTGCTTCTCATTGCAGATAATTTTGCTATTGCCATAAAATATTCATCCCATGCTAAATAATCTTTTCTCTTATTCATACCATTCCATCTCCCATCCAGCTATTATTACAGTATCACCTTCACATATTCCCATTTCTTTTAATTGTTCTTCAATTCCCATATTCCTTAAGCTTTTTTGTAGGTAATACATTGATTCATTATCTTCTATGTTTATTCTTCCCATTAGTCTTTCTACTGCTTTTCCTGTAACAATAAATACTTCATCTTGTTTTTTAATCTCCCATTGTTGTTTTTCATCTTCTAATGTGTAAACAATTTTATCTTCTATTTCTATTAAATCTTCTTTTGGTAATGTTTTTAATACTTCTGATACATGATCAATTAACTCTTGTACTCCTTGTTTTGTTGCTCCTGATATTTTATATAATTCTAATCCTTCTTTTTTTGCTAATTTTTCTACTTCTTCAAGTAGTTTTTCATCTTGTATTACATCTATTTTATTTGCCACTATTATTTGTTTTCTAGTACTTAATTTCTCACTGTATTTTTTTAGTTCTTCATTTATTGCATAAAAATCTTCAACTGGATTTCTTCCCTCTTGACCAGAAACATCTAAAAAATGTAGTAATAATCTTGTTCTTTCTACATGTCTTAAAAATTGTATTCCAAGTCCTACACCTTCGCTTGCGCCTTCTATTATTCCTGGAATATCGGCTATTACAAACCCATCACCATTTTTCATTTTTACAACACCAAGATTTGGTTCAAGTGTTGTAAAATGGTAATTTGCTATTTTAGGTCTAGCTTCTGTTACTGTTGATAAAAATGTTGATTTTCCTACATTTGGGAAACCTAATAATCCTACATCTGCTAATAACTTCAATTCTAATATAAGTTCTTTTTCTTCTCCTTTTTCTCCATCTTCAGAAAATCTAGGAGCTTGTCTAGTAGCTGTTGCAAAGTGTGAGTTTCCTCTGCCTCCTCTTCCACCTTTTAATATTAATTCTTTTTGATTTGGTTTAGATAAATCCACAACTACTTTTCCTGTTTTTACATCTTTTACTACTGTACCTATTGGAACTTTTATATATAAATCCTCTCCATATTTTCCATTACAATGATTTCCACTTCCGTTTTCACCATTTTTGGCCTTAAATTTTTTGTTATATCTAAAATCAATTAATGTATTTTTATCTTTATCAACTTGGAAATAGATATTTCCACCATTTCCTCCATCTCCACCATCAGGGCCACCTGCAGCAACATATTTTTCTCTTCTAAATGTTGCAGCACCATTTCCTCCATCTCCTGATTTAATTATAATTTTTGTATAATCTGTAAACATTATTTTCTCCTTTTTACTCAAGGGATGCACCCTTTAATCAATTTTCTTGCCACAAGGGCAATATATTTTTTAATAATCTAACATCATTGCTTTTTTTATTGTTTTCATTGTTTCTTTTGCTTCTTCTTGTGCTTTTTTAGTTCCTTCCATTAAGATTCTATCAACCTCTTCTGGATGTTCTTCATAATAAGCTCTTTTTTCTCTAATTGGTCTTAATTCTTCTATGATATTTTGTGCTAATTGTTTTTTACAAGCAACGCAACCTCTTTTTCCTAATTTACATTCTTCACATACTGTTTTTACATCTTCTGGTTTTGTAAATAAATTATGATAATATGCAACCATACAAACATCTGGATTTCCTAGATCATCTTTTTTTATACGATTAGGATCTGTTACTGCTCCCATAACTTTTTTTGTTATTTCTTCTTCACTATCTGATAAATAAATTGCATTTCCAAGAGATTTTCCCATTTTTTCATTTCCATCTAGTCCTTTAATTCTCTTTTCTTTTGATAATACTGCTTTAGGTTCTATTAAAACATCACCATAAATGCTATTAAACTTTCTAACAATTTCTCTACATTGTTCAATTAATGGTAATTGATCTTCTCCTACTGGTACTAATTCTCCTCTAAAAGCTGTTATATCTGCTGCTTGACTAACTGGATATCCTAAAAATCCATATGTTACACTTTCTCCAAATATCTCTCTTTTTTGAGCAATTTCTGTTTTTACTGTTGGATTTCTTTGTAATCTAGCTATTGTTACTAAATTTGAATAAAATACTGTTAATTCTGCAACTTCTGGTATCATTGATTGTATGTATATTGTTGTTTTTTTAGGGTCTATTCCAACAGATAAATAATCTATTGCAACTTCTCTTACATTTTTTCTTACTTTTTCTGGATTATTAAAATTATCTGTTAATGCTTGAACATCTGCTATTAATATATATGGATCATATTCTCCACTTTCTTGTAATTCTACTCTCTTTTTTAATGATCCAAAATAATGTCCTATATGTAATCTTCCTGTTGGTCTATCTCCTGTTAATATTCTTTTTTTATTCATATCTATCAGTCTCCTTCTTTATTTCTTTATATTTATTTTTTTGTCAATTATATATTCTGGTCTATTTTTTGTTTCATCATATATTCTAGCTATATATTCTGAAATAATCCATATTGATAATAACTGAACTCCGCTAAACAATGTAATAGCCACCATTATTGATGTCCAACCAGGTGATAATTGATTTAAACGAAATGCATATGAAACTAAAGAATATATTAAAATTATTATAGAAATTATAATTGTAATAAATCCTAAGCCCCCTACTAATTTTAATGGTTTTGTAGAAAAACTTATTATACCATCTGTAGCTAATTTAATCATTTTTTTCAATGGATATTTTGTTTTTCCCGCTGCTCTTTCTTGTCTTTCATATTCAAAAGGAATTTGTTTAAAACCTACCCAACTAAATAAACCTCTTAAAAATTTATTATGTTCTGGAAGGCTGTTTACTACATCTATTACCTTTCTATCTATTAATCTAAAGTCTCCTGTATCTTTAGGAATTTCAACATCAGACAATGCATTTAATGTTTTATAAAACATTTTTGCTGTAACCAATTTAAATGCGGATTCGCCTTTTCTTTTCTTTCTTTTTCCATATATTACTTCATTTCCATCTTCCCACAACTCAAGCATTTGAGGTATTAATTCTGGCGGATCTTGTAAATCAGCATCTATAATAACTATGGCATCTCCTGCAACTTCTTTTATTCCTGCTGTTACTGCTGCTTGATGTCCAAAGTTCCTAGAAAAAGAAAGCACTTTTACTTTTTCATTTTCTTTTGCAATTTTTTGCAATATACTTAAAGTTGAATCTTTTGAACCATCATTAACAAATATTATTTCATATTCATATTGTTTTAAATTTTCTAATATATCTTTTATTTTTGTATACGATTTATTTGCCACTTCTTCTTCGTTATACATAGGTATAACAACAGATACTTTTTTCATGCTAACATTCATCTCTTTCTTTTGATATTGTATAAAATTATGCAATTATTATACTTTCTAATTTTTTTTGCTTTTAAACGCAAAAAATTTGCTTATAAAAAAATTTAATATTATAACTATTACAGTTAATCCTGCTTTTGTTATTATATTAGGAATCGGTAATGTAAATAATATAAGTCCTCCAACAAATTCTACTATCATTGTAAAAGCTCTTCCTAATATAAATTTTAAAAATTGTGTTATTTTTTCTTTTGATGTCTTAGCTTCTGAATGAAATACTAAATCTTTATTTGCTATATATGCAAATAATACTGCTAGTATAATTGCTATAAAATTTGATATATTTTCATTCCAGTTTAATATATCATTCATAACAAAAAATAATCCTAAATTTACTATTGTTGTAAGTATTCCAAATATAATATAAAAAATCACTTCTTTTGTTAATATTTTTTTCATTAAGTTCTCTATTTTTTCCATATTTATTTCCTTCGCGTTATTTTACATAAATTATATATTCAACAGGTTCTTTTGTCAACATATATAAATTTAAAAGAAATATAAATTAATCCTAAATATTCAAAAAAAGATATATATATTTAAAAGTAAGTTCGACCCTAAGCATTTATTATTTTTTATGTTTATAGTGTGTATCTATAGTTTGAATATTTGCAAATCTTAAACGCCTTGGAGAACGAACCTTTTAAATATATATATCTTTTTTGGTAAGTCTAGCTAACCTACATATCTTTTGTTGCAAAAACAATGTAATATGCAAAACTAAAAAGGAAACTAGACAATTTTTACATCTAATTTCCCTTAAATATATTTAATTATTTTAACCATTCTGGATTTGCTAAGTACCAGTCAATTGTTTTTACAATTCCATCTTCAAATTTTGTTTTTGGATACCATCCAAGTTCATTTTTTATCTTTGTAGGATCAATTGCATATCTATAATCATGACCTTTTCTATCTTCTACATGTTCAATTAAATCTTCTGATTTTCCTAATCTTTGTAATATTAATTTAACAATTTCTATATTTCTTTTTTCATTGTGTCCACCAATATTATATCTTTCTCCTGATACACCATTATGGAATACTAAATCTATTGCTTCACAGTGATCTTCTACATATAGCCAATCTCTAATGTTTAATCCTTCTCCATATACTGGTAATTTTTCATCATTTAAAGCTAATTTAATCATGTGTGGTATTAATTTTTCATTATGTTGATATGGTCCATAATTATTTGAACAGTTTGTTACATTAACATTCATTTTAAATGTTTCTTTATATGCAAGTGCTATTAAATCTGAACTTGCTTTTGATGATGAATATGGACTACTTGGTTTTATTGGAGATTTTTCTGTAAAATATCCATCTTCTCCTAATGATCCATATACTTCATCTGTAGAAATATGTACAAATTTATTTGGGCTTCCTTCTCCCCATTTTTGTTTTGCTGTTTCTAATAATGTATGTGTTCCTATTACATTTGTTTGTGTGAAAACAAATGGATTCTTTATACTATTATCAACATGTGATTCTGCAGCAAAGTGGATTACTCCATTAATGTCATATTTATCAAATATTTCTTTCATTTTTTCAAAATCACATATATCTGCTTGTTCAAATTCTATTTTGTCTTGAACTTTCTTTAAATTATCCATATTTCCTGCATATGTTAATTTATCTACAACAACCACTTTATAATCTGGATGTTTATTTACAAAATATTCTGCAAAATTCGCTCCTATAAATCCTGCCGCTCCTGTTACTAATACATTTTTACTCATTTTTATTATTTCCTTCCTTATAATAATTTTTAAGAATTTTATTTTAAATTTTTAAATAAATCAGTGCTACTTAACGCTTTTAAAGATGGCCATTTTGCATCTTTTTCTGATGTTAATAAATCTTCTAGCTTCATGTCTCCAAAAGGCCAATCAATTCCTACATCTGGATCATTCCATGCAAGTCCACCTTCTGCTTCGTGATTATAAACATCATCACATTTATATGTAAATTCAGCTTCTTCTGATAAAACTAAAAATCCATGTGCAAAACCTCTAGGAATCATAAACATTTTCTTATTTTCTTCTGAAAGTATTACACCTTCCCATTTTCCATATGTTTTACTTCCTGGTCTTAAATCTACAGCTACGTCAAACACTTCTCCTTTAACAACTCTAACTAACTTAGCTTGTGTATTTTCTTTTTGAAAATGTAACCCTCTTAAAACACCTTTACTTGATTTTGATTGATTATCTTGTACAAAATCATAATGTAAACCTATTTCTTCAAATTCATCTTTGCTCCATGTTTCCATGAAATATCCTCTGTTGTCTCCAAATACTGTTGGTTCTATTACATATACACCATCAATAGATGTTTCTGTTTTTTTAAATTTACTCACAGTTTTCACTCCTCTACTTTTTTATCATTCTATACTCATAATTAATTTTTAGTCAATTACTCTTTCAGGCTTTTGGCAATTTAAACCCGGAACCAATTGCAATTAATTTTTTGATAATTCTTTTAAGTATTGTCCATATGCTGTTTTCATATATTTATCAGCTAATTTTGATAATTGTTCTGCTGTTATCCAGCCTTTTTGATATGCTATTTCTTCTGGGCAACATACTTGCATTCCTTGTCTTTTTTCTATTGTCTGTACAAAGCTTGCTGTTTCTAGTAATGCATCATGTGTTCCTGTATCAAACCATGTCATTCCTCTTCCAAATGTTTCTACAAATAGTTTATCTCTTTTCATGTATTCTTCATTAACTGTTGTTATTTCTAATTCTCCTCTTGCTGATGGTTTTACATTCTTAGCTATTTCTACAACATCATTTGTATAGAAGTATAATCCTGGTACTGCATAGTTTGATTTTGGATTTTCTGGTTTTTCTTCTATTGATACTGCTTTTCCGTTTTCATCTATTTCAACAACTCCATATGCTCTTGGATCTTTTACTTGATATCCAAATATTGTTGATTCGTTTTCTCTTTCATTTGCTTTTCTAAGCATTTCTGCTAAATGTGATCCATAGAACATGTTGTCTCCTAAAATCATAGCTACATTATCTTCTCCTATGAATTCTTCTCCTATAATAAAAGCTTCTGCTAGTCCATTTGGTTTTTCTTGAACTTTGTATTCAAATTCCATTCCCCATTGTGAACCATCACCTAATAATTCTTTAAATGTAACAACATCTCTTGGTGTTGAAATTATTAAAACTTCTTTAATTCCTGCTTCCATTAATACAGATAATGGATAATATATCATTGGTTTGTCATATACTGGCATAATTTGTTTTGATATAGCATGTGTTAGTGGGTATAATCTTGTTCCACTTCCTCCTGCTAATATTATTCCTTTTCTATTTTTCATATAACTTCATCCTTTCCTATATATGATATTACATTAAAATTTCTTAAATTCTTCCTTCTTCTTTTAAGTATCTTTTTAAACCATCTTCCCATTGTGGAACTTCTATTCCTGCTTTTTCTAATTTTTCTTTTGACATTTGAGAATTCTTTGGTCTTTTAGCTTGTGTAACTTTCATCATTTCTATATATTCTTCTGTAGTTACTGGATTTACTTTACAAATTGTTCCTGTATATTCAAATATAGCTTTTGTGAAATCATACCATGTTGTATATCCTTCGTTTGTTGAATTGTATATTCCATATGGTATTTTCTTTGTTACTGCTTGATATATTATTTCTGATAAATCTTTTGCATATGTTGGACTTCCATGTTGATCTGCTACTACGTTTAATTCATCTCTATCTTCACCTAATTTTAACATTGTTTTTACGAAGTTATTTCCACCTATTCCATATAACCATGCTGTTCTAAATATATAATATTTATCTGTATTTTCTTGTATTTGTTCTTCACCATGTAATTTTGTTATTCCATATGCTGTTACAGGTTTTTTAGGATCATCTTCTTTATAGTCTTTTTCTACATCTAAATCTCCACCAAATACATAGTCTGTACTTACATGTACTAATACTGCATCATTTGCTTTTGCTGCTTTTGCTAAATTTCCAGGTCCATCTGCATTTATTTTTTCTACAATCTCACCTGCTTCTTCTGCTTTGTCTACTGCTGTAAATGCAGCACAGTTTATTATAAGCTCTGGTTTCTTTTCTTCTACATATTTCATTACCGCTTCTCTATTTGTTATATCTAATTCTGCAACATCTGTTAAAATCAATTCATTTCCTTGTGCAAATTTTTCTTTTATTTCTTTTGCTAACATTCCATTTGCACCTGTTATTAATATTTTCATTATTACACTTCCTTTTTTATTTTTTTACGTGTATATAATATCATTTAATAAAAAAAAGTACAAGCCTTTTCTTGTACTTTTTTTGTATTATAAAAAATTATATATTATTATTAATTTTTATTATTGTTTTTATTTAATATCTGCTCTTTGCAATCTCTTTCTTTTACAAAGAATATTATTGCAAAATTAATTAAGCCAATCACACTTAATATGCTTCCTTCTTTCATCTTTGGTGCGGTATACTTAATATCAATTTTATGATCCCCTTCTGGTACAACTATGCCAATAAGCCCATAATCCACTTTGTATTTTTCTACTAATTTACCATCAATGTAACTATTCCATCCCTCTTCATTTGGAATAGCCACCATTAATAATCCTTCTTTATCAGCAGAAACATTTCCTGATATTTGAGTTGGCTTAACTAAATTAAAATCACCTAATTTAGCTTTTGAATCTTTATCTATATTTATGTCTTTATTAAGTATAGCACAATCATATAATTTTTCTGATTTTTCTTTATCTGTAAGCTGTGTATATTCATCTTCACTTATTGTTTTATTATACCATTTTGCAATAGATTCTGTATTAGTATTTTTATAAATATTTACTTCACCTATTTCATTTACTTTTTCTATACCGTCTACATCTATTTTATCTTTAGATAAAATATACTTTGAGTTTGTTAAATATAAAGCTTGTAAATCAGCTTCATTTTTCAATGAAAATGATTTATAATGACTTGCTGAATATGCATTAGGATAAATATTTTTATAAAATGCATCTACATTTGAATCCATTGTACTATTATACCATTTAACTGTTGAATTTTGTTCTATAAAAGAATCTCCTAAAATTGAAAAATTAATATAATCTTTTTCAATTCTATAAAATGTTTTGTCATTTTCTTTTATACATTTTACCGCTCTTCCTGTATCATTTGTTAAATCTGAACCGTTCCATATAAGAGAAAAGCCGTCTGAATTTTCTATTTTTCTATACTTAGTTGTTATCCCATCATCATAACATGTTGTAATTAAAATCATAATAAGAAAAATACATTTAAATACATTAGAGTATTTATTTTTTTTATTAATAAAATATAAAGCAACATATCCTATTATCAAAAAAATTAACATTGTTGATATTATCTGTTGATTTCCATTTTCTAACTGATTTATAGAATTATTCCATACATATAAGCTTAAAACTGTACTTACTATAAGTCCAAAAATATTTATTTCGTTTTTCTTTATAACTTTTTCCCAAACAATGCCAACTATCAGAGCAAAAAATGGCATTAACACATATGTATATCTATATGCCGCTTCAACAAATGCATTTAAAATCAATCCTGTTATTCCGGTTAAATATTAATAAGTATAATGCTATCAATTTTAATACTAAAAATATATAATCTTTTTTCGTTTTTGCTTTTTTAAATTCATATATAATCCATTGAATTAAAAAGAAAAATATAAATAATGTACAAAATAATTGTGGCAATTCATAATAAATCCCTGTTTGTAAATCCAAATCATTATTTGCAAACAATAGATTATTAGACATTAATCTGCTAAGTCTTATATTCATATATTCCAAATCAAATGATTCTGTAAAAGCTTGTCCTAATTTAGTAAAAACTGATTCTCCACCTGATAATCTAGAAGATGATGTCATTATATGATAACAAGATGGCACAAATATTATTCCTGATAGCAATATACCTGTAATAACACTATAAACACATTTTCCAAAATCTTTAATGACTTCTTTTACTTTTAGATTTTTATTTATATAAATATATCTAAATAAGAAATATATTGCACTAATTGCTAATACCATATATGCTACATAATAGCTAAATATTAATAATGATGCTGTAATTAGAGCTAAACATATCATACTTTTTTTGTTTTTCTCTGATAAAAAGTATTCAATTGCACATAACATTAATATTATATAAAAATATCCTGTTCCTAAAAAGTAATGTTGTCCCCATAAAAACATATAGCCATTCATAGCACTTAAATAAGAAGCTAAGCAAATAGATATCTTGTCTTTTAAAAAATATGCCATATATTTTTTACTTATTATATAAATAATTATTATTTTTAATATTTGCATCCATACCAATAAATATTGAACTTTAGAAACTCCAGATATAACTCCTGCAAAAACTAATAAAATAGAAAATATATCAAATGTCCATGCATTCATATTAAAAATACTTGCTCCTAATCCGTAATTAAAATTCCATATAGAAAATATTCCATTTTTAATTCCTAATACTTCATTTATATAATATGGATAATATTGATCTACCGTATCTGATCCTGAATCTCTATACATATAATATAATTTTCCTATTATAAAATCTTTAAAAATAAATATTAATGAAACTATTAAAATAATCCAAAATACTAATTCAATTGTCTCATTTTTGTTTAATTTTAATTTCTTAAATCTGTTATTTTTTTTCATTTTTCCCCCATAGAATATAAGTAAATACTTATATTGAAAAAACTAAAACTCCAATTATTATAGTTACTAATCCTATTAATTTCTTTTTTCCAATTTTTTCTTTTAATAACCAATAACTTAATAATGCTACAAAGATATATTCTGTTGTTCCTAATATTGGTCCCATAGATAATGGTACATATTTATATGCAAATACAGAGCATAATGTTGCTCCGAAAAATATACCATAAGCAAATATCGTTTTAAAATTCAAATATTCTTTTATTTTGTTTTCTCTTTCTATATTAGCTGACTTTTTTAATAATATTTGTGCAAATGCTGATACGATTACTCCTAAAAGATATATTGAAGAATATATTAATACTTTATTCATAATCTTTCACCACCAATCCTACACCTACTAATACAATTATTGCACCAATTACCATATTTACAGTTATCGATTCTTTAAAAAATACTATTCCCCATATCATTCCCCATATAATAGTAACTGCTTTATTAAAAAATGCTGTGGTTAATGGTATCTTTTTTAATATTTGTTGCCACAAAATTGCATATACTCCTAATATAATAATAGAAATTCCATAAAATACGCAAAATTTTAGTGATAAAAATTCATTATTAGATGCCAATTTTGAAAACACTCCACAAAAAGAAAAGAAAAATAATAACAAATGTAAATACACATATTTATTAATCTTTTTCATAACATTCTCCTTATTCCTCTATATTTTTTTCACTTTTATTTATATTCATTGTTTCTTTTATAACATATTGTGGTGAATTATTAATACTTATATAAATTCTGCCTATATATTCTCCTATAATTCCTAACATAATCATTATAATTCCACCAACAAATAACAATACCGCCATAAGAGAACTATATCCTTGTACAACTGATGTATGAACTACTAATTTATATATAATTACATATACCCCATACAAAAATCCTATAGCAGCTATTATAAATCCTATTATTGTTGCTATTCTTAATGGTTTTACCGAAAAAGCTGTAAATCCATTAATCCATAAATTTAGCATTTTTCTTAATGTAAAGTTAGTATTTCCACTTATTCTTTCTCTTTCTTCCATCTCCACATTTACAATATCACTTGTTGTTCTTAATAAAAGTCCTGTCATATATGGATATGGATTTTTATATTTAAGTATTTCTTCCATGATATATCTTTTCATTGCTGAAAAATTAGTAAAGCTTAAATCTTTTGGTTTTTCTATAACTATTTCCGTCATTTTTCTATTTACAATTGTTCCAAAACTTTTAAATTTGCTTTGTTTATATGATGGATATTTTGCTATAGATACATCATGTCCTTCTTCTAAAGGTTTTATCAATTGCCATAGGCTTTCCATTGGGCACTGACCATCATCATCCATTAATACTATATAGTCTCCAGTTGCTTTTGACATTCCTGCCATTAAAGCTCCTGGTCTATTCATATTTTTAGCTAAATTTACTATTTTTACTTTTTCATTGTTTTTAGCAATTTCTTTCAAAATATTCCATACGTTATCAGGAGATTGATCATTTACTGCAATCACTTCATAATCATATTTATCACTTTTACTAACCTTTTCCTCTATTTCTTTTATAACAATTTCAATTGTTTTTTCACTTCCATAACATGGTATAATAAAACTTATTTTTTTATTCATTTTAACTATCCTTTCACCGTTTTTATTTTTCCAAATATTTTTGCCGTATCTTTATATATTTTTTCCATAATCCCTAGCACTTTTATTTTCTCCTATTTTTTATTTCTTTCTAAACTTATTTTGTTTCATTTCCTTTTTATAATCTTCTAAATAAGAAATATAATCATATTTTGGTTCATATCCCAACTCTTTTTTGGCATTTTCTATATCCATAACAAAATCATCACAATCTTTTTTTTCTGGACATTCTATTATTTTAGATGGTTTATCTTTTGGTGAAAATACTTTTACTATTCCTTCTATTTGTTCCCTCATAGTTGTCTTTACTCCTGTTCCTGCGTTATATACTCCTGTTTGTAATTGTACAAATAGTGATTTAAAAATCATTTGGCATAAATCTTTTACATATATAACGTCTTTTCCCAAGTCTGGATTTCCCCACATTTCTATGTTTTTACCTTCTATAGCTCTTTGTATTAAATAACGATATGATATAAATTTCCTTTCTCCATTCACATAATAGTACATTTCTGGAGAATACAGATAAATATTAGGTAACCTAAAAATAAAATTTTTAATTCCATACATTTGGTGATAACATTCAATCAAATCTACCGCTGCACATTTTGTTACTGTGTATATTGCATGATCTCCTACAAATATAGGTTTTCTTAATAAATCTGGTTTTAGTGGTTTCTTATCTTTTAAATATCCATTCAAATCCGCCCATGTTTGAGTATAAGCAATTCTATCTACTTTTGCTTGTACACAATAATTTAGAACATTTAATGTTCCTTTTATATTTACATCAATATATTTATTAGGATCATCTCTTTTTAAATATGCTGGTAATATTCCAGCAAAATCAACTACAGCATGTATATTTTCTTTTGGCAATTTTTCAAAATCTTCATTTTTTGTTATATCTACCTTTATGTATTTTCCTTTATAAAATTCATATGGATATTCATCCTTTGTTCCTGTTGCAATTACTTCATATTTTTTTAAATCTAGGTTATCATTTAAATAATCCATAAAGTACATTCCTAAATTTCCTGCAGAACCTAATACTATTATTTTTTTCTTTTCCATATTTTCCCCTTTTCTTATACGTCTAATTTGTTTCAGGTGTATATATGTAATATCCTATTCTACTTGAGCTATCTACTATGTTTCCAAAATTCTTTGTTTCCATTTCACTTATTCTATATATTTGTTCTGGATGTTCTTCTTTTAATTTTTCCATCTTTTCTAAATCTTCTTTTGTAAAAATAAATTTTATAACTGCTTTAGTTGGTATTGTTTTTTTAGTAAAATCTGGTCCTTTTCCACACGCCACATCAATAACCATTTTTACAAAGTCATATCCAGTTGATATTTGAACTAAATCAGAACCAATACAGTCTCCTCCCATTCTTGCTCCTATTTCTATGATTCCAAAATTTCCATTCTCATCTATTTTAAATTCTGTATGACTTGCTCCATTTTGTATGCCTAAAGCTTTTAAAGCTTTTAATATATTTTTCTTTATTTCTTCTTGATATTCTTCTTTTATATCAGATGGTTCACAATGTCCTGTTTCTATAAAATTTGGAGAACCTGTTGTGTATTTTTTGGTAAAAGCTAAAAAATGATGTTTTCCTTTATAAGAAATACATTCACAACTATATTCATCTCCTTCTATATATTCTTCTATAATAGCACTTTTTTCAAAAGAATCTTTTGTGGCATAATGTATTGCTGTTTCTAAATCATTCTTATCATATAATTTTGTAATGCCTCTACTTCCTGATCTATCTGTTGGCTTTACTATTACTGGAAATTTTATATCTTTTAAATCCCATGTTGAAGAATCATTATTTACTTTTACAAATGCTGGTGTTTTTACGTTTTCTTCTCTTAATTTTTTTCTCATTTCATATTTATTAGTGCATTGTAAAGTAATAGATGTTGGGTTACAAGGAAGTCCTAAATTTTCTGCTACATAATTAACCGTAATTGTTGCTAAATCAGAAGCAATAGAACATACTCCTATTGGATTAATTTCTTTACATTTTTTTAGGATTTCTTCTTTTTCTATAATACTAATTGGATAAAAATAATCAGCTGTTTTTTCTCCTATTGAGCCATCTTTCCATGCAAATACATGTGTTTCATATCCTAATTTTTTTGCCTTAACTATTAATTGATTTTGAAAATCATTAGCTCCTATAACTACTAGTTTTTCTTTCATAATTCCCCCATTATTTTTTATAAAATTCTTTTATTGTATCACATACTTTTTTAACATCTTCATCTTTTAATCCATAATACATAGGTAATCTAAGTAATCTTTCGCTTTCCTTTGTTGTGTATTTATCTTCTCCATTAAATCTTCCATATTTTATTCCAGCTGGAGATGTGTGTAATGGTATATAATGGAATACTGCCATAATTTCTTTTTCTTTTAAGAATTTTATTAATTTAATTCTCTCTTCTAAATCTTTTGCTTTTATATAAAACATATGTGCATTGTGCTTACATTCTTTTGGAATATAAGGTAATTCTATTTCTTTAACATCTTTCAAATTTTCATAATATAAGTCCCAAGAATGTAATCTTGCATTGTTTATTTCATCTGCTTTTTCTAGCTGAGCATATAAATAAGCAGCATTAATATCACTTGGTAAAAATGATGAGCCAGCTTCTACCCATGTATATTTATCAACTTGTCCTCTAAAAAATCTGCTTCTATCAGTTCCTTTTTCTCTAACTATTTCTGCTCTTTCAAAATCATTATAATCTTTTACTATTATAGCTCCGCCTTCACCCATACTATAATTTTTAGTTTCATGAAAACTAAAACATCCAAAATCTCCAATTGTTCCTAATGCTTTTCCTTTATATTCGCTCATAACTCCTTGTGCTGCATCTTCTATTACAATTAAATTGTGTTTTTTAGCTATTTCCATTATTTTATCCATTTCACAAGCAACTCCAGCATAATGTACTGGTACTATTGCTTTTGTTTTTGGAGTTATTGCAGCTTCAATCAAATTTTCATCAATATTCATTGTATCTGGTCTTATATCTACAAAAACTATTTTTGCTCCTCTTAATACAAATGCATCTGCAGTTGACACAAATGTAAAAGGTGACATTATAACTTCGTCTCCTTCTTTAATATTAGATAAAATTGCAGACATATCCAATGAATGACTACAAGAAGTTGTTAATAACACATGAGAATTTGTTTTCTTATTTAACCATTCATGACATTTCTTTGTATATTGCCCATCTCCACAAATCTTTCTACTATCTATTGCTTTATTTATATATTCTTTTTCTTTTCCCACATATGGTGGTATATTAAAATCTATCACTTTATATTTTCCTTTCGACAAAAATCTTGTTTTTCTTTTATAAATATATCATTAAAAATTAAAAAGTACAAGTATACTTGTACTTTTTAATTGTTTTTTTTATCTATATAATATTTTTAAGGTCTTGCACATGCTGTATTTGGCATTCCTTCATATACTGGTATTAAAAACTCATAAGAAGAATTTAATAAGCCATTTTTTTCAAGACTTTTTGCTGTATTATATCCTTCATCATTTGCAGCTCTTATATTTTGCATATATTGATGTGTATAAAAAGGGTACTTTACAACATTATACTTTTCGAAGTATTTTGTATTTTGTCCATTACTTAAATAATTATTATATATCCATTGTGCAGTACCATTTATACATGTTTCTGGTGTAAACCAATGATTTTTATATGCATATGCTGCTCCACTTGATTTTATATTTTCTAATGTGCTTCCAGTTGCCCCTATGTTTGCATAATTATATACAGTCCTTCCATTATATGAATAGCCATTAATACTCCAACCTGCTGTTCCTTGTTCCATTAACATTCTTGAAGCTAAATGAAAAGCACTAACATTATAACTTTGTGAAGCACTTACTAAAGTACTGCTATAATTTTGCAAGTATGTTCCATTAGTCATAGTTGAAACTTTTTGAACTGTTTCATTTGAAGACCTAGCTAAATTTTGAAATTGGAAAACATAGTATTGGTCTAAACTATTACGTGGATCCATCATATATGCTATTGCTTCTCTTGAGGCTTTATACCATCCTCCTTGATAGGTATCACTATCTGAAGAATCTCTCCAGCTTCCCGTTGCTTGAGTTAAACTATATGGTTCTCCTTTAGAATCTCGTCCTTGCTCTGCATTTAATACATCTTCCCATTTCAAGCCAGTATAAACTAATTTTATTGTCCAATTTGGATGTTGTTGTTGTAATTTTTGAAGAGCTTCTTTATATCCTTTATATTTAGAAGTATCTATGTTTGAAAAATCTGATCTATTTACTGCAGTCCATTTTTCAAATTTAAATTTTTGTGCAATACTTTCATTTCCTTCATACATTTGCACATTTGTACCATCTGTTGAATGTGCTCCTTGTATGTCTAAGTATAAATTTGTACCTTTTAATTTTATGTAATAATAATTATTTCCAGCAACTTCTATTTTCCATTGTTGATTATCACTGCCAGTATAATCACTTTGAACTACATTATTATTTACATTTGTTAATACTTTATTTGTACTATCACAAGTAATTTTATAGTATCCATTATTTAAATTTTCAACTTTAAACGCTTGGTTTGTACTTAATAAATTTAATGTCCATATTTGTACATTAGATGTTCCTACATCCACGTCTAATGTTTTATTATTATCTAATGCTGTTTTTATGTTATATTCATCGTTATCTATTATTGGTGCACTTTCAAATTTAAACTTCTGTGCTGCTGTTCCATTTC
>JABLTQ010112049.1_pt1 | contig 103109 bp, 77 predicted proteins | sample 7160101 | NCBI WGS metagenome assembly JABLTQ01 (sample SAMN14651228, study PRJNA627086) | human gut metagenome | isolation source: feces | host: Homo sapiens | reverse complement strand
TTCAGCGTGTCCTTCTGATGGAAACGGACGTTTGTGTTGCCGTCGCTGTTCTCAATGCCGACAATCAAATCTCCAATAACCGCCACACCTGGTCGATAACCAAGGAACTTCTTGTATGTATGCTTTGCATCATATTTCTCTGTTTCTATGAACTGGTGGTCGAAATCAACATCATACATCTCACCCTCTTTCAGCTGACCAGCTGCACACATACAATTGAGCAGTAAGGTATTGAGGGTGTCAGCCGTATTGAAATCGTAGTTCTTACCCGTATCTGACGTGTATGAAATGTTCTCCTGCGTCAGTTCCTTTATCGCTCTGAGGATAGTGTCAGAGCTGCAGGTACGAAGTGTCGGATGAAGCGAGAGATGGGGCATCAAATGAGTTGTGACATCCTCAATACATGAGCCGCCACAGAAGTAGATGCTCATGAGAGAACGGATGATTTCGCTGTATTGATAACCATACAGCCTGCATCTTAGACCGAGGGTTGTGTCAATTACATATGACAATGTGGAGTCAAATTGCTCCATCATTGCAAATATTCCTCCAAAAGGAGTGAGTTTCTCAGATTTTATTGCTTTCTTTGCCATGTCTGTCGGGTTTGATACATATTTTGATTTGCAACACTAAGATAGGTGAAAAATCTGACATGACAAAATCCTGAGCAACTTTTTGTTGCTCAGGTACTTAAAAAGTTATATTTATAATAGTGTTGCGGAATTAAGGTTTATAAGTTCCTGAGCAACAAAAAGTTGCCCAGGATTTTGCCATGTCAGAATTTTCACTTATCTTAGTGTTGCAAAAAGAAAACAAGCAAAACTCTAATATGACATGGCAAAAATACAAATTAAATCTGAGAAACTCACACCTTTTGGAGGAATTTTTTCAATCATGGAGAAATTTGACTCCATGCTTTCACCCGTTATCGACTCAACACTGGGTCAGAGATGCAGCAGTATCTTCGGATATCAGTTCAGCGAGATAGTCCGTTCGCTGATGAGCGTTTATTTCTGTGGCGGCTCATGCGTGGAAGATGTAACGTCACAACTGATGCGCCATCTCTCGTATCATCCTACCCTTCGTACATGCAGCTCTGATACCATCCTCAGAGCCATCAAGGAACTGACACAGGAAAACATCTCCTATACTTCCGACCAAGGCAAGACCTATGATTTCAATACTGCAGACAAACTCAACACATTGCTTATAAACGCTTTGGTTTCTACAGGCGAGTTGAAGGAAATTGAGGAATACGATGTTGACTTTGACCATCAGTTCCTTGAAACGGAGAAGTATGATGCAAAACCGACCTACAAAAAGTTCCTCGGCTACAGGCCTGGCGTATATGTTATCGGTGACAAGATAGTCTATATCGAGAACAGCGATGGTAACACGAATGTGCGTTTTCATCAGGCAGACACCCATAAGAGATTCTTCGCTCTTCTGGAATCCCAGAACATCCGTGTAAATCGCTTCAGGGCAGACTGCGGTTCCTGCTCGAAGGAAATCGTCAGTGAGATAGAGAAGCATTGCAAACATTTCTACATCCGTGCCAACCGATGCAGTTCGCTCTACAATGACATCTTTGCTCTGAGAGGATGGAAGACGGAGGAGATTAACGGCATCCAGTTCGAACTCAATTCCATTCTCGTTGAGAAATGGGAAGGCAAGTGCTATCGTCTTGTCATCCAGAGACAAAAGCGCATGGATGGAGAGCTTGACTTGTGGGAAGGTGAATACACCTACAGATCCATTCTTACCAACGATTATGACTCATCAACAAGAGACATCGTCGAATTTTACAACAAGCGTGGGGGCAAAGAGCGTATATTCGATGATATGAACAACGGATTCGGCTGGAACAGGCTCCCCAAGTCGTTCATGTCAGAGAACACTGTATTCCTTCTGCTTACGGCATTGATACACAATTTCTATAAGACCATCATTAGCAAGCTTGACACCAAGGCTTTCGGGCTCAAGGAAACGAGTCGCATAAAGGCTTTTGTCTTCAGCTTCATCTCCGTACCTGCCAAGTGGATCATGACAGCAAGGCAATACGTGCTGAATATCTATACTGAAAACCGGGCTTATGCAAGACCTTTCAAAACTGGATTCGGATAAAGTCCGTTCCTTATGGTTTTAATCTGCGTATTGCCTCAAGTCGCATTGTGGGGTAAGGGGAAGGTATGCACAAATCGGACAAAATTCACGCTCATACTATCATGATGCATAGTGTTCAAGCTCTTTACTGCAATTGAGATTGCCATTGAGATTGCTTGCGGATTTTAGGTGTATAAAATCTGTTTTGCAGGCGCAAAGGTAGGACGTTTTAAAGCCTGGACTTATGAACAAATACGTACAAAAAGGATACTTTTGAAAACAGAAAAACAGAAAAAGACGATAAATTTCTATTTTTGCAGTAAAAACAGAAACAGGTATGCCTGAGAAAAAGAAAACGTTTGTATACAGCACTTCCGACTGGAAAGATGTGAAAGGAAAGAGTATCCGCACAGACGGGTGCATCCTGATCTTCTGTGAAGAAGGGATGGCCACGGTTTCAGCAGAGTTCAAGCCCCGCACCGTCAGGAAAAGGGATGTCATACTGATTTTCCCCGATACCATGCTTGTCGTAAACGATGTGTCGGAACTGTTTTCCGTAAAGCAGATTGAGATTTCGTCCGAAATGTTTGACGAAGCTACATTTACCCTTTCGTCGCAGTTCTTCGACCTCCTCTATGACAACTCGATCTTTCACTCCACGCCCGAACAATGGAATCTGGTGGAAACATGGGAGAAACAGTTTCTATGGATTACGCAGTGCAGCGCGGAGAAGTCAGCGTATATGATGCTGCGCAATCACATGCAGAACTTTTTCATCGGACTGGAAAGCATTGTCGTTTCCGAAAGCCGGTCACAGATACAGCCGATAAGCTCTACACGCCGGCTCTTCAACCGTTTTTGCAGCCTGCTGGTGGAGCACTGCCATTCGCGCCACGACGTGAAATTCTATGCCGAAAAGCTCTGCATCACGCCTTACTACCTGTCAAGGATAACCGCCAGAACCATCGGCGTTACTCCCAAAGAACTGATTGAAAGGCAGATTATTCTGGAGATGAAACGGCTGCTCACCACCACCGACATCTCGGTGAAGGAACTTGCCGTGCTTTTCCATTTTGATACGGTGTCTTATATGGCACGCTTCTTCCGGAGGCACACGGGCTTCACACCCAATGAATACCGCAAGCTCTGACACGGACAACAAAGACGCATGTCTGCAACATGCCGGCCTTTTCTTCGGAAAAAGAAGTTTATCTCCAGGCTGGAGATGTGTATCTTCAGGCTAAAGACATATATCTCCAGCCTAAAGATTTGCATCTCTAAACTGGAGATAAAGCACGCCACGGGAAACCGCCCGTTGGATAAAGAAACAAAACACGAAATCCTACTATTCCGAATCCAGATTCCAGTAAACGACAAACCGCTGGTGATGGACATCATACAAAGGCGACAGGCGTTGTCCGCCGGCTGTTTCAAAGTTCAGCCCCCCATCCGTGCGTCTAATATTCTTTCCGGGACGCTTTCTGTCGCACTTCAAGACGACAGGCAGATCTGCCGGTATATGGTAATCATACGTATAATAATCGTTGTACCGGGCAGGGTCAGAAAACGGAGCAGGGGCTTCCATTCCCGCCGTTCCCAATTTTCCAGCCAAGACTACGGGACCATACAACAATGCTGCAACATCCGGATTGTCAGGAGTCTGTTCCAGACGAAAATCCATCGGATATGTCAGTTCAATGCTGTCGCCGTCTTTCCATTCACGGTCGAGCACAATATAAGCCCCCGGCTTCTGCCCCACCTTCACCTTTTTCCCGTTAATGCAGACAGACACCTTTCCGCTCCAGGAAGGATAACGCAGATAGAATGCGGTGCGTACGGGCTGTTCCGCAGAAACCTCCAGCTTCACACACTCGCTTTCCGGAAAATCCGTTTCCATGCGCACACTCATCCCCCTCTCTTTCCAGTGCAATACGGAAGGAATGAAAAGGTTCACATACAATCCTTCACGGTTATGATAGTAGATGCTCTCAGCATATTTGGCATGACTCTCAAACCCGCTTCCTACACAGCACCAGAAAGACTGGTCGGGAGTGCTGTATACCTTGTGCGTTCCGGATTTCAACGGAAGGAAATAGGCTACCATGCCCGTTGCGGGATCCTGCTGGCCCAATATATGATTGTACAATGCACGCTCGTAATAGTCTGCCACCTTGACAGAAGGATTCCAGCAGAACAGATGGCGGCTGAGCTTCAGCATATTATACGTACAGTAAGTTTCACCCGTATATCCGGTGATATGCTTTGAAAACTGATCCGGATCAAAATAATGCTCCTTGTCACTGCTGCACCCGGGAGCGAAAGTATGCCTGCCAATCATCGTATTCCAGAAAAATTCGCAAAGCGACCTGCTTTCCCCGTCGCCCGAAAGCTCATAGTTGCGCGCTTCGGCCAGTACCTTCGGGATAAACGTATTCGTATGCTTCGTCCCCAAGTCGTCCTTTTCCTCTTTCAGCGGGTCGATCACTTCATTGTGATAGAAGAATCGGGCAAGCCAGCGGTAACGCTCGTCGCCGGTCAGCGCATACAAGTTGTAGAACGATTCATTGATGCCGCCGAACTCATTCCGGATCATCTTCCTGCGGGTAGCCTCATCCAACGGCCGAAGCTTCTCGTAGGCCCAGTCCCCCATCCGGCACACAACTTCCAGAGCCTGCGGATTGTCTGCATAAAGATACTGGTCTATCAGTCCCGAAAAAATCTTATGAAGCGTATACCAGGGTGCCCACACGCTTTCGCCGCGAATATTCCGGTTTATCAGTTCCTCAGGAAACGCGCTCAAATAGCCGTTGCCGTATGCCTGTTGAACTTTGGCCAGCCCTGCCACCAGGCTGTCCCCCTTCAGCTTGAACACATTGCCTCCCGTAGCGGCATACATCAACGAATAGGCAGACAGCAGATGGCCGGTGATGTGTCCGCGAAGCTCACAGTCCAGCGACTCCCATCCCCCCAGCTTCTTCACGGTCATATACCCTCCTTCACGGCCCGCAAAGACGCCCGACGTGGTACGGAAACTGTGAAGCAGCCTGTCGACCCCGATAGAAACCATCCAAGCCGAATCACGCTCCAAATTCTCGCGGAATCGGCTGGGAAGCAGGCGCACATCCTTCAATTCAAAACATGCGGCAGACTCTTCCGCTTGTGAAGCAACTTTCAGTTTGTTCTGAAACAAGCCGGGGTAAACAGACTGTGCAGAAAGCAGCCCGCAAACGCCCAAGGCTAAAGTTGAAAACAAAAGTCTTAATTTCATAACGATTACAGTTTATTTCTTTATATAAAAACTCCGCTCCACCGGCTCAGCCGTAGCGACCTTTCCGCCGATGCCATATTGCCAGGCTACGACCGTCACCTTCACCGGATATTTCGCCCGGGGAGGAAGCTCCGACAACATCACCTTGCCGCCAACGATTTCAGCAGGGCCTTCTTTCACATAGTAATAAACAGGAAGCCCGCAATCGGACACTGCATGAAGCTCCACTGCCGTTGTACCTGCCTCCACATCATCCAGCCCCGGAAAAAGGATGTGCTGCCGCCTGCCTGCACGGTTCCGATACGGTATCCTCATCGTAAGCTGCTGAACGGCACTCTTATAATGGGTGTCTCCCTTTTGGCTGGCAAGAAGCCATATATCATTCGTCCTCCGCTTGTTGTACATTCCCATGCGATAGAAGCGGACGGCAAACGTTGTGTCATTCACCTTTTCTGCCGGACCGCAGATCCTGTCGACATGAATCTCTCCCGATGCGTGATCATCCGAAAAAGAAGACCTCAGCGAATCGGTAAATACTCCTTTCAGATGAAACGTCAGTCCATCTGCTTCGGGGACAAAATCCATCACAATGCCCGCATGAAGTTTCGGGTCGTATTCAAGCAGCTTCCCATGCTGAACGACTCCCAGGTATTGCATCTTCTTCCCTTCCGATTCCTTGTAACGCCTTTCGGTCAGCTCTGCCATTTCCCTGTCAAAGTACCAGAAGGCATCATGCCTGTCCCCTCGGTACAAAGCATAAGGAGCCGGCTTCGCACGTTTTCTGCCGTCGGCACGCCAGCGTTCGGCAAGCCACCCGTCTTTCACCCTGACTGGCTTGAGTTTGACCGGCCTGTCAACAGGCTGTCCGGCAGGGTAACGCGCATCAAGCGACTTTTTCAGGAACAAGGCGATGTATGAGGCAGTCTGTTCGCTGATATCGAAATGCCCGCGGCCCGCATCACACAAAAAAGAAATGCAACTCTCCGGATACATCATCCGGAAAGCCAAAGCCGGATTGACCCGCGCTTCCCACCATTCGTACTCGCCCTCAACCATCAGCCCCGGAATGCCGTCGATGTTGCGGTTTCTCCCCCACTCCAGATTCTCTCTTCCGTAGCCGCACAGATTCGTTCGCGGCGCGTCCCCGTGAAAAGAAATCACCGCCAATGTGCGCTCCGGATTCCATGCCGCAAAATTCCACGGGTAAGTAGCCATGGCAGAATGTCCCAAAGGCACAATCGGAACGTATTTCAATTCAGTATATCCGCTGACATCCGCCAATTCATCCATCATCGCTTCAAACGCCTTCTGCACTCCCGTCGACACGTTCCATTGCTGGTCGAGCCCCGGAGTAATCCAAACCAGCGCTATGCCTGCCTTCTCCAGTTCCGTACGGAAAGAGGGCATCTCAAAAAGAGGCTCTTCCGTCATGTTGTGCTGTCCCATCACCACGGCCTTCACCTGCCGGCAAGTGGGAGGAATCCACAAAAACGCACGTGGATGTCCGTCGGTTTCAGCAGAAACCATCTCTTTGACGGCAACAGACCATTGCCACTCGGCAGCAGAAAGCCGGAAAACCAGCAAGGCCAGCAAAACAAAAATCCACCTTTTCTTTTTCATATCCTATCTCATTTATTTCACAATATCCGACACAGTCCTTGAAATAACGGAACTGCCATAGAATGAAGAGAAACCGTCCTTCTCGGAACCTCCGACAACATGAGCGATAAAAAAGCCATAAACACCATCACGCTTGTTAATCCACGGATAAGCCCCCGCCCACCCGGGCGAACTGATTTGATAAGCTTCACCTGTATCTTCATCTATAAGCTCCCGCCATTCTCCCAAGCCGTAAATTCCATTATGACATTTTCCAATAGCCTTTTCAACATACTCCCCGGGAAGTACCTCTGCCCCTTTTATCTGGTCAGCCTGCATCTCCTTCACCGTTTCGGGGTTCAGGATCGTTTTCCCCCAATAAGTTCCGCCATGATAAATCATGTCGAGAAAACGCATGTAGTCGTTCAAGGTCGTACACAGGCCTCCGCCCAACATCGGGGCATGACCTCCGTCTGTATTTATGGGGGTAAAGTGCGAGTTTTCCATGCCAAGCGGAGCGGCTATCAGTGTCTGGAAAAGATACTCGAACTCATTTCCTGCCGCCATCTCCGCCATACGTCCGGCCACCTGCATTGCCAGTCCTCCGTACTCGAAGCGTGTACCCTGCGCAAACACCGTGTCAAGCGGCAGAATCTCCATGACCGCCGAATCCAAGTGATTATAATTGTCCACCCTTGGCTCGGGAAGATAAGGACGGATACCCGATGTATGGGAAAGCAAATGTCTGAGCGAAATTTTCCCTTTCGGATCTCCCCTATACAAAGGAATCCATTCTTCCACCGTATCATCCCAATCCAACGGAGTACGATCAACGACAGCCCCAACCACAGCCGCTGCCACCCATTTCCCGGCAGAAGCGACATAAACCTTCGTTTCTCCGGTAAAGCTTCCATAACATTTGCTGAACACCACAGAATCATCCTTTACCACACAAATAGCTGCTCCCGGATAATATCCTTTATCAATCCAGCATCCGATAATAGAGTCAAGCGGAGAAAAATCATAAATTGCATCCCCCCTTTGCGAACATGACGAAAGGGATATTACCAATAGCACCAGCACTATTTTACTTATCAGTTTTTCAATCATATTGACTTGTCTTTTTATAATAAATACGTATCAAGGCTAAATTTACTCAATCCGGATCATCATTTCTTCAAATGCATTATCTTTGAAGAAACTTTTTAATTACTGCAACATGAAAACACTGCTTCTCATTCTGATTACATGGATGGCACTGCCGGCTTTTTCACAAACACGCAAAGAAAAAGAGGCAGCAAAAGAAGAAAACGTACGGAAAGCGCTCGAGGCTGACCGATACACCATCGACATCAATTATATGATTCCATCCAAGGGACCCGGACGGCCGCTCACTACCGACTATTCCGTCACGGTCCGCAACGACTCGCTCATTTCTTATCTCCCGTATGCCGGAAGAGCATACAGCATCCCTTACGGCGGAGGAAAAGCGCTGAACTTCAGTGTACCGATTGAAAACTATGAAAAGAAAACGAAGAAAAAAGGTGAAACTGAAATCACCGTCAGCCTCAGAAACGATGAAGACTCATACATCTACCGGCTCACGGTATACAAAAACGGGAACGCCTCCCTGTATGTCCAGCCAACGCAAAGGCAAAGCATCTCGTTCAGCGGAGAGATGGATTTAAAGGAAAACTGAAAATAAAGCCTTATAAACAAACAGGCAGGACTTGCAGACAGGGCGGATGCGGAAAGAATCCACATAAAACAAGCAGAATCACAGCAAGAACATACCTCTGCCATGATTCTGCCTGAAAAATCTATGTGGATACCTATTGAGAATATCCTAAAGCCAACGGTTACTTATTCGCGGTACAGCATCAAAGTTCCCCACCCCAGCTGGTCGAAAGCCCCGCTGTTCGTACCGTAACGGTTTCCCGGCTCACCAACTCCGCCTTCGGGACGAAGCTTGTCGGCAAACTGCTTGGCATATGTATATCCACTGCCCACATTTGCCACCTTTGCATAATGGTTGTACAGTATTTCCCAGCCCGGACGAATGCTGCCACGACCTTCATCATCTGCCATTTGCGTATGGGTTGCACCGTGATTCTTGTCACGGCAAGAGCAGTCGATGCAATATTCATAAGTCGCAAACGGCATCTGAGTAGCAGTAACCAACCAGCTTCCCGTACTGTTCTGATTATCCGTACCATTACGCAAGTTGGACAACGCTACGTATTCGCCCATCTTCATAATGGCATTGTCATCAGCAGCAAAGAAATCCAGCTGAGCGACCGACGGGTTTGCCTGATAAAGCGTATAGGCAATCTGACAAAGGTTAGCAGCCACCATAACCGACATCTCAGCATGTCCCTGGTCACGTCCGCTCTCCTGGTTCTGGAAGATATCTTCACCCGTGCCCAAGGGGTCGGTATGTTCGCCGCGAATCAGCTGCTTGATGCATCCGTTGCCTGCTCCCTGATAGAAATAGTTAACCACGTAGTTCACCATTTCATCGTTCTCGGTCAAGATACCGATTGAAAGATAAGAAGCCATATTCACCAAGTCCCAGTTAGACCAATAATGCTCTGCACAGTTGTCCGAACCTTGATGATTGTCGAGGAAATCACGGTTTTGCGAAGCGAACACATTGGTCATCCAGGTCTTGAAATCGCTGAAGTCTGTGCCGTTCCATCCTTCATATGTCCGCAATATCTCGGCAGCATTGGCAAAAGTATACCCTTGCGCACCGGCTGCCAGCTTATGATTGGCATCATTCGAAGTAATTTCCTTGCATATATCTGCCCAGGCGTTAAGCACTTCTACGGCATTTTCAGCATAACGGTCATCACCGGTCAACTTCCAAAGCAGCGCCATCTGATAGGCTGCGGCAGCGTCCTCCATCGCATAACGATAGTTTTCACTCCCGGCAGCAGTTCCTGTAGCATCGCCACGCACGATTTCTTCCTGCGGTTCGGCTGTATAAGGAAGAACCGTCAACGAACTCTGCTTCAAATTCTCAAACTCTGCTTTCACTGCTTGCGGCGCACTGCCATCGTCCAGCATTGCTTTCACACGGTCGAAATCTGCCTGATTATACATCGCACACGGATGATTGTACGTATATTGCGCTTCTACCGGTTCGTATACATCTTCGGGCATCGTCAAGTCTACCGTACCAAATTCATTCTCTCGGCAGGAGGTCTGCACTGCCAACAGCAGTGCCAGACCAGATATAAATGTCATTTTCTTTATCATAATCGCATTCTATTAAATTTATTCCACCACTTCGTAAGTCAGTCCTTCCGACTGGATATAAGTTGCCACTTCTTCCAAGGTCTTGAAGGTCTGAATCCAATAAATAGCACTGCGAAGCTGCTCACCTGTTTCTTGTTTCAATACAATATCCGCATATTTAAAGGTCAATTTGTTAACCTTCGCCACATCCGTAGCAGGCAATACAAATCCCTTCCAAGCCTGAGTTGAAAGATCATAAATAACGATACGGCTTCCATCACTACATTTCCAGGTCTGATCCCATTTTTCACTTCCACCGCCAAGTTCACCGCTAAATGATTGACCGTTGCATGTACCACCTGAAGCATCAAGTTTAAAAGACTTGCCGCTTACATTCTCCATATCTCCGGCATACTGCAAACGAAGAGCTAAGAATGGATAATTTCCGGCATGGAAATAAACATTTTGAGCCATGAAATCCAGACGGCGTTTTCCACTGGTAGCCTTCGAAATCAAAGTAAATGTTCCATAACCCCATTCTGATGAACAATGACTCGGATCTGCACTCCATGTTACATTATCCTCTTTATGGAAAAGTTCGCGAATCAATCCGGCTGCCAGATTCAGTTTAATGGAAGACGAGTTTCCGGTAGCGGGGCAAGAAGCCGTGATTGTCACATCGCCGAACACACCTGCTTGGTTAAAGGTTACGACACCGTTCTCAACAGTAGCTATTTCCTCATTGTCGGAAGTCCATTCTATCAAAGAAGTGGTACATTGTGCAGGGACCGTCGTGTAATTCAATGTCAAAGCCTTATCCGCTATGGCACAATAATAACCGTTGTCCACTGAATAAGCCTGATCGATGGTCACTTCTTCCGGCTGCACCATCTGGTTGACAACAAGTTCTTTTGTCCCATACACCTGCGAACCGTCCAAAGAAGTAGCGGTAATGGTAACGGATGCCTGTATGTCTTCATTCACAAGACCTGTTACCAAGCCGTTCTGGTCGACAGTAGCCACTGCTTCATTCGAGCTGCTCCAGCTAACCGTCCGATAAGTAGCGTTCTCCGGCAGGATAGCAGCAGTCAGCTGCAAGGTTTCACTCGCATAAAGTTCGTCAGCTTCCGATTCAATGCTGATGCTTTCTGCCTGCACCAATGTATTGGACACCACGACACGCACATTGTCATAAATGCCGCTTCCCGAAAACATTCCTTCCGGAGCAACCTGAATGACCGTGGCACTCTCGCCGTTGCCTTCTACAGCCGTAACCAGTCCGTTTTCCACCGTTGCCACAGACGGAACGGTAGAAGTCCATATTACATCCGAATAAGTCACATTTTCCGGCTGCAAGCCATAATTCATCTGAACGGTTTCTCCTTTCAGCATAGGCAACACCTTTGCGCCGTTTTCATCTGTGTAAATGTACTGCTGTACTTCAGCAGGCACGATCAGTTCGATGGAAGCAGGCATCACCGCCGATGTCAGATCACCCACCGTCGCTTCGTCTTCGCAAGAAGGCATTATCAGTGCAGGAACCAAAGCCAATAGGCATCCCCAACTGTATTTCATTATCTGTTTCATAACTGTTCTTGTTTAAAATGTGATACTTCAATTGTTGCCCCAACCCGGGTTCTGTCCCAATTCAGGATTCAACTGCAATTGGTCGGAAGGCAACGGATAAAGATAATTCCGGTCACTCCATGTACGGTCGCTGTAAAGGATAATGCAACCTTCACCGTTCAGCGGACGTGCCTGCGCCGCCCAGTTGGTTTCAAACCAAGTCCCGGTCACAAGAACTCCAAGCTGATCCTGAGGCATTTCAGTTTCGGCTGTAGCCCAACGCTTCAAGTCATCGATGCGATACCCTTCCATAATCAGCTCCACCGTACGTTCGCGGCGGATTTCCTCACGCATGGAAAGTCCGTTATTGTTTACCAGGCTGTTGCTCAGTTTCGGCATATTGGGATTGGAACGCAAACGAACCAGATTCAACGACATGTCAAGGTCGGAATCCGAAATGCTGCCACTCAGTTCATAGGTTGCTTCTGCATAGTTCAACAGCACTTCAGCATAGCGGATTACGGGAAAGTCCATCGATTCAAAGTTATCTTGCGCCTGACGCTCTATCGCCCATTTATGGGGACGGTAACCGCTGTTGCTGCGTACATCTGCCGTACGTGCATTCTCCAGATCTGCATCTGTCCATGTCGTGCGTGACGTTGCCGACTCATTGTCCCAGAAACGTGTGCCATGCATCAAAAACGTATTGCTCATCCGGTTGTCACGGTTCTGGTATTCATCCGTAACGTCTGCATATCCCAGGAATTGTGAAGACTTGTCGATAGGAAGTCCGTCAGAACACAGATACATATTTGCCAGTTTGCGTGTCAGCCACGTTGCACCTTCCAGAATGCCGTGTGTAATGTTCGTACTCAGACGGTCGCCATAACGGTGGCGATGCGCAAGGATGTATTCGTTGTTCGAGCTTTTCGAAAGATTGGCCGGGTTGCACTGTATACCGTCTTCCAAGATAAACATATAGCGGTAACTCTCGTCACCCAAAGCCTCACTATAAAACAAAGAGTAGTCACCACTTGTGATAACCTGACTGGCGGCATCCTTGGCTATGGTCAACAATGCCGTACTGCGATCTGTGTTAGAAGTGGCATCTGCACCTTTTTCATGAAATTTCTGCCAGGTACCTTCGTAAAGAGCAACTCTTGAAAGCATCGCCAAAGCCGCGCCTTTGGTCAAGCGGCCAGCCTCGGAAGCGGCTTCCGGCAATAGTTCGGCAGCGTCCTGCAAGTCAGTGATAATCTGATCAATCACTTCCCCACGGTCGTTTCTCGGACCGTACAGTTCTTGCGAGTCAATGTCAAGAGGCTGCGTCAATATAACCGCATCGCCCCATATCTGCACCAACTCAAAATGAAGGTAAGCACGGAAGAACTTCGCTTCGCCCACGGGTACGGCAATCGCTTCCTGATCGCCGAAACTTTCGGCACGGTCCAACAACAGATTGGTGTAATAAATGCGTTTATACAGATTGGTATAGTTTTCATCTTCACTCGGAATGGAATTGGTTCCCTGGCTATATACATTGATGGACGAAGTGGCAAGCAAATCCGAACGGAAGTCACTGTGCGGACCGTCGCTCACGCCATTGCCGTAAGTAGCCGTACCTGATAAATAAATGTCACGTGTCCAGCCATAAAACTGATTGGCGAACAGTTGGAAATTATCGGCTGTATTCCAAACCAGATTGTCGCCCATTTGTGCCTGCGGTTCCAGATTCAAGCAAGAAGTCGTAAACAGACTCATCACCGAAAAGCAGGCTGCAGTTATGTAATGTCTCTTTTTCATATATTGTCTATCAATCTTTATGCGGTTAATTAAAAGGTTACATTGGCACCGAACGTAAACGAACGGGTAAACGGATAACGCGACAGACCGGTAGCGTCACGCTTGGCTTCGGGATCCCATCCGTCGGTAATCTTGGCGGTTTCCCACAAGTCTGCACCCGTCACATACAAACGGAGACCTTCTATGCATTTCGTTTTTTGCAACAGTTTCGAATCGAACGTATAACCGATGGTCACATTCTTCAAACGGAGGTAACGTCCGTCTTGGGCGGTCAGCGAAGATGCCTGATAGTTATAGTTATTGATGTTTGAATCATTCGTATAAGGTGCATAATAAGCATCAGGATTCTCCGGGCTCCACACATTGCCAATGGAAGCCGTCGTTGTATTCGTGTAATTGGCACGGAAAGGTACTGTCGTGTTGTCTATGTCACGGTAAACGAAACGGTTGGCCGCTCCCTGGAAAATCACGTTCAGATCGAATCCTTTCCACGAAACTCCGGCATTGAACGAATAAGAGATTTCGGGCGAATCGCTTCCCAAGTAGATATAGTCTTTCTCGTCCAGTATACCGTCGCCGTTCTCGTCGCAATACATATTGTCACCCACACGCAGGTTGCTCGGTATGCCGATTGCATTGGTATCATAGTATTTTGCCAGATAAGCATCCAACTGTTCTTCATTCTGGATCTTTCCTCCATAGCGCAAGCCGAAGATGGAATTCAGCGCATAGCCTTGCTGTGTCTTGACGTATCCCGACTGAAGCACGGTTGTTCCTCCATAATCAGTCAGTTCGTTGCGGGCAAAAGTCAGTGTTCCGCCTACATAGTAGCTCCAGTCGCCTATCTTGTCGCGCCAAGTAGCCTGGCCTTCATATCCCCAGCCTTTAAACTTACCGCTATTGGTGGTAGGCGCATCGTCACCCAATACAGCAGGGTAAGAGATTTCTACCAGCATGTCATCATTCTTCTTCAAGAAAGCTTCCACCGTACCGGTCAGCTTGCCGTTGAGGAAACCGAAATCAACTGCTACGTTATAGTTTTTAATACGTTCCCAATGACGGGTCGTTGACACCAGTTTGCCGTCCGTAGCGATATAAGAAAGTAATCCCGAGCCTACGTAAGCACCGTTAGCCGTATTCACATTATACAACTGCACGCCATCGTAGTTGCCGATACCGCTTTGGTTACCCATTTCGGCGTATGAAACACGGAGTTTCAAGTCGCTCAGCCAGTCCACATCCTCCATAAAAGCTTCCTGCTTGATGCGCCAACCGGCAGAGATGCCATAGAAAGCAGCCCAACGGTTCGAAGGCTGGAACTTGGAAGATCCGTCGTAACGTCCGTTTACTTCCAGCAGGTAACGGTCATCGTAATTGTAATTGAATCGGCCGTAAAACGAAAGGAACGCATTCTGATACTTGTCAACATCCTCGTTGTTGGCACCGTCCAACGTCACGTCACCCGAACCGTTCACGATTTCCAGTCCGCTCAAGATGTTTTCTACCCTTACACCCCACGTTTTGTAGTCATTAAATTCATACTGCCCACCGAGGGTCAGGCTCAAGTCGTGCTTGCCGAACTTCTTATGCGCGTTCAGGTAAGCCGAGAACGAATAGAAATTGGTCTGATTCGTAGTGGCACGATAATAAGACGCATCTGCCGTAGGAGTAGTCAGCACCTGCCGGGTTCCCGTAAAGTTGTAGTAAGTGACCGAATTGCTCACCACGTCACGGTTTGCCGTACTGTTTGTATAGCCCACATTGGCATTTGCCGACAACCAGTCATTAATCGTGTAATTCAAAGTTTCGCTGATATTCAATGACGATACGGAAAGCTTGTTGTCGCCGCCTTCTTCTACCTTAGCTACCGGCGACCCCCATGTACCCCACGCATAATTATCACCGTTCATATTAGTCAAAGGCAATCCCGGCATCGGAGTCTGGGTGGTCAACACCGAACTGATATCGGTAGGTGACACCTGTTCCTGACGATTGTAAGAGATAACCGATTCCAAAGTCAACTTATCGGTCAGCTTCACCGAATTGCTCAGGCGGAAGTTGTAACGCTGGTTATTGTTGTTTCCATACTGCAGCGGAGAACCATCGTACATATATCCCAATGACAAACGGTAAGAAGCCTTTTCCGTACCTCCCGATATACTCAGGTTGTGGTCGGTAGACAATGAATTGCCGAACAAAGAACCCAGCCAGTCCACGCTGTCATCGAATACAAAGTCTGCCACATCGGTAAACGCCGCATTGCCAAACGGATTCGAAGTATTTTCCAGATCAATGTAAGTTCCTTTGTACTTCTTTGCCAACTGGGCATACGTGTACCAGCTGTTCGATGTATTGCCGTCGTTCTCCAATGCTGTCATCACACCGTCCGCCCATTGGTCGATGCTCATCAGTTCAGGCATCAGTCCCACAGTCTTCAGCGTGACCGAACCGCTATATTCCACTTTGGTCTTGCCTTCTTTTCCCTTCTTGGTAGTAACCAATACGACACCACCTGCGGCACGTGCACCATAGATAGCAGCCGAACCGTCTTTCAGGAAGTTAATGGACTCAATGTCGTTCGGGTTTATCAGACGGAGGTCATTCACGCTATTCGTCGCCACACCGTCTATGATAACCAAAGGCTCGGTGCTGTTCACCGAAACCGAACCGCGCAAGTTCATGCTCCAGCTTTCATCTCCCGGCGCAGAAGAAGAACGTGTGATCATCACGCCCGGCACCTGTCCCTGCAAAGCCTGCAAGGGACTGGAAAGGTTCCCTTTCTCCGCAAAAGCCTTGTCATCAACTACAGTCACCGAACCTGTCAACGACTCCTTTTTCACCGTACCGTAACCTACGACCACCACTTCGCCCAACACTTCCGAGTCTTCATACAACTTTACGAGAGCAAGTTCCGGGCTGGAAGCCGGCAGTTCGACCGACTTATAGCCAATATAAGAAATAACGACCAGCGCATTTTTAGAAGAAACATTCAACGAAAAATTTCCGTCCATGTCTGTTATCACACCATTAGAAGTCCCTTTTTCAAGAACACTCGCACCGATAACGGGAACCCCGTCAGCATCCAACACTTGTCCCTTTACCGCAACCGTCTGCATGACAGACCGGACCGAATCAGTTTCCGCAAACGCCGAAACGACATTTCCCGTTGCCATAGCAGAAACCATCATCACTGAGAAAAGGACTCTTTTCGATGAAATCTTTAGAAATTCATGCTTCATAAGATTAAACTTTAAATTAACAACTCCGTTTGTTCTCACAGTTTCTGTTCATTATATACATTGTTTTATATACTCTCTCACTTCTTTCCTGCTGATAAAGAGATGATTCTCAACCGTACGCTTCGAAAGGTTCAGACGCAGGGCTATCTCATCGGAGGTCTTTCCCTGAAAACGGTTCATCGCATAAACGATCCGACGCTGCATGGGCAGAGAAGCCACACGCCGGTATTCCGCTTTCTGCAGGTCGCGCGCAACAATTCCGCTTTCCGTTTCGTCCGAACAGAGCCCTCCGGACTCATACAGATATGCTGCCACTTCCTGCCGCCTGTAATGGCGGCGCAGGTAATCCGTCACCAGGTTGCGGGCAATTGTAAACAAAAAATGTTTCACAGTTTCTTCACAAAGCATCTTGCGATATTCCAAAAGCCGGGCAAACGCATCCTGGGTCAAGTCTTCGGATTCTTCTTTTTTCCCTGTCTTATAATAGACATAAAGGAAGACCGGATGCCTGTACTTTTCGTAGCATTCCGCGACTAACTGGTTCACTTTTTCTTCCGGGTCTTTCATATTAATTAGCTTTTGAGATTTGTTTTACGCTTGCAAAAATAGAGGGAGAATCGGACATCACATAATTTTTCCCGTTGAAACAAATCTCACATAACCCGATGATACTAATATCGGAATAACTAACTAATACACAATAAAATATCATCAAGTCCCAAATTATTATTTAAGACTGGATGATACATTTGTCCACAAAGAAAGGGGGAGGAAAAACGCAGAAATGCTGCCTCACGGAAACAGAGATTCACTTCTGGACGCTCTTGATGTATTCGTTGGGCGTAATGCCGGTGGCCTTCTTGAACGAACGGAAAAACGAAGCCCTCGAACTGAATCCGCACCGTTCCGCCAACGCCTCAAGCGTATATTTGGAACAGTCTTCGGACGTGACTATCGTTTTAAACTCCAGCACCCTGTATTCATTTACGTAGTCATAATAACTCTTCTTCAGGTACTGGTTGAAAAGATAAGAAAGCGCATGCGACGAAGAACCCACCATAAAAGCCAGATCAGCAATCTTCAGGTCGGTATGGATATAAGGCTTCTTCTCATTCATCACCTCGTCCAGCAGGTTGCTGAGGCGTTCGCATTCTTCATCGCTCAACTTGTTCGTCTTATACTTGCCGCCGCCTTCTCCCTCATCTGCCGCAAGAGCCGTTTCTTCAAGTGACGGGTGCGGAGCAATGAGGGATTCGGGCTCTTCCGCGCTGTTTGCACTCCCGCCTGCATCAAACGCAGGGACAGCGGAAACTTCCGGCTCCGCATAAGCCACAGGCTCCTGCCGCCGCGCATGTTTCCGGCGATAAAGCAGAATTCCGGCAGCAGCAAGAACCAAAGCCAGCACCCCCGCCCACCATCCTCCGGAAGAAGGCGGAAGCACCTCCAGTTCAAGAGCCGATTCCGGATAACCGATTCTGCGGATATAATAACGGCACCCGCCTTTCGGCACGTTATAAAGATTAAATTCTGACTTGCCGACCAAAAGCTTCCATTCCTCATCTTCCGCCTCACGGTATTCATAAGCCGCTTCATCCGGCGAAACATACAGCAAGTCTGCAAGCAACAGCGTAAGACTGCTGTTTCGGCTGCTCAAACTGATGCGGTAGGTGTTGCCCGTACGCTCCAGAAGCTCCGGACGGTCAACTCCGTCAACAAGCACTCCGGATATGGCCGCAGCATACGGCAGTTCGGGCAGCCGCCTCGCCTTTCCTCCCGGCAGGGAAACCAGTCCGTTTGAGTTTCCGAACCACAGTGTCCCGGCAGAATCCTTCAGCGCATAGCAGTTGATGAACACATTGCTGGGAATCCCGTCAACCATACCGAACGGCATGATGCCTCCTTCTCCGTCATACCGGTACACTCCGTTGTTCGTTGCAATCCAGAAAGCTTTCGAATTGTCTTCGATAACCGACATAAGCGATTTCCCGTCCAACAAAGTACCTTTTCCCACCCTTCCGAAATTCTTCAACGAAAGGTCAGATACAAAAAGGCTCCCTTTTTCCGGCAAGAAGAGCAGCCGATGGTCAGAAGATTCATACACCATACGCACCTTTTCCCTGTTGATGAACCCTTCGGGGAAAACGTTTGCCCTCAGACTCAAAGTGGAAGGATCCCAAATGCACATTCCGTTTTCCGTGCATATCCAGCCTTTTCCCGTAGAATCAAAAAAGATTTCATACACGTTTCCTTCCGGCAGCTTGGTATCAGCACTCTGGAAATGACGGATCTTCTCTCCGTCACGGAAACAATAAAGCCCGTTGGAAGTGCCTACCCACAAGCATCCTTCCCTGTCGGAACGGATGCAGAATATATGTCCGTTCTTGAAAGGATACGGCTCGGAAGAATAAAAATCCTCCACTTCAAGCATACGGGGATTGAACACATACATCCCTCCCCCATACGTGCCGATATAATATTTTCCGGAGAAATAGCAGCTTGAAATAATGATGCTTGCCCTAAGCTGAGGTGTGTCGAAGGTTTTGAAACGTCCGTCGGCCTCATCTATAAATATGAAGCCGTCGCGCGTGCCGATCAGCTTCTGCTTTTCGTGGAACGAAACCGTCCGTACAAGCATCCCCTCGGTCGTGAAACGCGAGCCGAAACGGTAGACCTGAAAAAGGTGGCTGCGATAAAGGCTGTAGTCTACGCCAAGCTGGTAGAAGCCGATCCAAAGCAGCCCGTCGCTGTCTGCCAGCACCGAATAGACCGAATTGGAGCGGATGGCCGGATCGGCGTTTGTATCGTGGCGGAAAGAGCGGACTATCTGATTGGCGGATACGGAGATGAAATGAACACCGTTGCCGTCGGTTCCCACATACAGCAGGTCCTTGCCGTCGGTAGAAAGCGAAGAGATGACTCCGCAACCCACATCAATGTACGGACGGAACACGCCATCCGCAACGTCATACTCGACAATGCCGTCCGTCATCGTGCCCAAAAACACACGCGCCCCCACCAGCGCCACATTATAATAAGCCGAAGCCGCTCTTCCGGGCTGAGGCGGAAAAGAGCCGACCTTCCCCGTCAGCGGATTGAACGACTTCAATCCTCCCAGCGTAGATATCCAAAGAATGCCATGAGAGTCACCGGCGATACCGGTCACACGGTTGGCCGGAGAAAAGATGTTCCCGTCCAACTGCACGGAAGAGAAACTGCCGCCGGCATGTATGAAAAGCCCTTTGTCTGTTCCCACATAAACCGTGTCGCCGGAAACAAAAAACGCATGCACTCCCGAATCTATCGCATCGGAAGCGTAACGGAAGAGCTTGCCCGCATCATCATCTACACGAAACAGCCCTATGCCTGTCCCCGCCCATATTTCTCCCTCAGGAGTTTCCACTATCGAATAAACCCGTTTCTCCTTCGCATCATTCCCGTTTGTTGCTTCAAGAAAATAATGTCTGAGCCGCGCGCCATCGAAACGCTCCAGTGTGGTGTTGGTGCCAAACCATACAAACCCGCGGGAATCCTTGTATATCGCGTTCACGACAAGATCCGGCATACCTTCCGAAACCGAAAGAGAACGGAATGTATATGAATCAGCAAAAACGTGCGGAAAAACGAACACCAGACAAAGGCAAACAAACCATCTTCTAAACTTATCTTCCATAGGGTTCTGCTTTACACACGGTGACAAAAATATGAAAATTTTAAATTTCTGAAAACTTAAAGCCGGAAATTTAATCAAAAAAATCAGAAAAGCCATATCCGGAGAAAATTCTTTCGGAGTCTGTTCCGAGCCGCAGTCTGTCAGCTTCACTCTGCCTTTTTCCATCCTGACGAGCCATAAATCCGTATCCGTGCCCCATTCTACGTTTCAGCCCTTGGATTATAAAACATGACGGCATAACCCGACATTTCTGCCGAGAAAAGAGGAAAAAAGTTTTAGCCGAAAAACAGGGCCTTGCCTGCGGAAAAAGCATAAAAAAAGGAGTACCGCTGTACTCCAACCTTTGTTAACCTTAAATCTAATACTATGAAAAACACATTGCAAATATAGCGATTTATATGATATAAAAGAATTATTTGCCAGAAAAAGTTCGGATTATAACATTTATTATATTATGGAGGATTTTGCAGTTTGGCACATTTCCCATAATTTTGCCCAGCAAATCAATTCCCTTAACAGCTATGTGGATTACATTAGGCATACTCATCGCTTCAGCCATATTCTTCGTAAACGGAAAAGTCCGTTCTGATCTGGTAGCCTTATGCGCACTGGCAGCTCTGCTGATATTCCAGATTCTCACGCCCGAGGAGGCTCTGTCGGGGTTTTCAAGCTCCGTAGTCATCATGATGATCGGACTGTTTGTGGTGGGGGGAGCCATTTTTCAGACAGGACTTGCCAAAACAATAAGCTCGCGCCTGCTCAGGTTTGCGGGGAACAGCGAAGCCAGACTCTTTCTGCTGGTCATCCTGGTCACTTCGGCTATCGGCGCATTCGTGAGCAACACGGGAACTGTGGCATTGATGCTTCCCATCGTGGTCAGCCTGGCCGTCAGCGCGAACATCTCGCCAAGCCGGCTGCTCATGCCTTTGGCATTCGCCAGCAGCATGGGGGGAATGATGACACTCATCGGTACGCCTCCCAATCTTGTCATCAACGACACGCTAATCTCTGCCGGCCATGAGGGGCTGTCGTTCTTCTCGTTCCTGCCGGTAGGCATCGTATGCGTAGCGGTCGGAATCATCGTGCTGATGCCGCTAAGCAAGCTATTCCTTTCAAAAGGAAAGAAAAAGGAAGCCTCGCGGATGGGCAAATCGCTTCAGGAACTGGTGCGTGAATACGGCTTGTCAAACAATCTGTTCCGCCTGCAAGTAAAGGAAGACTCCGGACTGCTCGGGAAGACCATCATCGAACTGGACATAAGGCGCAAGTACGGGCTGAATATACTGGAGGTAAGACGGGGCGACCTGTCGAAACACAAGTTCCTGAAAACCATTACACAGAAACTGGCAGACACGGACACTCAGCTCGCGGCCGGCGACATACTTTATGTGACCGGAAACTTTGAAAACGCCGAACGGTTCGGCAGAGAATACAGGCTAGGACTGCTTGACGGGCATACATCTGAAGAAACCAACGGCAACGCGCTTGACTTTTACGACATCGGAATCGCAGAAATCGTGATGATGTCCACTTCGAGCCTCACAAACCACACAATCAAGGAAGCCGGATTCCGTGACAAATTCAACGTGAACGTACTGGGCATCCGGCGCAAACACGACTATATACTGAAAGATCTGGGCAACGAACATATCCATAGCGGAGATGTGCTCCTCGTGCAAGGAACCTGGAACAACATCGCACGGTTGAGCCGGGAAGAAGACCACTGGGTGGTGCTTGGACAGCCGCTCGACGAAGCCGCCAAAGTAACCCTCGACTACAAAGCACCCGTAGCGGCGGCAATCATGCTGCTGATGGTGGCAATGATGGTGTTCGACTTCATTCCGGTAGCTCCGGTTACATCGGTCATCATCGCTGCCCTTCTGATGGTGCTCACCGGATGTTTCCGCAACGTAGAAGCCGCCTACAAGACCATCAACTGGGAAAGCGTTGTGCTGATAGCCGCCATGCTGCCCATGTCGCAGGCACTGGAGAAAACCGGCGTATCAGCACTGGTATCAAGCTCACTCGCACAAGGACTGGGATCCTACGGACCGTTTGCGCTCATGGCAGGAATCTACTTCACCACCTCCCTGCTGACCATGTTCATCAGCAACACAGCTACAGCCGTACTGCTTGCGCCTATTGCGCTGGAAAGCGCCTCGCAGATAGGAGCCAGTCCCGTACCCTTTCTGTTTGCCGTAGCGGTCGGTGCAAGCATGTGCTTTGCCTCTCCGTTCTCCACACCGCCCAATGCGCTGGTAATGCCTGCCGGCCAATACACTTTTATCGATTATATAAAGGTAGGGCTTCCGCTGCAGCTTGCGATGGGAATTGTCATGATATTCGTGCTTCCGCTGCTTTTTCCGTTCTGACCAGAAAGCGGGAAGAAGAAGAACGGGGCAAATTCTTTTGACAAAAAACATTTGAATCCAAAATTGTGTTGTAAATTTGCAACAATTAATAATATCGAACGCAAATCGACAAGAAACAGGTATGATTGGACTATTTAACGACTGTTTTCCGCCCATAATGGACGGAGTATCTGTCACTACGCAGAATTACGCATACTGGCTGAACCGGAAGGGCGAAGACGTCTGCGTCATAACTCCGTCGGCCAATGCGTCTTCCTACGATGACACTCCCTACCCTGTATACCGGTATGTATCCATGCCCATCCCCAAGCGCAAGCCTTACCGGATGGGATTCCCATACATCGATTTGCCCTTCTACAAACAAATCAGCAACATACCTTTCACGCTGATGCATGCGCACTGCCCGTTTTCTTCCGGAGAACTGGCCATGCGTATCGCCCACTCCCGCAATGTGCCGGTCGTAGCCACGTTCCATTCAAAGTACCGAGCCGATTTCGACAGAGTGATACCGAGCAAACTCATCGTCGACCTGATTATCAAACGCATAGTCAATTTCTATAACCGCGCCGACGAGGTGTGGATTCCGCAGGCGTCAGTCGAAGAAACGCTCCGCGAATACGGCTACAAAGGAAAAGTGGAAGTGGTGGACAATGGCAACGACTTTGCCGGAACGTTTTCAGAAACCGAACGGAACGCATTCCGGCAAGAACTCGGCATAGACGAAAACACGCCGCTCTTTCTGTATGTAGGACAACATATCCTGGAAAAGAACCTGGACTTTCTGCTTCATGCTGTCGCACTGCTGAAGTCCATGCCCTTCAGAATGTTCTTTATCGGAACGGGCTATGCGTCGGACGAACTGAAGGAACTGAGCAAAAAGCTGGACATCAGCGACAGGATAAACTTTCTGGGCTGCATAACAGACAGGAATATCCTGCGCAAATACTATATGGCAGCCGACCTGTTTCTTTTCCCTTCGCTCTACGACAATGCGCCGCTGGTGGTCAGAGAGGCCGCGGCACTCCATACTCCTTCCGTTCTGATAGACGGATCTACGGCCGCAGCTGTCATAAAGGACCGGACAAACGGATTTCTTACGGGAAACAGCAAAGAAGCATTCGCCGGCAAGATACAGCTCATACTGAAAGACAAGCCTCTGCTCGAAAAAGTCAGCCTGAATGCCTCCGAAACACTGGCCCGCCCGTGGAAAGACATCGCCGACGAAGTAAGCGACCGCTACGCAAGCCTCATCAAACGATATCATCACCAATGAAAAAAGAAACGCTATTCAATCCATACTATGTGGCATTGCCCATCATTCTGGGACTTGCCGTCATCGGCGGGATGTTCTGGAAAGAGTTCGACCCGTCCATGTTCGCTTCGCTCAAGCCAAACGGACGGATGTGGTCCGGCATCATCCTTGCCGCTCTGTTCATGGTTTGCCAGAACCTGGCTCTTACCCAACGGTTCAAGATTCTGGTAGGGAAAAAACTTTCATGGAAACAAGTGTTCCGCGTGAACATGCTTTGCGAGTTCACCTCAGCCGCTACTCCTTCTGCCGTGGGCGGAAGCAGCCTGATAGCCGTTTATCTGCACAAGGAAGGACTGACAGGAGGAGAAGGCACATCGATTATGATTGCCAACCTGTTTCTGGACGAACTGTTTTTGGGTATCGCATGTCTGGCGGTGCTTGTCCTGTTTCCTACGGATGTGCTCTTCATGAACAATGCAGCCTTCGATACGGGCGTGCAGATCATATTCATGAGCGTTCTCGCCATTGTCTGCCTGTGGACACTGATTCTTTATGTCGCGCTGTTTCACAAGGCATCGTGGGTCAGCAATGTGCTGACGGCCCTGTTTTCTCTTCCTTTTCTCCGCCGGTGGAAAAGCAACATCGAGAAGCTGGGCGACGACCTGGTTACCAGTTCACACGAATTGAGCAAACGCTCTTTCGGTTTCTGGCTGAAATGCTTTCTGGTAACGGCCTGGGCATGGTGCTCGCGCTACTGGGTGGTGAACGCACTGCTCTTTGCCTTCAGTTCGGGAGGCGACCATCTGCTGGCGTTTGCCCGGCAGCTCGTCATCTGGATGATTCTGGTGGTCACTCCAACCCCCGGAGGAAGCGGATTCGGCGAATATATGTTCAAGGTCTATTACGGCGATTTCTTTACCGCAGCCGGAACAGCACTGATAGCCGCGTTCATCTGGCGGCTGATTACCTATTATTCCTATCTGATTATCGGAGTATGTATTCTTCCGCAATGGGTAAACTCAACCTTCGGAAAGAAAAAGTGATCAAAGCTTATCTTCCATAAGGCGCGCCAGAGCCTGAACAGACCTGCGCAGATTCTCTTTTGCTGTTTCGGGTTTTACAGCCTCTTCCAACGGCATATCAGATGGACTTGCTTCAAACAGTCCGGCAAATCCGGCACGAAGCAATGCATCCTTTTCTTCAATCCGTCCGGACATCAGACAGACGGGGACATCAAAACGCTGTGCACGCCTCAAAATACCGGAAGGCACCTTTCCCATTAAGGTCTGCAAATCCGAACACCCCTCTCCGGTTATTACCAGACTGGCATCCGGCAGCACCTCATCGAAACGGGCGGCATCCAGCAGCACATCAATCCCTGGAAGCAGGCGCGCTCCAAGAAACGCACACAACGCACCCCCAAGTCCGCCGGCTGCACCGGCTCCGGCAAGATCCGAGATATCCTTACCCAGCGTGCGGCGCATCAATGCGGCAAAACGCCTCATCCCTTCGTCCAGCCGCCTTATCTGTTCGGGAGAAGCCCCTTTCTGCGGAGCGAAAACATGCGCAGCCCCTCTCTCCCCGCAGAAAGGATTATCCACGTCACATGCCACTTGAAAGTCGGCTTCCTTCAGACGGTTGTCCATTAGAGTGAGATCCATACACGAAATGCGGCACATCGATTCGCCGCTTCCATGCAGCAGAGTCCCGTTCTCATCAAAGAAACGTACTCCTAACGCTTCCAGCATCCCCATTCCGGCATCATTGGTTGCACTCCCTCCGATACCTGTCAGAAACTTCCGGCAGCCTTTCTGCAACGCATCCGCTATCAGTTCACCCGTTCCGAACGTAGAGGCACGCATCGGATCCCTTTCCGGCACAGCCACTAAAGGCAAGCCGCTCGCTTCCGCCATCTCTATCACTGCGGTCACTCCATCTTCCAATATACCATAGCGGGCATCGTGAGTCCGCATCAACGGATCATGCACTTTCACATGGATGATCCGCATGTCCAAAATGCCGGCCAGCGCTTCAAGCAATCCTTCACCTCCGTCAGCAACCGGGAAGCACACAACCTTGCAATCAGGAAAACGCACATGAAGCTCCTGCTCCACGCACGTTTCCACTTCCTTCGAACTCAGACACCCTTTATAAGAGTCTATCGCAAGAACTATCTTTTTCATCCAAAATTCCGTTTACTGCACGAATATACTGAAAAACGGAAAATCAGAACTGCTGTTCTTTATTTTTCTTCTTTCTCCCTTTCCACTTTATTGACCTCTATCAAATAAGAAACAACCAGTCCCAGTCCGCCGCCAAGCAACACGCTGGCACCATAAATAATTGAAATCGTTTCCGATACCCTATAACCACGTCTTTCCGGACCGGTCAAGCAAACGATGACATATCCAACCAACAAACCTAAACCCAACCCCAGCAACAGGCAGCCCAAACGCAGCCCTCCGAACGAAAACGAAGACGGAAGATAAAAGATCCCATTCTTGAAGACTTCCGGAGTCAGCTTATCCCCCATCTTTTCAATCAGCATCATGCGTTCCTTACGTCTCACAAACAGTTCGAACAACTTGTAAATCACTCCAAATACGATAGCCACATTGGCCACAACCATTAACTCTTCCATAATCATTGAATTTAAATTTGTTTCTTTGCACTTTTAGACGCAAATCAGACCGGCAGGTTACAAAAAACGGGGAAAAGATTTTCTTTCTTCAAATGTAACCTTTTGCAGACGGAAGCGTCTAAAAGGCATCATGGATGAGAAAGAACTAAATATCATTTCTTCGGTGTTGGCGGGAAAGACAGAACGCTTCTCCTATTTCCTCGATACATACGGGCAACGGGTCTTCAACCTGATTGTCCGAATGACCGGTTCACCGGAAGATGCCGAAGAACTGACACAGGACACCTTTATGAAAGCCTTTGAACATCTTTCTGCATTCAACGGAAACAGCAGTTTCTCAACATGGATATACCGGATTGCATACAACACGACGCTATCTGCGCTTCGCAAAAAACGGAACGAGGTGCTGTCATTCGACGACAAATTATGGAAATCCGTTTCAGACACGCAAGTCGACGAAGCCTTGGACACAGACAGCGAAGAACAGATTGAAAAGCTGCAACAGGCGCTTTCTACATTGCCGGCTGACGAACAGGCACTGGTCACATTATTTTATGAAGAAGAGAAAACGATTTCAGAAATTTGTTATATCCTGCACCTCTCGGAAAGCAATGCAAAAGTAAAGCTCCACCGTATCCGCAAAAAACTCTATTTATTAATGACCAAGGAGGACTGACCATGACAGACAAGGGACTAAAAAAAGCCGTCGGCCAACAGGCAGGCTTCAAACTTCCGAGCAACTTCAGCTACCGAACGATGAAACGGATTGAAGAGAAGGCATATCTGAAAGAAAAACGTGAGGAAAAAAGAATATTCATCTCATGGCTCATCACCATATCCCTGATGCTGGCAAGCGGCATAGGCTATTTCGGATGGAGTTACCACGAACAATTCACGGCACTGTTTCACAGAGTCAAAGATTCTGTTCCTGATGCAAAGACATTGCTGCTCTGCCTGCCTACAGCCATAGCACTCCTGCTGCTCTTTTTCTTCAACAACTGGCTGCGGAAAAGAATCCGGCAGAAGACCGGAAACCGATGAACCGATGGTCCGCTGCAAAAAGACAAAGACACAAAGTCCGGGAATGTTCCCTGCGCCTTTGTGTCTTTGCATTCAATGAGTCAAACAGCCGACAATCCGGTCAATGACGATAGTTTGCCAGTTCTTCGGCCTTGAACTTGCGGATGAAATTGAAATGCTTCTCCACTTCGGCCTCTGCATAATTGACATATACATCCAATGACTTTCCGAACAGCTCGGGTGCCTTGCCTGCATCCTGAAGCAGCAAGTGGCTCATTATATTCACGGCTGCCATTTCATACAGACGGCGTGCCACAAAATCAAGCAACTCCTGATTCTGCGCTTCTTTCACTGCCGCCGTACAAGCCTCGAACTTGCGGGTCATTTCCTTGATACGATCCAGATAGACTTCGTATTCAGGAGCGCAAGGAACGGCTTCAAACTCGTGCAAAGTGGCAGCATACGAACCATTAGTCACATAGCGGATAGCTGCTACGGTCTGCAACTGGGTTGTCCCTTCGTAAATGCTGGTGATGCGTGCGTCACGATAGATGCGCTGGCAAGCATATTCCATCATGAAGCCGGAGCCTCCGTGAACCTGAATACAGTCGTATGCGTTCTGGTTCGCATATTCAGAGTTCATACCCTTTGCCAGCGGAGTGAAACTGTCGGCCAGCTTTGCATACCGTTTCTGTTCCTGACGCTCTTCCGGAGTCAGCTTGCGCTCACGGGCAATGTCATCCAAAGCTTTATAGATGTCCACATAGCGTGAAGTCTGATACAGCAACGCGCGTCCTGCATCCAGCTTTGCCTTGATAGCGGCCAGCATATCATATACTGCCGGGAACTCAATAATTGCCTTGCCAAACTGCTTGCGGTCTTTCGCATATGCCACAGCCTCATCGTATGCAGCCTGGCTCAATCCCACCGACTGCGCAGCGATTCCCAGGCGGGCACCGTTCATCAAAGCCATCACATACTTGATCAGACCCAGCTTGCGGTCGCCGCACAATTCCGCCTTGGCATTCTTATAAACCAACTCACAAGTAGGAGAACCGTGAATGCCGAGCTTGTTCTCAATGCGGCGCACATCCACACCTCCGTCATTCTTGTCATAAATAAACATAGACAGACCACGGCCGTCGTGCGTGCCCTCTTCCGAACGAGCCAGCACCAGGTGAATGTTCGCGTCACCGTTAGTGATGAAACGCTTCACACCGTTCAGACGCCAGCAACCGTTTGCCTCATCATAAGTAGCCTTCAGCATCACGCTCTGAAGGTCAGACCCTGCGTCCGGCTCCGTCAAGTCCATCGACATGGTTTCTCCGGCACAGATGCGCGGAATGAAACGGCTGTGCTGGTCTTCGTTGCCGAATTCGTATAATGTTTCAATACAGTCCTGCAATGACCATATGTTGCCGAAACCGGCGTCAGCCTGCGCCACGATTTCAGCGCACATGGTATACGGAGTGATCGGGAAATTCAAACCGCCAAAACGGCGCGGCATGGTCATACCGTTCAGTCCGGCCTTCACCATTGCATCCAGGTTCGCTTTCGTCCCTGATGCATACTCCACGCGTCCGTTTGCATGGTGCGGACCTTCCTGATCCACTCCTTCAGCATTGGCAGCAATTACTTCTCCAGTAATTTCTCCGGTAATTTCCAACACTTTGTCGTACGAATCAACTGCATCCGCATAATCCTGCGGCGCATAATCATACTCGTCTTTATCTCTATAGTCGCGCTCTTTCAACTGACAGATGCGCTCCATCATCGGATTGTTCAAGTGGAACTTGAGTTCCGGATGTTCTGTATAAAAGTTTGGCATTTGTATCAGAAGTTATAGAAGTTATAGAAGTTATCAGTCGCAAGCTCCTTAGAAGTTAGAGAGTCTAGTATCTACCCTTCAACCGTCAACAGCTTTACAATAAGCATTAAGCAAACGACTCACATCCTCTATACTTCTGGTTAGTTTAATATAATTATCTTGCGTAATATAATTCAAATCTTTGGATAGGAGTATATAATATCTGCATTCTTCCAAACTGCCCTGCGCAATATTCATTAGACGAAGTTTGTCAGCTTTTCCTGTTTTCCTATAGCCTTCCGCAATGTTAGCCGGAATCGAAACAGCAGCCCGTTGAAATTGCGAACAAAGTCCAAAACGTTCATAAGCTGGGTACTTGCCTGTAAACTGATAAACAGTCAACACAAATTGATGAGCTTTTTGCCAAGCTCTCAGATCCATAAAACTTTGCGTCGCCATAAACAAAACTATTGGCTTTAACTTCTCTAACTTCTTTAACTCCTCTAACTCCTCAGAAAAAATTACTTGCTGTTCTTCTTATAATATTTAATCATTTTCGGAATCACTTCCTCCACCGTTCCGTTGATCACGTAGTCGGCGATGGAATTGATAGGCGCATTCGGATCACTGTTAACGGAAATGATGATGCCTGCATCCTGCATACCGGCAATGTGCTGGATCTGTCCTGAGATACCGCAGGCAATATACAGTTTCGGATGAACAGTCACGCCGGTCTGCCCGATCTGACGGTCGTGATCGCAGAAACCCGCATCAACGGCCGCACGGCTTCCTCCCACTTCGGCATGAAGCTCTTTCGCCAGTTCAAACAACATGTCGAAACCTTCCTTGCTGCCCATTCCGTAACCTCCGGCAACAACGATCGGAGCACCCTTCAAGTTGTGTTTCGCCTTTTCCACATGGCGGTCGATAACCTTCACCACATAGTCTGTTTCGGGAACGAACTTAGCCACATCATGACGGATCACCTCACCCTGATAATTTTCATCAAGAATTTCTTTCTTCATCACGCCTTCACGAACGGTCGCCATTTGCGGACGGTGTTCCGGATTGACGATTGTAGCCACAATGTTTCCGCCGAAAGCCGGACGGATCTGATACAGCAGATTCTTGTAAGTAACGCCATTCTTCTTGTCTTCATGGTCACCGATTTCCAGCTGCGTGCAGTCAGCGGTCAGACCGCTGGTCAATGCCGAAGAAACGCGCGGTCCCAGGTCACGTCCGATAACGGTAGCTCCCATCAGGCAGATCTGCGGCTTCTCCTGCTTGAACAGGTTGACAAGAATGGAAGTATGAGGCAAAGACGTATAAGGAAACAAGCCCGGAGCGTCGAACACATGCACACGGTCGACACCGAAAGGCAACACCTGCTTTTCTACATCTGCCAGGCCACAGCCTGCACAGATAGCTTCAAGCTGGCAACCCAGTTCTGTGGCCAGCTTACGGCCTTTGGTCAAAAGTTCAAGACTGACATCGGCAACATGATTGCCTTCCATCTCACAATATACAAATACGTTGTTCATAATTATCCGATAGTATGGTTAGCCAACAGTTCAACAATCAAGTTCTCCACATCTGCATCGCTTCCGCTCAGGCTCTTGCTTTCTTTAGCCTGAAACACGATATTCTCAATCTTCTTCACCTTTGTAGGCGAGCCGGACAAGCCGCACTGAGCGACATCCCCATTTACGTCTGCCACACTCCATTCGGTGATGTTCAGATACGGACGCGATTCATACAGGCCTGCATATGCCAGTTCCTTGCCTTCTTTTGCCAGTGCAGCCTTTTCCTGTCCGCCCATAGCACGCTTGTACTTCATCACCAGCTTCGCATTGCGCGGACGGCACGGAGCCGCGCTTCCGTTCACGGTCAGCACAACAGGCAGCGGAGCCTCCACCGTTTCCACACCTCCGTCGATGTGACGTTTCACGCGGATACGTTCTCCGTTCACCTCTTCAATTTCTTCCACATAAGTCACTTGCGGCAGCCCCAGCTTTTCAGCCACCTGAGGGCCTACCTGCGCCGTATCGCCGTCGATAGCCTGACGTCCGCCGATAATGATGTCATACGCGCCGATTTTGCGGATTGCCGTAGCCAAAGCGTACGAAGTGGCCAGCGTATCCGCGCCGGCAAATGCGCGGTCGGTCAACAAATACCCATTGTCAGCTCCCCTATACAAACCTTCGCGAATGATTTCTGCGGCACGGCCGGGTCCCATGGTCAGCATGGTAACAGTTGATCCCGGATGAGTGTCTTTCAGTCTGAGCGCCTGTTCAAGAGCGTTCAAGTCTTCCGGATTGAATATCGCCGGAAGTGCCGCACGGTTGATTGTGCCGTCAGCGTTCATGGCATCTTTCCCCACGCAACGAGTGTCGGGAACCTGTTTTGCCAATACTACAATTTTCAAGCTCATTTTCTATTAAGTTTTTTGGTATTAGTGATTCTTTTATCGGCAAAAATAATGAAAGCAATCAGACTATCAAAGTTATGTGTGCAAAAAGTGCATTTACAAAGTTTGCAATTTGCATGAACGACGAATATTCACTTTTTTATGCTATATTTGTGGCAACAAGAAATAAAACACATCACTCTATGGACAATTTGAATCAAGGAATAGCTGCATTCCTTTACAATTTAGGAATCGAAAAGAGCAACCTCAACTGGGGAACACGCATCACCATCCTGGCAGGAGTCCTTCTTCTGGCCTACATCATCACGAAGATTTTCCATTACCTGATCATCCCTGCCATCCATAAGATTACGGCAAAGACCAAAGCTACATGGGACGACTATCTCTTCAACGGGCCGATGCTGTCGGCCATTTGCCGGCTGATTCCTCCCATCATCATCTATATCCTGCTTCCGTTTGTCTTTGAAGACATGCCCAACATACTGGACATCAGCCGGAAAATCTGCCTGATTTATCTGATTATCGTCACATTGCGGCTGATCAACGCATTTCTCAATTCGCTCTACGAAATCTCCAACGAAAACGAAACGCTGCGCAACCGTCCGCTGAAGGGCATCTACCAAATGATCAAGCTCGTGGCGATAGGCATCGGAATCATTCTCATCATCAGCATCCTGATGAACCAGAACGCAGCCGCCATTCTTGCCGGACTGGGTGCTTCGGCCGCCGTGCTGATGCTGATATTCAAAGACAGCATCCTGGGCCTTGTAGCCGGAGTGCAGCTCTCTGCCAACGACATGCTCCGCCCGGGCGACTGGATCACGATGGACAAGTACGGTGCCAACGGATACGTGATCGAGGTGTCGCTCACAACCGTCAAGGTGCAGAACTTCGACAAGACCATCACCACCATCCCGCCTTATGCGCTGGTAAGCGATTCGTTCCAGAACTGGCGCGGAATGTGGCGGAGCGGAAGCCGGCGAATCAAGCGGTCGCTCTTCTTCGACATGAACACCATACGTTTCTGTACGGAAGAAGAAACGAAGCTGTTTTACAAGAAAGGATGGCTGAAAAAGAGTGAAGCCGAAGAAGGACAGGCGGTCAACCTGCTGGCATTCCGCAACTTCGTGATGCAGTATCTGGGAGGCCATCCCAAAATCAACCATGAATTCCTGCAGATGGTACGCCAGATGGAACCGACCACCGAAGGGCTTCCGATTGAAATCTACTGTTTCGCCACCTCCACAGAATGGCCCGTATACGAAAGCATCCAGGCAGAAATATTTGATTACCTGATAGCAAGCATTCCCCAGTTCGGGCTGAAGCTCTTCCAGCGTCCGTCGGGGGTTGACATCATTGAAAGCCAAACTGAAAAGAAACGATAAATATGGAAAAAGGACTGACTTACACAAGCAAAACAACCGTAGACGCTTCTAACACCGCACGCGCGATGGGATCGGGCGACATGGAAGTATTCGCAACCCCGGCACTGGTGGCACTCATGGAAAATGCGGCCATGAATGCCGTGAAAGAACATCTTTCCGAAGGTTCTTCCACGGTAGGCGCCATGATACAGACTGCTCACCTCAAGCCCTCAGCCATAGGAGAAGAAATAACCGCCACGGCCACGCTCGAGGAGGTTGACGGGCGGAAGCTCACATTCAGCATCACCGCCCACGACTCGAAAGGAACCGTGGGCGAAGCTACCCATATCCGCTACATTGTTGACCGCCAGCGGTTTTTAAGCAAGCTTTAAACCACCATCGCAATCAGCTGGATAAACAGAATCAGAAAGACCATCGCTATCGGATAAACCGTAGCGTATGCCACGCCGGGAATGTTGCTGTCGGTCATCGAATCGGCGGCGGCAAGTCCGGGTGTGCTGGTCATGCCTCCCGTGATGGTACCCAGCAGGTCAAGCATACTGATTCTGAACACAAAACGGCCTACCAGCGCCGCCAGCAGCATAGGCACCACCGTTACCACCGCACCCAGGCCGAACAGCAGAAATCCGCTCTCCTGAAACGTGGCTACCAGCGTCTTTCCGGCCGAGGTTCCCACTTCGGCAAGAAAAAGCAGCAGACCGAGCTGGCGGAGCAGCTGGTTGGAAGAAGCCGACATCGACCACAGAATCGGGCCGGTCTTCCCTATCGCGCTCAAAAACAGCGCCATCATCAGAACTCCTCCCGTAAGTCCCGGAGAGAATGAAAAACCTGAACCGAACGAAATGTTCAGCCTGCCGAACAGCACGCCCAGCACGATACCCATCGCTATCGGGAAAAAGTCTGTATCGGAAAGCCTCTTCGCGTCATTGCCGAACAGGCGCGCCGCAGCCCGGATGCCTTTCTGTTCGCCCACCACCGTCAGCTTGTCGCCAAACTTCAGCGACAGCTCGGGAGAGGGAGCGATATCGATTCCGCTCCGGCGGATGGAAGTCACCGTACATCCAAAGTTCTTCTGCAGGTTCAGTTCGCCCAACTGCTTGTTTATCACCTCTTTCCGCGTAAGGAGAAGCGATTCGATCCCCTGATTCTGCTCCAGCGGCAGTTCGCCCTCTTCCCTGACTCCAAGCAGGGATTCCAGGTTGTTCAGGGCCTCTTCGCTTCCCACGGCCTGCACGCTATCCCCTTCTTCGAGCACCGTGTGCGCAGAAGGCATCAGCACTTCTCCGTTCTTCTTCAAACGCGACACCACGGCACCCGTGACCGCACGGATATTCAGTTGCGCGAGCGTACGCCCCGCAACCGACGGGTTGGTAACCTTGAAAAGCTTTGTCGCCAATTCCGGAAACTGGCTCCGGCGTTCTCTTTCAAGCCGGTGCGCCTCTTCCTTCAGATCTACGCCAAACAGCTTGGGAAGGAGCTTGACAAACAGAATGACACCGATCACGCCAAACGGATAAGCAATACCGTAGGCTATGGAGGCCAAAGGCGAATGCGTGCTGTCGATAGCGACGGCAAGTCCCGGCGTACTGGTCAACGCTCCCGCAATCAGTCCCACAATGCTCGGCCCGTCCACATCAAACAGAAACTTCGCCCCAAGCCCCGTCAGACAGGCAGAGGCTACAATCAGCAACGTAATCAGAATCAATGTTTTCCCCTTGCTCTTGAACGAATGGAAGAATCCGGGTCCCGCCTGTATGCCAATGGTAAAGATAAACAGCACCAGTCCGAAATTTCCCAGCTCCTTAGGGATAGTCACCCCCCAATGCCCGAATGCCAGCGCAATGAAAATCACGGCAGAAACATCGAGCGACAAGCCTTTGATTTTGATTCTCCCCAGCACAAAACCGAGCGCAACGATTAAAAATACCGAAAAATAAGAGTTTTGAAGCAAATCTGTCAGCATAAAAATTATCTTTAAACAAATACAAACAGCGCAAATATAACCATTCACCCCTTATTCAAACAAATTCCGCCACCTGATTGTTCGCCTTACACGCTGACAAAATGACATTTCAGACCTTTGAGAATCCGCCATTCCAGCCTCATCCGGACGCACTTCCGTAAAAACGGATTCTCACGCGCCGCTCTCCGCTCACATTGTCTGCAAAAAGGCCGGACTGCATCCAATTTGTTTCCATATCAACGGATTTGCATCCTTTTGCGCAGGGAAACGCCTTTACACCAGGCACGGCAACAATCCGGAGAAAGAAAGAATGCCGGACAATCCGGACAAAAACAAGGCCCGAAATCCTGATCCGGAAAGAATGACGAAACATTTTAAGCGGAATGAGCGGTCATCTTGCCGGGAATGACGGGTCATTTCATTCAAAATTGCCCGTCTTTTTTCAACTTTTTCCAACGAATTTTCATCTCTTTTCCTCCCTCATCTCCCTTTTAAACGCTTTCCAGCCGGGCAGATGAGCTGAACCCGTCAAAGAAAACGCCTCCGGATGCGCGGATTTCCATCTGTCCGCAATCAGACAAAAAGCCATTTTCCTCGCATTTTGAAAGGCTGAGCGCAAATTACGCGACAGAAAGACAAAAATCTGATCCGCAACAGACAAGGCTCTTGGGCACCTCACGCCCAAAAGCCGGAAAGCCGCTTACTCCAGCGTGCCGATGTATTCATACAGCCGGCGGTAGAACGGATGCCGGGTAAGCGTGGAAGCGTCCCCCAAAATAATCAGTTTCATACGGGCTCGTGTAATCGCCACGTTCATCCGGCGAAGGTCATTGAGAAATCCGATCTGGCCCTCCTCGTTGGCACGTACCAGGCTGATGATGATCACGTCACGCTCCTGCCCCTGAAACCCGTCGACGGTATTCACCGTAATCAGCGGGCGGTAAGGCTTGAAGAAACAGTCTTTCTTCAGCAGCTGGCGCAGATACTGCACCTGCGCCTTGTAGGGAGATATCAGCCCTACGTCGATCCGCTCTTCCAGGAAACGCCCGCGGCCTATCTTGGAAATGTATCCTTTCAGCTGGGCTACCGACAGTTCCGCTTCGGCCTTGTTGATGCGTCCGTAGCTCTCGCCCACAAACTCTTCGTTGCAATCCATTCCTTCGGTGTTCACCCACTCGATAGGCGTGTCAAAATCAAGAATGCTGCGGTATCTGACATCCGGAGCCGACTGGAGCATGCCTCCGTAAAACCATTCGGAAGAAAAGCGCATGATGGCGTCATTCATCCGATACTGCACTTTCAGCAACGAAACCACTTCCGGCTTGTTCTTTACCACGGCCTGCATCAGCGTATCGCCCAAGCCCTGCCGCAAGGCCTCCATGCACTTCACGGTAGGCGGAAGCTGGCAATGGTCGCCGGCCAATATCACCCGGTCGGCCTTGCCGATGGCTATCCAGCAGGCAGGCTCGAGAGCCTGGGCAGCCTCGTCAATGAACACGGTGCCGTATTTCTGCCCCACAAGCACCCGGTTCGCGCTTCCGGCCAGCGTGCAGGCAATGACCCGCGCCTCGCTGAATAGCGATTCGTTGATACGGATTTCCAGATCCGTGGCCCGGTCTTTCAGCGAATTGATCTTGGTGCGCACCGATTCCCGGTCGGAAGCCTTCCGCAAACGCCCGTAAAGTTCCCTGACGGCTTTGCGGATGCTCCAAAGCTGGGGGTAGTCGGGATGCGACTCGAAACGCCGCTCATAGGTGAACGAAAGCATCTTGTCGTTCACACGGCTGGGATTTCCGATACGAAGCACGCTCACTCCCCGGTCGACCAGCTTCTCGCTGATCCAGTCGACGGCCATATTGCTCTGCGCGCACACCAGCACCTGATTTTCCCGGTGCAGGGTTTCGTAAACAGCTTCTACCATCGTCGTGGTCTTTCCCGTTCCGGGAGGGCCATGCACGATGGCCACATCCTTGGCGTGAAGCACTTTGTTCACCGCCTCTTCTTGCGTGCGGTTGAGCCACGGAAAACGGACCGGCTGGAAGGAAAAGGAAGAAGCAGGCCGCTGGCCGTGGAAAATATCTCTCAGTTCAGCCAGACGGTTGTTTTTTGCAGCAATCACCCGCTTCAGGGCCTCGAACATCAGCCTGTAGCTGGTTTCGTCAAAATACAGCTGCACCCCCAGCACTTCCTTGCCCTGAACCGCCAGCAGGGCATCGGCATTGGGAAGTGCCACAACCATGCGGTCTTCATCGACATAGCTCACCGTGGCCACGAAGTTCAGGTAAGTGATCTTTCCGCTGAAGTCCTGCGTGAAGAAACACACCGGCTTCCCGTATTCAAACACATGCTCTATATCCTTGTCCTCCCTTCTCTCCACCTCAACCACAAGCTGGTTCAAAGCGTTGTAATAGCTCCGCCCGACGTTGAGCGGATACCAGCACATCCCGCGTTTGATCTTGCGTCCGATGCCCATCACTTCGGTCTGCTGCCTGAACTGCTCTTTTTCGTATTCGTATTCCATTTTCAGCAGTTCGTACTGGCGCTGAAGGTATAATACAGGAGATTCTGCCATACGCGTCCTGTTATCTGTTTTCATTCCGTTCCGCCAGCATCTGCGCACGCGACTTGCTCTGGGTCACCACATAAACGCCGGTAAATATCAGCACGGCGGCTATACCTTTCACCCATCCGAAACTTGCCATGCCTGCAAGCACCGCAACGCTGCTGCCCACCACCGGCTGCATATAATTGTACATGCTCACCACCGTAGGCCGTAGCGTCTTCTGCCCCACAAGCATCAGAATATATGCCACGTAGGTTCCGAACAGCACCACATAGCCCACTTCCAGCCACACTTCCAGCGGGAATGCAGCCCAGTCTGTGGAAGAAAAGTCATTGTACGAAAACGGGATGAAGCAGATGGCGGCATACGTGAACATCCATTTCATCAGGGTAATCACATTGTAGCGGGCTATCAGTTTCTTGAAAATCGTCAGGTAGCAGGCGAAGCTCACCTGAGCCATCACACAAAGCGCATCGCCCAGAATGCCCCCTTCTTTCTCTCCTCCTCCCTGATTGCTCATGATCAGCACCAGCGCTCCCACCGAGCCAAGAAAGATGCCCGTAACCTTTTTCGGAGTGACCGGCTCTTTCAGAAACAAGGCGGCCAGAATCATGGTCACAATAGGCATGGTAGTGGTCACAATGGAAGCATCGACCGGCGACGTAAGCGAAAGCCCGAAAGTGAAGCATCCCTGATTGCATACGATGCCCAGCAGGGAAGCGAAAAAAAGCATCAGCAGGTCGTGATGGTTCACTTTCTCCTGCTTCACAAACAACGAGGTAATCCAGAAACAGCAGGCTGCCCCGATCATGCGCATGTTCGCCAGACTAAGTCCCGAAACGCCTGCCTCCATCGCCGCTTTTCCCACCGGCGACATCAGTCCCCACATACTGGCCGCTCCCAGCAAAGCCAGATGTGCCTTTATGTCCTTTGCATTCATAATACATTCCTATTTTTCCGCAAAGTTAGCATGATTCTGAAAAAAGAACGATACGGATTGATTTATTCCGCAAAATTTTCTACATTTGTTAGAAACAATCTTCAATTTGTTACAGCCATGAAAAAAAAGGCAGACTATATCAAACGCATCGAGATAAAGGGCCTGTGGGGACGCAAGAACATATCGTGGGAACTGCGCCCTGACGTAAACATCTTGAGCGGGGTAAACGGAATAGGAAAGAGTACCATATTGAACAATTCGGTGACCAGCCTGACCATGCTGGAAGGAGGCGCGCTGAAAAACGGCGTGCAGCCGGGAGTTTCTTTCGTGTTTTCTCCGGAAGACGCCACTTACATTCATTTCGATGTCATCAGAAGCTTCGACCGCCCGCTGCTCAACTCGGAACTTCTCGGAAAAATCGGAAACCAGAAAGTGAAAACAGAGCTTGACTGGCAGCTTTACCAGCTCCAACGCCGCTACCTCGACTATCAGGTGAACATCGGAAACCGCATCATCGAACTGCTCACCGGAGGAAAGCCCGAAGACGCTTCCGAAGTGTCACGGCCCAAAACCAGTTTTCAGAATCTGATTGACGACCTGTTCAGCGAAACCGGAAAAAAGATTATCCGCAAGAGCAACGAAATCCTGTTTGAGCAGGACGGGGACACGCTTACTCCCTACCAGCTCTCGTCAGGCGAAAAACAGATGCTTGTCATTCTGCTCACCGTGCTGGTACAGGACAACCAGTCGTATGCGCTCTTCATGGACGAACCGGAAATCTCGCTCCACGTCGAATGGCAGCAGCGCCTCATCTCCCTCATCCGGAGCCTGAATCCGCACGTGCAGATCATCCTCACCACGCACTCTCCGGCTCTCATCATGAACGGATGGATTGATGCGGTAACGGAAGTCAGCGACATAACCACTCACTAAAACTTTAGGATTATGGGAAAAAGACTCACCGAAAACCTTTCTTCCCTGTACGTTGGCGCGGCAAACAAACTGAAACCGAAACATGCAAGAAGAAAGATAGTTGCCTATGTGGAAAGCTACGATGACATTTCGTTCTGGCGGACATTGCTTTCGGAGTATGAAAACGACAGCCGCTATTTTGAGGTGATGCTCCCCTCGCGGACATCACTGGCCAAAGGCAAGAAAACGGTATTGATGAACCAGCTCGGAAACCAGCTCGGCGAGAACATGATCGCCTGCGTAGACAGTGACTATGACTATCTGCTGCAAGGATGCACCAACACCTCGCGCTATATGCTGAAATGTCCTTATGTCATGCAGACGTATGCGTATGCAATCGAAAACTACCATTGCTATGCAGAAGGACTGCATGACGTATGCGTCATGGCTACGCTGAACGACCATAAGCTGGTCGACTTTCCGGAGTTCATGAAGCAGTATTCACAAATCGCCTATCCGCTTTTCATCTGGTCCATCTGGTTCTACCGCCACCATATTCTCTCTGAATTTTCGCTGATGGACTTCTGCTCGTATGTAAAGCTGGACCATGTAAACACATACCACCCGGAATGGTCGCTGGAGGCTATGGAAAGGAAGGTGAAGCGCAAACTGCGCGACCTGGAACACAAGCACAGGAATGCCATTCCGGAAATAGAGTCCATGAAAACCGAACTGAAAGAGCTGGGAGTGCATCCGAATAACACATACATGTTCATACAGGGACACCACATCATGGACAATGTAGTGATGCGGCTGCTCATCCCTGTCTGCACCATCTTGCGCAGAGAAAGGGAGCAGCAAATCCACAGCCTCGCCCTGCACAGCATGCAGCTGCAGAATGAACTCACCAACTACGAACGCTGCCAGGTCAATGTGGAACAAGTGATTCACCGCAACACAAACTATACAAGCTCGCCGCTCTATCAGATGATCAGAAAAGACATCGAGAAGTTTCTGAAAATCATCAAATAGGACAGATACGCAGAAGCCAAGCAACCGCAGCCTGAAAACAGACATAAACGCAAAGGCACAAAACAGGGATGCCATCTGACCGGAAGCCAGCGCCTTATGCCTGCCCTTTTGCGCTTTTCGCTCCGTTCCGGATTGCAGAGAGGCTTGCAAACCATGCGCCCGCTTTTCTGAAAACTCCCCTGCGGCATAGGGAACTCCCTATGAACAAATAGGGGAAATCATCTTGCAAGGAGATTTTTCTCTGCATACTTTTGTATCAGAAACCAAACAGATGAAGCCATGAAAGCAAGAACCTTAATGTTTACTGTCCTGACGGCCTGCCTGAGCATTCTGCCGGCATCCGCAAGCGTATTCGGCGACATACGCGTAAATGCCCGCTTTCTTACCGACCGTATGGCGTTTGAACTGCACCTGAGTACAGACCAATACAACGACCTGTATGAGATCAACTATGATTTCTTCACCGGAATCAATCCGTACATCGCACGGATAGCAGCAGCCGATGCAACAGCCATCGACCTCTATTACCGCTACCTTGACATACGCAACGACGACCTGCGCTGGGTCCTTTCAAATGCGGAATATGCACGTTTCATCGCGCTCGACTATTTTTTCCACCCGGTCTACACCTTGAACAACGTATGTTACCTGCGTATATATAAGGTATACCCGAACCGGAATCATTTTTATTACAGACCTCCCAGGCATTATCTGACCTACCGGGGCGGACACTGCCGTTCGCATTTCGGCGGAAGAAGTTATTACCAGCACATTTACCCTGTGCGCTATCACCATCCCGTATATGCACATGCAAGGCCTGCACGTCCCCATGCCCCGCACCGTGACTTCGGAAGGCCGGGGATAAGGCCGGAAAGACCTGCTCCGGGAAGGCCGCACACGCCTCCGCAGAAAAATCCGGGATTCCATTTTACTCCGTCCAACCGACATCCGGGAAATCAGACCGACCGCCCCGGTACGGCAAGACCCCAGAAGCCGCACGCAAACAGGCCGGAAGCCAAACCGGGCAGACCGAACATTTCACGCCCCGACAGGCCGGACACTCAAAGAAAACCGAGAACAGACAACCGGCATGGCGGGAAGCGGCAGAACCGGTCGGCACAACAGGCACGCCGGAACGAAGCGAAAAGACTATAAAGTGCGCGGGCAGAAATACCAAACGCAAAGTCACAGGATTCTGAAGTTCATGCAGCCAGACTTCAACATGCAATCTCTGTGACTTTGCGTTTCAGCGTTTCAACTTGTCCAAATGCAGACTTCAGGCCAAACGGATGCCGCCATCTTCAAGCACGATCAGGCGTTTCTTATAGAGTTCGCCTACGGCTTTCTTGAATGTTTTCTTGCTTACGCCAAAAGTATCATAAATCGTTTCGGCGTCCGTTTTGTCATTGATTGAAGTACGTCCGCCCTTATCCTTGATAAACTGCAGAAGCACTTCCGCAAAATCATCAACCTTGCGGAAACCCGCCTGCTGCAATTCCAGATCAATCTTGCCGTCAGGGCGTACCTGCTTCACAAACGCAGGAAGCTTCATGCCTGTTGCCAGCTGCTGGAAAATCTCATTATGGTACAGCATGCCTCCAAACTTATTGTCCACAATCACCTTATAACCCAAATCAGTGCGCTGCCATACCATCACTTCCACCTCGTCGCCCGGCAAGTAGTCTGCCCGTTCGCGCGAGAGATAACGCTCCACCCTTGCAGAGCCCATGATACGGTAACTCTCCTCATCAAGATCCACATACACCACATAGCGGCGTCCTTTCTGCATCTTGACTTTCTGCTCGCGGAAAGGCACGAACAGATCTTTCATCAGTCCCCAGTCGAGAAAGGCGCCATACTCATTCACCCACGCCACCTCCAGGCATGCGAAGTCGCCTACCTGCGCATAGGGCTGCTGCGTAGTAGCCACCAGCCGCTCTTCCATATCAAGGTAAATAAACACGTTCAATATGTCGCCGGGAGCACTTCCTTCAGGCACATACTTCAACGGAAGCAGAATCTCTCCGTCTTCATCTCCGTCAAGATATACACCAAAATCCACTTCCTTAACTATCTCCAACTGATTGTATCGTCCTAATTTTATATGACTCATAATTCTTCTTTTTTAATTTTTCCGTCAATGATATGTATTGTTCTGTCTGTCTTTGAAGCCAGCCCTTCGTCATGGGTCACGATAACAAAAGTCTGCCCCAGCCGGTCACGCAAATCAAAGAACAGACGATGCAGTTCTTCCTTGTTCTGCGTGTCGAGGCTTCCCGAAGGCTCATCCGCCAACACCGCCGAAGGACGGTTCACCAAAGCGCGTGCAACCGCAACGCGCTGCTTCTCTCCCCCCGACAATTCGGCCGGCTTGTGCGAAGCACGATCCTGCAGGCCCATCAGCTCCAGCATTTCCATAGCCTTCCGGCGAGCGTTCCCTGCCGACTCCCCTCGTATCAGAGCAGGTATCGCAACGTTCTCAAGCGCTGTAAACTCAGGCAAAAGCTGGTGAAACTGAAACACAAAACCGATTTCCTTGTTCCGGAACGCTGAAAGAGCTTTCTCATTCAGACGGTTCACCTCGGTTCCGTTCAGCACGACACGCCCCGAATCAGGTCTGTCAAGGGTTCCCATGATTTGCAGAAGCGTTGTTTTTCCGGCTCCGCTGGGTCCGACAATGCTCACAATCTCTCCTTTGGCGATTGTCAGATCGATTCCTTTCAGCACCTGCAAGGAACCGAAGCTTTTTGTTATACCTTCCAGTTCTACCATCATTTAATCTGTCTTTATTCTTGATAACTTCATGCCAGCTACAATTTTCCAATCACATATTCGGCCAAATAACATCCGAATACAGCCGGCATATAGCTTATAGTGCCTACGGTAGATTTCTTGTTGGCCTCTCCTTCTACCAGCACCACAGCTTCCGGGTCGGCCTGCTCCGTACTGAAAACAACCGGAAGCTTCCGCTTCATTCCCATCTTCTGCAGACGCTTTCTCACCGCCTTGCTCAATCCGCAGTGGTATGTATCCCACAGATCAGCGAACCGGATCTGAGTAATGTCTTTTTTAGCTCCCGCTCCCATGCTGCTGACGATCTTCATCCTGCGCTTCAACGCATGATAAATCAGAAAACATTTGGGAGCTACAGTATCTATCGCATCTACGATGAAATCAAACGCTGCACTGTCCAGCAGTTCGGGTATCGCCTCATCTTTCAGATAAACCGGCATCACATGCAACTCCAGTTCCGGATTGATATCCCTGAAACGCTCGGCCAGCACATCAACCTTGAAACGGCCCAAAGCCGAACGGAGAGCCGGAAGCTGGCGGTTCATGTTGCTCGGCTGCACCGTATCGGCATCCACAATCGTCATCTTTCCCACTCCGGCACGGCAAAGCATTTCGGCGGCATAAGCGCCCACGCCTCCCACACCGACCACCAGCACATGCGCCTTGCGCAGCCTCTCCATCTTTTCCTCACCCAGCAGCAGTTCGGTGCGCTGCTGCCATTCATCTCTCATTTCACTCATGAATCTTTCTTAAACCATTTATAGAACCAGTTTCCCACCTTATCATAATATTGCGTTTCGGCCCAGCCGCGCGGGTCGGCAAACGACAAAGCCTCATTGGGGTCACCCTTCTGATCCGGATAAAGCAGCATGATGCTGCAATTGTTGAAATACCTGGACACCTGCATGGGCAGACGCTCGAACGCCGAATCATAAGAGATCGATCCCCGGCGTGCGCTGACAATCACCAGCAAATGGTCGAAGTTCACCTGTCCGGTAATAATCAGCAGGTCATCCCAGTCTTCCAGTTCCTGATATTCTGTCAGCACATCCTTGTGCTTCTTCTGTATATACCCTTTCAGGTAGCCCAACGTCTGCGGATGAGCGAAAAAGTGCAAACGGCATCCCAACTGGGAACTCATGCGGCAGAGATGGGTGATCCATTTGACAAAGCCATGCTCAAACTCCGACTTGGGAGGCACTGCAACGATGATGCGGCGCAAGGTATTGACCGGCATCAGAAAGCGCGCGATCATCACCTGACGGTAAGTATTCTTGAGCAAGTCCTCCGTGAGGTTTCCAAAGAAAGAGTCGACGATGCTCGCCTTGTGATGCAGTCCGATGATAATGCTTGTGGCATCCACTTCCTTGGCTGTATGCAGAATGCCCGTCGCAATATTCAGGTCGAAACGGCTCAGCGCCCTCAGCGAAATATTGGCCGATGCAGCTATCTGTCCCGCACGCTCCAGGCTTCTTTTTCCTTTCATTTCCAGACGCACGGAATCGTTGTTGTCGTTAATCACATTCAACGCCACAAGGTTGCCGTCCATTTTTTCGTTACGGACCACCAGCGCCAACTGCATCAGGCTTTCCAGCGTGTCAGGGTTCGCAACCGGGATCAGGATGCATTCCTTGTCGTTTTCTTTATCCTCGTCCACCTCCACGTCATCCATCACAATCCGCTTGGCAGCATGTTCCGTCATGAACGAACTTACTACGCAAGTGACCAGAATCAGCAGAATGGTTCCGTTCAGCACATCTTCGTTCAACAGACGCTCTCCGCCGGGAAGAACGATATTATATCCCACCAGTACAGCCGCCAGCGTAGCCGCAGCCTGTGCATTGCTCAGCCCGAACATCAGTTCGCGCTCCACCGCCCGCATCCGATAGATCTTCTGTGTGAGCCATGAAGCGATCCACTTGCCTGTCAAAGCCACAACAATCATCACTGAAGCCACCTTGATAGAATCGAAATGCCCGAACAGAATGTTTACATTGATAAGCATTCCGACACCTATCAGAAAATAAGGAATGAACAAGGCGTTCCCCACAAACTCCAGATGGCTCATCAGCGGAGAAACATGAGGGATAAGCCGGTTCAGAACCAGTCCTACAAGAAAAGCGCCCAAAATGCCTTCCATCCCGATAAGCTCCATCAGAGCAGCGCCCAGAAACATCATCGCCATCACGAAGATGTACTGCACCACCTGATCGCTGTACCGCCGGAAAAACCAACGCCCGATACGCGGAAAGGTCAGCATAATCAACACGCTCAGCACCACGACTTTCAGCACGAGCCACACAAGAAACATGTCAGAGGTTTCTCCCTTGTACATGCCCGCAATGACCGCAAGCACAAGCAATGTCAGCGTGTCGGTTACCGCCGTACCCCCCACCGCAATGCTCACCGCCCGCTGCCGGTTGATTCCATAACGGATTACAATCGGATAAGCGATCAGCGTGTGCGACGCATACATGCTGGCAAGCAGCACGGAAGTTACAAGCGCATAATCAAGCAGATAAAGATTGGTCCAGATGCCTATTCCCAGCGGAATGACAAAAGCCAGGATTCCAAGCACCGTGGCCTTCACGCGGATGCTCTTGAAGTCCTCCATGTTCATCTCCAGCCCGGCCAGAAACATGATGTAATAAAGCCCCACCTTTCCGAAAAGCTCGAAACTGCTGTCACGCGCAAGGATATTGAAGCCATGCTCGCCAACGACAATACCTGCCAGTATCATCCCGATAATGTGCGGAATGCGCAGTCTTTCAAGCAGAATCGGCGCGAAAAGTATGATTACCAATACCAAAAAGAAGATCCATGTCGGGTCAGTGACAGGCAAGCTTATATCGAAACGAACCAAATCGAGCAATTCTTTCATAAAAAGGGAAGACTTTAAATCTATTTGGGTACAAAAATACGAAAAAAGTTCCGCATTTTCACTTCTGTATCCCAAAATGTTGTAATTTTGCGAATTGATTGAAAGCTCTGATATTTTGCCACACTTTCCGTCATATACGATGCAATAAGGAACTAATTTAACAGATATACGAAGATGAAAGTAGCAATTGTAGGTGCGAGCGGTGCCGTAGGACAAGAGTTTCTGCGGGTGCTCGATGAAAGAAATTTTCCGATCGACGAACTGCTGTTATTCGGCTCATCACGCAGTGCCGGACGCAAATACACATTCCGGGGAAAAGAAATCGAAGTCAAACTTCTGCAGCACAACGATGACTTCAAAGGGGTAGACATCGCTTTCGCTTCGGCGGGAGCAGGCACATCGAAAGAATTTGCCGGAACAATCACCAAATACGGCGCAGTGATGATAGACAACTCCAGCGCATTCCGCATGGAAGAAGACATTCCGCTGGTCGTTCCGGAAGTGAATGCAGAGGATGCGCTGAATCGTCCGCGCAACATCATCGCCAACCCGAACTGCACGACCATCCAGATGGTTGTAGCACTGAAAGCCATCGAGAACCTGACACACATCAAACGGGTGCATGTGTCAACCTATCAGGCAGCCAGCGGCGCGGGAGCGGCAGCTATGGACGAACTGTATGAACAATACCGCCAGGTGCTGGCCGGAGAACCGGTAAAGGTGGAAAAGTTCGCATACCAGCTTGCATTCAACCTGATCCCTCAGATCGACGTGTTCACGGACAACGGATATACAAAGGAAGAAATGAAAATGTATAACGAAACGCGCAAGATCATGCACTCCGACGTGAAGGTAAGCGCAACCTGCGTACGCGTGCCGGCCCTGCGCTCGCACTCTGAAAGCATCTGGATTGAAACGGAACGGCCGGTTTCGGTAGAGGAGGCAAGAGAGGCTTTCGCGCACGGAGAAGGACTGGTGCTGATGGACAATCCCGAAAAGAAGGAATACCCCATGCCGCTGTTCCTCGCAGGCAAGGATCCCGTATATGTGGGACGCATCAGAAAGGACCTGGCCGACGAGAACGGACTCACTTTCTGGATCGTTGGCGACCAGATCAAGAAGGGGGCTGCACTCAATGCCGTACAGATTGCCGAATACCTGATCAAGGTGAAAAATATCGGATAAAGCAGACGGAAACGGACAGGTTGCCTGCCAGCCGACGGACTTCAAAAGCACGGCAGAGGGTACGCTTGTTTTATATGCCTTGAATTATTCTTTATCTCCAGGCTGGAGATATGTGTCTTCACATTAAAGATATGTATCTCCAGTCTGGAGATTTGCATCTCTAGTCTGGAGATATAGATTTTGCCCCAGAAAGCGTTTTTTCCGAACGCCGCTCCTGCCGGTTCTCAACGCCCGGGAAAAAGTCACTCCGGGAAACTTACTTCGTTGATCACCTTGCCGTCCTTCAAGCGGATCCATGTGCGGAAACCGCGTTCGCCTTCCGTAAGTTCAATGATACGGGCACCGTTTCCTCCCGGTATGTCATGGTACACTGTCTTTCCTCCGGTAAAGCGGCCGTAGCAGAGAAGCATCCCGTACCAGTTCACCACATAGTCATTCACATGGTCATGGCCTACAAAGGTAGCCATCACGTCACCGGCTTCCAGCATGGCTGCAAACAGCCCCGTATTGAGAGCCGGCGCACATGCCTTTTCCTTGCGCGTGCCTATCAGCAAAGCCTTTTCATCCTGAGCTGCCTGGTTGTATTCGGGAAGAGGTATATGGAAAAATGCCAGAGCAGGCAGCGGCTTCCCTCCGTTCCTGTCCGTATACCCTGCGCTCTCTCTGCGGAACCATTCCACCTGCTCGGGCTTGATCCAGTCATATCCCTTCACATCCTTCCGCCCGGAATACGAATGACTGTCAAGTACATACATCACTGCGGCATCTTTCGCCCCGTCAGAAGAGCGGACCGGAAGGATATAGTTTGTCACTCCCGGAAGGCCTTCCACCGTACCGGTCAGGTTATTCGGCTTCGCCTGGATGTAGTCGCTCAACTGCTCTCGGGTCATGCCCTGCTCGTCATCATGGTTGCCCCATGTTACGGCAAAGGGTATATTCCGCGAAACGACAGGCTCAAGCGCCTTGTCAAGCCCTTCGGTTGCGGGACGTCCATAAATCAAGTCGCCCGTATAGATGACAAAATCGGGTTTTTCTGCCTCCAGCACTTCATTCATGCGCACGGACGCCTCCTCGCTTGCCGGATTGCCGGCCACCCAGTGAACGTCTGTAAACTGCACGATCTTGAACTTTCCGTCGCTTCCGAAACGAAGCTGCTGCGCAAACAGGCTGCCTCCCATACAGCAAAAGGCAACCAAACAAACAAGTCTATTTTTCATAATAAAACCGGTTTTTTGATGAATTATCAAACGATTTCCGGACAAAAGTAGCTCATGCCCGTTACATCACAATGACAAATATACAACATCCGTGCGACACTTCGCGGATTTTGTCCTTTTTATTCCGATGAAAATCATGGCGGATACAAGCCTAAGAATCCAAATATTTCGTATATTTGCTCTCGAAGGCACATGCCCGAACATTATTTTAAATCTGAATATCAACAAAACACATCTAATTATGGCAGATAATAAAGAAAAACTGTTTTCAGATTTCCCTCCTGTGTCTACCCAAGAATGGACAGACAAAGTGATGGCAGACCTGAAAGGGGCCGATTACGAAAAGAAGCTGGTATGGAAAACCAACGAAGGGTTCAAGGTAAAGCCTTTCTACCGCCAGGAAGACATTGAAGGATTGAAAACGACCGAAGGATTGCCGGGCGAATTTCCCTACATCAGGGGAAACAAGAAAGACGACAACACCTGGTTCATCCGGCAGGACATTGTGGCGGACGATGCAAAGGCTGCCAACGCCAAGGCACTCGACATTCTGAACAAAGGGGTGGATTCGCTGGGATTCTCCGTAAAAAAGTCCGACTTGAATGCCGAATTCATCCGCACGCTCCTGCAAGACATCTGTTGCGAATGCATCGAACTGAACTTCTCCACCTGCCAGCGGCACACGCTGCTCCTCGCCCAACTGCTGGCTGACTATTTCAAGGAAAAAGGATACAGCCCGGAAAAGATTCAAGGTTCGCTCAACTTCGACCCGATCAGCAAGATGCTGCAAAAGGGGAAAGACGTGAGCGGCGTGTTCGCTTTCGGAAAGGAAATCGCCGAAACGCTGAAAGACTATCCCAACTTCCGGTGCATTGCAGTCAACTCAGTCATGCTGAACAACTCGGGTGCCTACATTTACCAGGAACTGGGATATGCACTGGCCTGGGGAAATGAATACATGCGCCAACTGACCGAAGCGGGAGTGCCGGCTGATCTGGCCGCAAAGAAAATCAAGTTCCACTTCGGCATCAGCTCAAACTATTTCATGGAAATTGCCAAGTTCCGCGCCGCACGCATGCTTTGGGCAAATATCGTGGCGCAATACAAGCCGGAACGGACAGAATCGTGCATGATGAACATACATGCGGAAACATCGACATTCAATCTCACCTTATTTGATTCTTACGTAAACCTGCTCCGCACACAGACCGAAACGATGAGCGCAGCCATCGCAGGAGTCGACTCCATCACAGTCACTCCGTTCGACAAGGTATATGAAACGCCCAACGATTTCTCGGAACGTCTGGCGCGCAACCAGCAGCTCCTGTTGAAAGAGGAATCTCACTTCAACCGTGTGGCAGATGCAGCCGGAGGATCATACTATATCGAAACGCTGACCGCCTCCATCGCCAAAGAAGCATGGAAACTTTTCCTTCAGACAGAAGATGAGGGCGGAATGCTGGAAGGCATCAAAGCCGGAACAGTGCAGAATGCGGTGAATGCCAGCAACAAGACGCGCCACGAGGCTGTGTCCAGAAGAAAAGAGATTCTGCTGGGAACCAACCAGTATCCGAACTTTAGCGAACAGGCCGGCAACAAGGCGCCTTTGGAACATGCCTGCTGCTGCGGAAACGGAAAAGAGCACGGACACGAATGCGAAAAGCCTTTCCCGGCACTGAATACTGAACGTGCGGCAAGCGAGTTCGAGGCCTTGCGCCTGGAAACGGAACATTCGGGCAAACGTCCGAAAGCTTTCATGCTGACCATCGGCAACCTGGCCATGCGTCAGGCACGCGCCCAATTCTCGTGCAATTTCCTCGCCTGTGCAGGTTATGAGGTTATCGACAATTTAGGCTTCGCCACGGTTGAAGAGGGAGTTGAAGCGGCTCTCAAAGCAAAAGCGGACATCGTAGTGCTCTGCTCAAGCGATGACGAGTATGCAGCATATGCAATCCCGGCATTCAAGGCGCTCAACGGACGCGCGATGTTTATCGTGGCAGGAGCCCCGGCATGCATGGACGATCTGAAAGCTGCCGGAATCGAGAATTTCATCCATGTGCGCTGCAACATGCTGGAAACCTTACGCGAGTATAACAAACAACTACTGTAAATCAGGACAAACCATGAAACCGAATTTTAAAGATATTGATATATTTGCCGGATTCCACCCCCAAAACGGAAAAGAATGGCAGAAAGAAAACAACATTACAGCCAACTGGAACACGCCCGAACAGATTCCGGTGAAACCCGTCTATACAAAGGAAGACCTGGAAGGCATGGAGCACCTGAACTATGCGGCCGGCATTCCTCCCTATCTCAGAGGACCGTACTCCATGATGTACACCTTCCGCCCATGGACCATCCGCCAGTACGCCGGATTTTCCACCGCTGAAGAGTCTAATGCATTCTACCGCCGCAACCTGGCATCAGGACAGAAAGGTCTGTCGGTTGCTTTCGACCTTCCTACTCACCGCGGATATGATCCGGACCATCCGCGCGTAGTGGGAGATGTGGGCAAGGCAGGCGTTTCCATCTGCTCGCTCGACAACATGAAGGTGCTGTTCGACGGAATTCCACTGAACAAGATGTCTGTGTCGATGACTATGAACGGCGCGGTGCTTCCCGTCATGGCATTCTACATCAACGCCGGACTGGAACAGGGGGCAAAGCTGGAAGAGATGGCCGGAACCATCCAGAACGACATTCTGAAAGAGTTCATGGTGCGCAACACCTACATCTATCCGCCAGCCTTCTCCATGAAGATCATTTCTGACATCTTCAAATATACTTCGCAGAAGATGCCGAAGTTCAACTCAATCTCCATTTCGGGCTACCACATGCAGGAAGCCGGAGCCACAGCCGACATCGAACTTGCCTACACGCTGGCCGACGGACTGGAATACTTGCGTGCCGGCATCGCCGCGGGAATCGACATCGATGCTTTCGCTCCCCGCCTTTCGTTCTTCTGGGCCATCGGAATGAATCATTTTATGGAAATCGCCAAGATGCGCGCGGCACGTATGCTTTGGGCAAAAATCGTAAAGCAGTTCAATCCGAAGAACCCGAAATCGCTGGCTCTGCGCACACACTCGCAAACCTCGGGATGGTCGCTCACCGAACAGGACCCGTTCAACAACGTCGGACGCACATGCATCGAAGCCATGGCAGCGGCGTTGGGCCACACCCAGTCACTCCACACCAATGCGCTGGACGAAGCCATCGCCTTGCCTACCGACTTTTCGGCACGCATCGCACGCAACACGCAAATTTACATTCAGGAAGAAACCCAGATCTGCAAGAACGTCGATCCGTGGGCAGGTTCTTATTACGTGGAATCGCTGACCAACGAAATCGCGCACAAGGCATGGGAGCACATACAGGAAATTGAAAAGCTGGGAGGCATGGCCAAAGCCATCGAAACAGGCATTCCGAAAATGCGCATTGAGGAAGCCGCCGCACGCACCCAGGCACGTATCGACTCGGGCGAACAGACCATCGTGGGAACCAACAAGTACCGGCTGGAAAAGGAAGATCCGATCGATATTCTGGAAGTAGACAACACCGCAGTGCGTCAGGAACAGATCGAAAACCTGCGCCGCCTGAAAGAAGGAAGAAACCAGGCCGAAGTAGACAAGGCGCTGGAAGCCATCACCGAATGCGCACGCACCGGCAAGGGCAACTTATTGGAACTGGCGGTAGAAGCGGCCCGTGTACGCGCTACCTTGGGAGAAATATCAGACGCCTGCGAAAAAGTAGTGGGACGCTATAAAGCAGTAATCAGAACCATATCAGGAGTGTATTCATCAGAAAGTAAAAAGGATGCAGATTTCGCCAAAGCGTGCGAACTGACCGAAGAATTTGCAAAGAAAGAAGGGCGCCGTCCGCGTATCATGATAGCCAAGATGGGACAGGACGGACACGACCGAGGTGCAAAAGTAGTGGCAACCGGCTTTGCCGACTGCGGTTTCGACGTAGACATGGGACCGTTGTTCCAGACTCCGGAAGAAGCTGCGCGCGAAGCGGTAGAAAACGATGTACATGCCGTGGGAGTTTCTTCGCTGGCCGCAGGACACAAGACACTGATTCCGCAAATCATGGAAGAGCTGAAGCGCATGGGACGCGAAGACATTCTGGTGTTTGCCGGAGGTGTCATCCCTCCGCAAGACTATGACTTCCTGTACAAGGCTGGCGTTATCGCCATCTTCGGACCGGGCACATCCGTAGCAAAATGTGCCTGCCAGGTAATGGACATCCTGCTTGAAACGGAAGAATAAGCGCACAACCCTGACAAAATGAGCGGCCATCATGATGAAGATGACCGCTCATTTTCATGAAAACAAACGCCCATGTGCGGAACGCTAAAAATGGTACGCCACAGATAGCTGGGGAATGATCATCACCATTTTAAGCTTGTCACGCCGGGCAAAGGGAGATTCAAAAGAATAGTCGTTCCCATCATGCAGATTATAGAACCAATAAAACTCTCCCGAAAGGGAAAGTCTTGTGCTCAGATGCCGGTTCACCTGATAAGCGAGTCCGATGTTCACATTCACGCCGAAGCCTGAAGCTGGCGCATCGTATGCATACCGGCCAACCGTTCCGCTGCTCTTGTAGTGGGCATATCCCACTCCCAAATCAATGTTGCTTGTAAGTCCTTCAAAAAACAGGCTCTTGTCGATATTCGAGAATTGGGGAGCGACATACATGACCTGCACATCTTCGTCCAGCAGATCAGGAACACTTCCCGCCATGTCACGGCTATGCAGATAATGCCTGAACGTCACACCATAACCCAGACTTCTACAATAATTCAGCACATCCACACTGTACTGGAAGCCGCAGTTCCCTTTCTGTTTCGGACCATACCACGCCGATTCGCCCGTTCCGGCCTGATTTGCAAAGCCTGCTCCGGCCCCCACACGCACAAGCAGGCCGTCCCCGCGCTCCCTTTCCGGAAGTCCGGCCACAGCTTCAAGTGCCACAGCCAGCAAACAACACACAAATGCCAAGTTTTTCATATAGAATTAATTAAAAAGGTCGTCATCACAAAAATAGCTTTTTTTTTCATTTCACAAAATGAAGTCACTATCTTTGCTTTCAAGAAAAGCAAAACCCATGAAAAAGTTCGTTATCTTATTCTGCCTTCTGCTGGCAAGCACCGGAATGCAAGCCGGGCATGATACCCAATCCTTCCGCCAATGGCAGGACAACAAATTCTCAATGTTCATCCACTTCGGGCTTTACTCCAAATTGGGAGGCGTGTGGAAAGGAAAACCCGTAACGCAAGGGTATAGCGAACAGATCATGGCTTTCGCTCCCGTTCCAAAAGACAAATACGAAGCACTGGCCGGAGAGTTCAATCCGAATTGCTTCAATGCAGACTCAATCGCCGCTCTTGCCAAGCGTGCCGGGATGCGTTCGGTTGTGCTCACCAGCAAGCATCACGACGGATTCTGCCTGTTCCGCACGAAAACGACAGCCTACAACATTTATGACGCATCGCCATGCAAACGTGACCTGGTGAAAGAAATGGCGGAAGCCTGCAAACGCGCGGGACTGAATTTCGGGCTCTACTTCTCGCTCATCGACTGGCATTGCCCGTATGCTTCGCCTATGGCACCGCACAATGCGAATTTCATTCCGTCCAAACACCACGAATACAGCAAGGCACAGCTGAAAGAACTGCTCACCCGCTACGGACCTATCTCAGAGCTATGGTTTGACATGGGGTCGAACACGCCGGAACAAAGCAGGGAGCTTTATGAACTGGTACACCGGATACAGCCTTCGTGCATGGTAAGCGGAAGGCTCGGAAACGATTGCTACGACTTCTGCGTGATGGGCGACAACCAATATCCGGACGCTACTCTCCAGACACCGTGGCAGACATGCGCCTCGATGTTCAACGAAACATGGGGCTACCGTTCGTGGCAAAAACGGGAAAATGCAAAAGAAAAAGCCGCAGAAAAGATGCGCGCACTGGCCAACGTGGTTTCTCACGGAGGAAACTACCTGCTGAATATCGGTCCCGACGGACAAGGGAATGTGATTTCATTCGAAAGACAGGTGCTGGAAAGAATCGGGAAATGGCTCGGGCAGTACGGATATGCAGTATACGGAAGTGATTCTTCTCCCTTCAACGAAGAATTCGACTGGGGAACAGCCGCACGAAAAGGGAAGCAGCTCTATCTGTTTCTTTCAGGCAACTATCCCAAAGACGGAAAAATCACTTTCAACATGCCGGGATACGTGCTGGAAAAGGGGGACGGAAAAATGGCATCCTACCTGCAATACGGGGACGAGATTGTGCTCACCGTCCCGGCTTCAGCCTACAAAGACAGCGTGATTCATGTGCTCACTCTAGACTTCGACAAAGAAATCACCCGCTTCCCCGGGAAAAACGTAAGGAGCACGTCACTGACCGCACAGAACGCGACACCCCTCTACAGTTATTCGTGCTTCGACTATTACACCAACTACAAGAGCATCATCGGATATTCGTGGAATTTCGACCAGATTCTTCTCAAACAGCTTGATCTGATTTACACTCCGCAAGAAAAAGGGAAGACAATCGATCTGACCATCGACCAAAAGACTTATACGGTAGAGTTGGGCGAAGGAAAACCGCAAAGCCAAGATCCGTTGCCCGGGACAACATGGGGAGGCCTTTACCTGTGCGGCCCCAAACATACTTCATTTGACGCTCCGGCAGCTCCGGAAACGGAAAGAAACGGCTGGAAGAAGCTGGATGCAGACAGCGGAACAGTGGCCTGCAAGCCATTTGAAACCTACTACCTGATGCAGGAGGTCGAATCTCCCCGGCAGCAACGGGTGATAGCGGAAATAGGTGCCGGAAACGGCATTGAGGTCTGCGTGAACGGAGTTTCCATCATGAAACACCTGAATCACTACCGATGCTCTTTCCGCAAGGAACAGGTAGCCATTCCGCTGCGCAAAGGAAAGAACTGCATAGTCATACGGCTCTACAACCGTTTTGAAAACCGGTTCGGCTATTTATTCCGCACAGCAGAAAAGCCCATCACATACAAACAGGAAATAACTCTTCCCGAAATACTGAACGGGAAATCGCACACCGTAACCGTCAAGCCTCACAAGCCGGCTTCACCTCATACCGACGCGGAACTTTCGAACCTCCGCATCCGGCTCCGGAGGATTGCCATGTAGTTTCCTTAAAAAGGGCAAAGGGAATCTGCGGAACAACCGGTTTACACCCCTGCGAGGATGACGGACTCCCCTAACTCCCTTTAGCTCCTGCAAGGCAATAAATTCCTGCCTCAATAAATCGCTTCCGCGATTTTCCGCACGCTGTCTGATGCAAGAAGCGTATAGAAATGCAGTCCTTCCACACCGTGGCGAATCAGATCCTTGCATTGCTCGATGCTCCATTCCACACCCACTTCCTTCACCTCGTCGTCCGTCTTGCACTTTCGAAGCTCGGCGGCAAGAGGTTCGGGAATATCCGTGCGGAACACTCTCGGCAGTACCGTAAGCTGACTCTTCAGCACTACCGGCTTGATTCCGGGAATGATCGGCACATTAATGCCCTCTTTCCGGCAGCGTTCTACAAACGAATAATACTTCTCGTTGTCAAAAAACATCTGAGTCACCACATAGTCCGCTCCGTTGCGAACCTTTTCTTTCAGGTAATAAATATCCGACTCCATGTTGGGAGCCTCCTCATGCTTTTCGGGATAGCAGGCCATGCCATAAGAGAAAGGCGTGTCTATGCCCTCGATCTTCGATCCGTCGAGCGCGATTCCCTGGTTGAACAGATTCACCTGCCGCTGGAGACCGGTGGCGTGTTCGTGATACAAATCCCTGTCTTTTGCAGGAATGTCGAGCGATTTCGCATCTCCGCGCAAAAGAAGCAGGTTGGAAATCCCCAAAAAGTTCAGGTCGAGCAGCGCATATTCCGTTTCTTCCTTCGTGAATCCCTTACAGATAATGTGCGGCACAGCCTGAATGCCGTACTTGTTCTGAATGGCCGCGGCCACAGCCACCGTACCCGGACGTTTGCGCACCGTAGCCTTTTTCAAGTTTCCATCAGCCTGGGGCACGTAGACCGTTTCGCTGTGATGCGAGGTGATGTTGATGTATTTCGGACCGAATTCTTTCAGCTTGTCGATTACATTATAAACCTTCTGGATGCTGTTACCTTTGAGCGGAGGCAGAATCTCGAACGAGAAGACCGGCTTCCCTGTGCTCTTATTCTCTTCTATAAAATCACGGACTTTCATAACTGTATTTTGTATTTTCAAGCACAAAGGTAACGAATCCTTAAAGAAACGAACAAACATTATTCGTTTTTTTAAGGATTCTGTCTTTTATCTTTTATTTTCGTCCGATGTTGCAATGCGCAGCACAGCATTTTTTTCCTGCACATTATGCTCAACTTCAGATTCGGAAGTGTTCAGCTTGCCCGCTTTCTTGGTCTTGATGAGAAGCACTCCGTTTTTTCCTTCATCACCATACTCCTCTATACCCTTGGCACCTTTTCTAAATATACTGATGCTTTCTATCTGGTTTTGGTCGAGTTTGCCAGGATCGCCCGTATATTTTTCTCCGTCCACAAGGATCAGTGCTTTTGACAAATCCTGTTCCACCGGCTTTTCGTCCGTTCCTGCAACCTTATCCACATCTGCCTTTCCCTCCTGCTCCTGAAGCTTAAACACGATAGGCAGAACAAATCTTGTCCGCACCGACTTTCCGTCCACACGTCCAGGATTCCATTTCGGCATCGAACCGATCACCCTAAGTGCCTCGGCATCCAGATACGGATCTGCTCCTTGCAGCACATGCATGCCTGAAAGGCTTCCGTCCTTTTCCACAACGAAACGAACGGCCACATTTCCCTCTATATGATTTTCAATGGCCTTTACAGGATAACGCAGGTTCATAGCAAGAAAACGGAAGCACTCCTTCATCCCTCCGGGATATTCCGGCACCATGTCCACCTCATCGAATATCTTTTCGGCCTTGCTTTCATCGGCAGAAGCATAGCCCACAACCACCACTTCGTTGTCTTTCAGGCTTCCTTTCTTCGATTTCAAAATCAGCATTCTGCCCTTCAGGCTGTCTTTCGGCTGCGCTGCCGGTCCGTTTTCCACACTTTTAACTTCATCCGCTTTCACAAATGCGGACAAATCTGTAACTTTGGCATTCGAAATTTCGCCCAACGGGTCTGAAACTTCGGGGCGTGCAAAGGCGGCAACCGCCACGGCTGCCAGCGGAAGCACATAAACACACTTCATGCGCGCCCACGGATTGGATTTTCTTTTGATCATCATAGTGATACGTTTTTTAAGTGAACTGTGATTAAAGCTGTTGGCAAGAGAGTAGAGCCTTGCGCCAACGGCTTTTTTTATTAACAACAACTGATATTCTTTTGCATCGGCTCCGCCACACACGGCCGCTTCGTCAGCTTCATATTCGTGCACCGCCTGCAACTCGCGCCTCAGCCACCATACGGCCGGATTGAACCACTGGACACATGCCAGCAGCCCAGCAAACAAAAGGTCGTACGAATGGTACAGACGCACGTGCGCCTCTTCGTGAAGAAGAATCACTTTTCCATTTTCGCGCCAGTCTTTTTCAGACATCACCACAAACTTCATCCAACTGAACGGAGCCGCCTCACGCCTGTGCAGCACGAGGACACTTCCGTCAGAAAGCTGCTCTCTCTTGGCTCCGTCAAGCAGCCGGAACATACGGAATACAGAAGCAACATGCCAGAAAAACGTGGCCAGCATCCCGGCAAAGTAAAGCAGCACGACAAAGCCTGCCCACGGAAACGCCGCCTCTTGAGTGCCATATTCCGGAAGCACATCCTGCGCAAGCCACCATTCTTCCGCCACAAAGAAAGAAGGAACGGCTGCATCCCCGTTGTCTAAGTGAATCTGCACCAACGGAAGCACACACGACAATACCGCCACGCCCAGCAACATGCACCGGTTGAAGCGGTGAAACGTTTCCCGGCTCAGCAGCACTTTATAGAATACGACAAATACAGCCAGGCACGCCGATGACTTCAATATATAAACCAGAACTTCTCCCATACGCTTCGTGTCATTTCCTTTCTTTTTCCCGATCCGCCTCTTCCACACGGCGCACAAGCTCCTTCAGCTCGTCAAGCGAAAGCTCTTCTTCCTTGACCAGCGAAGAAACGACATCGAGATACGAATTGTTGAAATACTTGCTTATCACCCCCTTCAGCGTCCGGCGCTTGAACTCTTCACGCGAAACCACCGGAAAATACCGGTAAGTGTTTCCGAACGCCGTGTGAGAAAGATAGCCTTTCTCCTCCAGCCCGCGCACAATCGTCGAAAGGGTATTGAAATGCGGACGCGGCTCTTCATAAAGCTCCACTATCTGCCTTACGAACAGGGGGCCTTTCTCCCAGAAAAATCCCATCACTTCTTCTTCTTTTCCTGTCAGTGTTTTCATAACGATATCTTTTTGTTCCACAAATAAACTAAAAGTTTTAGTTACACAACTAAACTATATAGTTAAACTAATTAAAAAGAGAAAAGAAATCCGCCACATCATGCGCAAACGGTCTGTATGCCATAAAATTAAGCCACACATTCGCCGGACGGAAAATAAAGGCAGACTTTCATTTTCAAACATCCGATGCCAGCGCAAAAAGGTTATCTCCAGACTAAAGACATGCATCTCCAGACTAAAGATATATGTATCCAGCCTAAAGATGTAAATCTCCAGTCTGGAGATAAAGATTCATCCGCGTTACTCCGCCTTTTCTCGCGGACAAAAATGATTTTCCGAACGCACAAAAGCATAAAAATGACCGCACAGACTCACCCGTCCGAACGGTCAGAAGAACAGCAAAAGCATACAGGTTCCCCAAAAGATGCCTTCGGAGCAGTTTCCGGAACCTCCGCTTCAGTCAAGCCACCCGGCTATTCCAGTCCATCCACATCCAGTTCTTCGCTTTTCCGATAGCCCGAACTGGTGAGGACAGCGACCAGCTGCAGATTCTCGTCCATGATGCGCACTTCGATGAAAGGCACGCGGGCATGGTTGAACACCTCGTTCGCTTCGGCATAAACATATCCCTTCCGTGCCGGACGGAGAAACGTGATCTGCGCATTGAGCGAAAGCGTAAGCTTCTCGCGGCTGTTGGCCACTGCTGCAAAAGCCAGGTCGGCCAGCGTGAACAAGGCACCGCCCTGGCACACTCCCCCGGCATTCAGATGATTGTCTGTCACTTCCATCCGGGCTTTGGCATATCCCGGACTGATTTCAAGAAGTTCCACTCCGGCACAAGCCGCAAAACGATCGTGCGAGAGCATTTCTTTCAGCGTCCCCATATAGCTAATTCAATCAGTTGGTAATTAATGGATTGTAACCATTGTAGCTCCGAATCCGTATTCACGGAACGAAGCATCCTGGCTGGTATAGGTCTTGTATTTCCGCTTCAGTTCATCAAGGATGGCACGGCGCAGCACCCCGTCCCCCTTTCCATGGATAAACACGATGCGCTGGCCTTTCTTGTTCTTGAACTCATCCAGCGTCTTGCGGAACACGTCAAGCTGGTAGTCCAACATTTCCGAATTGCTCATTCCCGCCGTATCATCCAGCAGCGCATGGATATGCAGGTCTACCTCCACGATGTTATTCTTCACTTTCCGCTGCTCTTCCTTAGGCCGTGCGGGCGCATCCGGCACCGACTTCTGCAAGAGAGCCGTTTTGATGTCATCAGCCGAAACATACACCTGTTTCACCGCCTCATCATCCTTCACCACATCATAAACCAGCGCAGGCTCTGCAAAGAAGTCGGAAGGCTGGAACGTATGCAGCTTGTAGAACTTTACGGTATCGATGCGCAACTCCTGGCTTACGGCAGGCTTCAGCAGGAAGGTACGGTCGTCCTTATAAGCAAGAACCTGCACCGCCACATGCTCCAGCGCATTCAGTTCCGACTTGTCGAACTCTTCCAGATGCTGCTTCATGTTGGGCTTCACAGTCCCGCGGCTCCGGAGCGTCCAGCTCTTCCCTTCGGCCGACAGATAGAGATAATCGACAAAATAATTGCTGTCGTTCACGAGATAAGCGTCAAACGATGTCGACGAGATGGCTTTCAGGTCTTGCGGCACAAAGGCCAGAAATACGTTCAGCACGTCGTTTCCGCGGATTTCCGGCGCACGGTAAGTAACCGGACGGCTGTCTTCCTCTTCTTCTTCCTTTTCAGGAAGAGCTGGCTTCTGGGCCGTCTTGAGCGGAACGTTGTAGTCATCCGTTTCCACGACTACACACTCCTTCACCAGCATCGGTATTTCGAATCCGTCTTCATCGGCTACCAGCGCCACATCCTTGCTTTGAAATCCTTTCACAATGCCGCCTCCCACTTCGCTCAGGAAACGGACTTTATCTCCTATTTTCATAATTCCGTCTGTTTTCTTTTTCATTTCATACGCATACAAATGTAGACACTTTTCAGAATAAAATCAAAAAAAGACGCTCCGGAATCAAGAGCGGAGCAAAAAAAGCCGGGCGCGGAAACGCAGAAACGCGAAGACTCTCCGATTCTCTTCCCCGCATTTCCGCATTCCGCGTCCGGCCTTTCCAACGCCGTTTGTGTCAGCCGATCTTTATATTCAGTTCTCTGACCGCTTCAATCAGGCGGATAAAGTCGGCAGGAAATACATCGCCGATGTTTCCTATACGGAACGTGTCTGCCTGCGAAATCTTTCCCGGATAAATCACAAAGCCTTTCGATTTCAGTGCATAATAGAACGCCTTGAAGTCAAAATCCGCACTCGGATAATAGAAAGACGTGATGACCGGCGACTGCTCATTGTCGGGGAGCAGGGTCTTGAACCCCAGCGAACGCATCCCTTCCACCAGAATGCGGTGGTTCTCGCAATAGCGGGCATGACGCGCCTCCACTCCCCCTTCAATCTGCAGCTCCTTCATGGCCTGCATGAAAGCACGCACCACGTGGGTGGGCGAAGTAAAGCGCCATTTTCCGTGGCCTTTTTCCATTGTTTCCCACTGGTCGTACAGGTCGAGCGACAACGAACGCGCCACTCCCTTGCACTGCTCCAGCAACGAACGGCGGGCTATGACGAAACCAAATCCCGGAACACCCTGGATACATTTGTTCGCACTGCTGATCAGGAAATCGATGCCTAAGGCAGCCATGTCGACAGGAACTCCGCCGAAGCTGCTCATCGCATCCACAATCAGCACCTTGCCGTGCGATTTCACCGCCCCGGCAATCTCTGCCAGCGGATTCAGTACGCCTGTAGTAGTTTCACAATGCACCACCGACACGTGAGTCACTTCCGGATGTGCGTTCAGATACCCGTCAATCTCCTTCGGGTCAACGGCCTGAGTTTCGTCAAACTGCATCACATGGCAATTCAGATGATAATATCCGGCAATCACCCCCATGCGCTTTCCGTAAGCGCCGTTCGCAACAACCAGCAGATGGTCGTCCGGACGTATGGCAGAGCCTAAGGCAGCCTCAACGCAGAACGTCCCGCTGCCCTGCATCAGCACGGACGTATATTCTTCCGGCCGGCTGGTTGCCAGTTCCACCAGCTGCTTGCGGATAACTTCTACAATACCGATGTTATAATCTTCATCCCATGTACACCAGTCACTCATCATGGCTTCTTTCACGGTTTCGCTCGTAGTCAGCGGACCGGGGGTCAACAGTAAATAAGGTCGCATATCTGTTCTGTTTTTTATATTTTCAACATTCCGTTCATTCCCTGTTCATTCGTGCGTTGATGCTCTCAATCAGTGCAGGAAGCTCTTCTATCGAATCCACCACATAATGTGCTCCGGCAGCATACATGCGGTATCTCACCTCCAGCATCCGCTTTTTCAGTTCACCGGCAGGCATGGCGTTCACTTCCTCTTCGGTCAGCCCCAGTTCGTTGCTCCCCAACACGACGCCCACGCTCCATACGCCGGCATTCACGCCTTCCTTGATGTCGGAAATGGTATCGCCATATTTCAGGACGGAAAAACGTGACGGAACAGCCAAGTCGCACATGTTCTTGTATATCATGTAAGGATAAGGACGTCCCGCGGGCAAACCGTCCGAAGTCACGCAATTGTCCACCCGGTAACCCCGTTCGGCGGCGGCAGGAATCACGATGTCCATCATCTCTTTCGTATAGCCTGTTGTCGAACCGATAACAATGCCCTGTGAGCGCAAGAAATCGATGGTTTCAACCACCCTGGAGATCGGCCCGGAATAGCTGCGCAAGGAAGCGAACAGCAGACGCTGGAACTCAGCATAGCAGGCCTGAATGTCATTTTCATTGTAATCGCGCCCGTACCTTTCACGGAAAGTATTCGCCACACGCTCAATCTTGAACAAAGCCCGGATTTCTTCAATCTTGGTCAGTCCCATGTGGGCACGCGTTTCGGCAGCCGTCACTTCAAGGCCCAACGACTTGAAACTTTCGATAAAGGCAGATACAGGAGCAAAGCAGCCATAGTCAACGGCCGTACCCGCCCAGTCCAGAATCACACATTCAATTTTTTTCATATCACATTTGTCATTAAATAATTGTTGTCTGTCTTATCTTCTTTATCGCCAGCTTCGCCACTTGCTTTTCCGGACAGGGAAAAAGCATCGGGGTCTTTTCTGAACCTCCTGCTGGCACGGATCATGTAAATCAGCGAACCGACGAACGCCAGGCAGCATGCAACGCCGATATAGATGCTCATCTGATTATAGAAAAGGGTCCAGTTGACATGCGAAGCATACACTTCCTTGAAAACCAGCAGAGCCAGCGTTCCCATATATCCAACAAAATCGATGGTGATAATAAAGAGTCCCACATTTCCCCTGATTTTGAAACAGGCGATGAACCGCTCGAAAAAGATAGTCTGAAAGCTCAGATAAGCCATGTCGAGGCAAAGGCTCTGGAGGAAAAGCCAGATGGTAACGGGCAGATTCATCTGCTCGAAGTTGGCGGCAATAACCGCCAGCGTTCCCATACCGGCAACAGAAAGGATCAGCAGCACACAAAGCACCTTCAGATGATCATAGGTCGTGGCAAGCAGGGCGAATGTCGCCAGAAGAACCAGCGTCGCTATCGAGTCGATTTGAGCGAATGCCCATGAAGAGATGGTGCTTACGTCGATGATGCATACGATGAAGTCTTCTTTCACATCGCGCTGCACTGTCAGCAGGAGATTGGCGGCGAACAGCATCAAAAGCACAGGCATGAAGCGGCGGAAAAGCATCCAGCGCTGATGTCCGTCCAGCGTTACACGCACTGAACGCGAGGCAATGTCCGCTTCTGTGGGCTTGGGAAACTTTGTCATCGTCCAGCCCAGCACGCAAAGCAACGGAAATGCAAAGGCTCCAATCAAAGCAGGCATCCAGAATTCGCTCACATGCAGGCTGTTGAGTGCATAAAGTCCCATCGACTTGGCCACTCCCGAACTAAGCGCCATGCTCACCCCCATGATACTCGCCAGGATGTCGGTGGTACGTCTTCCTTCAAGAAAACTGAAAATAACTCCCCACATGCACCCCAACGAAAGTCCGTTGAAAAACAAAGCCGCTATATTATAAGGTAAGGGAAGCAGTCCGAAAGCCAGCAGCGCGATTTCCGACAGGGCGGCCGATCCGATGATGAATTTCAGCCGTCCTTCGGGCTTCAGTTCCGAAATATACTTGATTCCTAAGAGCTTGGCCGTCACATACCCCAGCAGTTGAATAATGCTGACCGCTATCTTGTAGTCCATTCCTCCCACCTGAAGCCCTTCAAACTCGGCGGCCGTGAATGGCTTGCGGAGTGCATATACAAGCGAATACGACAACAGCGCCGTCCCGCCTGCCCAAAGCACAAATATCCAGTCGGGCATGTCTTTCCGTCTTTCTCTATGTAAGGATGATTCCATAATGTTCTTTTTCTGTATCTGACGCAAAAGTAGAAAGGGCAGGCGAAGAGAAAAATGAATAAACCATGAATCATAAACACGAAATAATTCAGAAACATTCATGAAACAGATTCATCACAAGAACGAAACCTGCACGAAACATGCTTGAAACATTATTGTAACATCTCACGCAAGACTATATTTCAAAATAAATTCGTACCTTTACGCACCGATTTTCAAAGCCGTTTAAATTTTGCTCTGCCTCGGTTTGAGAATTGTTTTCGAGGATGTTTTTCAGTTTTTACGAGGATGACAGCGGGCTGCCTGACGGGTGAAAGCAGGGAAACAGACCGGAAACAAATGCAAAAAGGGGCGGATAAAAATACTTATAAACAGGCTCTCAACACCGAAACATTAAAGCCTAACGTATGGACGAACTGAAAGAGATATACGAGCGGATCTGCTTTCTCAGACAAAAAGGAATAAAGATGAAGGAAATAGCCGAAAAGTCGGGCTTTTCTCCCAGCGTGCTCTCGGCCATCTATTCGACCGTGCTTCCTGCTTATTTCAAGGAGCTGGACAAGGGATGCAGCGAAGGAGAAGCACTCGACAAGGCACTGGTGTGGGTGAACAACGTTTCAAAAAAGAAGCTGCTCGGCTCGCTTCCCATACTTAAGAACGCTCTGCTCACGATGAGCGCGGCTCCGCAGAAACAGAAAGAGAATTCGGCCAATCCGTTTCTCGACGCATTGGGAAACAACCTGAAAGAAAGCGTAAACCAGATAACCAACTACAGCGGACTCTATCTGAGCTACAGCATCTCGTCGAGCAGCAAGGCAATGAAAATCGAACCTTACCTCATCGCTCCTTCCGAAAACGGGAACTATGTGGAAGTAGGACATCAGAATGTATATGGGACAACGCACTGGGGAACAGTGATGATGAACGGACAGAATCATCTTTACCTGATGTTCAACGAAAGCCAACCGCCTCAACTGGCCTTATTTTACATCTGCCTGAAAATACCCATGTACGACCGGCCGCCCTTTCTGAGAGGAATCTACACCTGCTGCGACTACAACTACAATCCGATAGCGCGCCGAATTCTGTTCATGAAAGTGTCTGACAGCATAAGCCGTGAAGAGTTCCTGAAGACCAAAGGAATACTGAAGAGCTACGAGTCGCTTGACGAAACAGAGAAGCGCTACTATGCCTATACTTGCCAGCCGGAAGACATCATCCGGATGTGCAACATCCCGTCGCCCCAAATGACAGACCACGATCTGGAAACAGAAAAGAAATTCTTGGGATTCTGACCGGCTGGATGCGGGATGACATGCTGTATCTCAACAAAACGGGATAATTATCCGGCAAAATATTGTACCTTTGCAGAAATTTATCAAACGACAATGGAAGAAACAAGACATATCAAAATAAACGAATTCAACTACCCGCTGCCCGACGAACGCATCGCCAAATTCCCGCTGCCTGTCCGCGACCAGTCGAAACTGCTGGTATACCGGCACGGTGAAGTGAGCGAAGACCGCTTCACCTCACTGCCCGACTATGTGGAACCGGGAGAACTGATGATCTTCAACAATACAAAAGTAATTCAGGCACGGCTGCATTTCCGCAAGGAAACCGGAGCACTTATCGAAATATTCTGCCTGGAGCCGGCATGTCCCAACGACTATGCGCTGAACTTCCAGCAGACCAGGCATTCGGCATGGCTCTGCATGATAGGCAACTTGAAAAAATGGAAAGAAGGTCCGCTTCACAAAGAAATGACGGTAAAGGGACAAACGCTTACCTTAACCGCCGAACGTGGAGAATGCCGCGGAACAAGCCACTGGATCGACTTCACATGGGACAATCCGGAAATCACGTTTGCCGATATCCTGGAAATGTTCGGCGAGCTCCCCATTCCGCCTTATCTGAACAGGGAAACGCAGGAAAGCGACAAGGAAACCTATCAGACGGTTTATTCGAAAATCAAAGGATCGGTAGCGGCGCCTACCGCCGGACTGCACTTTACGGAACGGGTGCTGGACGCATTGAAAAAGAAGGGAATCGATTTGGAAGAGGTTACCCTGCATGTCGGTGCCGGAACATTCAAGCCGGTGAAAAGTGAAGAAATCGAAGGGCACGAAATGCACACTGAATATATCTCTGTCAACAAAAAGACGGTCGAAAAGCTGATAGCTCACAACGGGCAGGCCATAGCTGTAGGAACGACCTCTGTACGCACACTGGAAAGTCTTTATTACATAGGAGTTTCCATCAGCGAACACCCCGATGCCAGTGAAGAAGAACTGCACGTAGGCCAATGGCAGCCTTATGATACCAATCCGCAACTGACCGCGACCGAAGCACTCCGGCAGGTTCTTGACTACATGAACCGCCATAGTCTGGAAGCACTGCACACCAGCACCCAGATAATCATCGCGCCCGGATACACTTACAAAATAGTGAAAAAGATGGTGACCAATTTCCACCAGCCGCAAAGCACATTACTGCTGTTGGTTTCGGCATTCGTAAAAGGTGACTGGCGGAAAATTTACGACTATGCGCTGAACCACGGCTTCCGTTTTCTGAGCTACGGCGATTCATCGCTGCTGATTCCTTAGTTGCCGGATACGCCTCCGCCACCCCCTCCTTCACCCGACTTCACATCATCGTTGGTGATGGTGCGGGCGGCTTTCTTTACGCTTGCCTTCAGTTCACCCACACGATAGCTGATACTGAACCCGAAGCGCATCTGAGGATATTCGTTCCAACTGTCGCTGATAAATCCCGAACCTTCAATGTGCGATGAAAAGCGGTTGTATTTCTTGAAGAAATTGTTGGCATATGCTGAAAGAGTCAGTTTCCGCTTCATGAACGACTTGTTCAGGGAGATTCCATAGCTGAAGAAACTGCTTCCCTTTCCCTGCAGCATAACCCAGGGTGTCTGTCCGAACACATTCATACTCAAACGCCAGTCATGCTTGAAACTCTGTTGCGCTCCTCCATATCCGAAGAAATTCCATCCGTCATTCTCCAGTCCGTCAGCACCTTTCAGCTTCGTATATCCGCCGAACAGATTGGCATAAATGCGCGTATTCTGACTGGCATTCCAGTTCGCATATGCACTCAGATTAAAATCACGGCTTTTTCCGATGTTCTGATAAGTGGTATAAAGCACATCCTTGCCAGTCCGGTTTTCGGCCGACAAGTCGGGAATATCATCCTCCGACACCAGACTCGTTACCGACTGAATGCTGTTGTTGGTAAATGAATAGCGTGCCGCAAGGTTTATGTTGAATTTAGAAGTGAAATTGCTGTAGCTCAACGAAAATGAATGGCTGTGTTCGCTTTCCAGCTCCGGATTTCCCTGAGAGAGGCTGGAAGGATTGCTGTCGTCAAGATAAGGATTCAAATACCATATCCCCGGACGGTAGATACGCATGTTATACCCCAACCGGAGATTCGACAGGTCAGTCAGTTTCCATCCCAGCGAAGCAGAAGGTATTACGTCATCATAGTTTTTCCGGAAATCTTCTCCTCTCCCCAACAGGTACTTCACGTCTTCAATAGTATGTTCATAACGCACGCCCAGCCTGCCGGAAAGTTTTTTCAAGGTAAGTCCATAACCCAGATACGCGGCGATGATATCATTCTGATGGCGGTAATGCGTACTGTGCTCCTCATCAAAAAGGAATTCGGAAGCTCCTGCCGCACGGAGATAACGGTCGTTGTCGGAGGAATTGTTGCGCAAAATATATTTCACTCCGGTTTCCACCTTATGATTCTTCCCGAGCGGAGTCGTGAAATCAGCCTGGAAAGTATGTTCCGTAGTATTCTGCTCTCCGTCATTGCGCTGGTCTTCCAGCCGGCGCAGATATTCGCCCCAGTCTACATCATATCCCTCATCAATCGTATATTCCGTATTGGAATCAGAAGTTTGCGGACGTGAGTTCACTCTGTAGGAGAAAGTCAGCATACGCTCTTTGACTGCAGGCGATATATGTTGGAAGTCAATGCCTCCGTCAATGGAATACCATGACGATTCGCTTCCGGAAGCTGTGACATAACGGTAAAGAGAGCTTCCGTCGGCTGGAGATGTCCCTGCATAACGGGAGTTTCCTCTGCTGTCGTTGCTCCCTCCCCACAGACCGAATGAAACGCTTACCAGATTCAATGTATCTATTTCATAACTGGCTTCTATGCTCCCCGACTGAAAGGAACCATCCCCTTTACTGCTCCCGTCATAATCCAGATTGGCCACATCCGAAGAGATGTCCGTAGCACGCTGGCTGCCTCCCGAATAGCTCCTTGGGCTGTTGTTGTAATTATAATTGTAACGGGCACTCAACGTAAACTTTCCTTTCTGCACCGTACCGAACACTCCGCCTCCGGCACCCGTATTGCTGGCGTTTCCACTCAACGTGACGGTATACCCTTCAAAACCCCCTCCGGAAGTGATGATATTCAGAATCCCTCCTACTCCTTCGGCATCGTACTTCGGTCCCGGATTGGTGATTACCTCTATCTTCTTGATGGTATTTGCCGGCATACTTTTCAACACTTCGGTCGGATTATTGCTCATCATGCTGTTTGGCTTGCCGTTCACATACACCTTGAACGAACTGCTCCCATTTACCTTTATATTATCCTCGCCATCAACCGTTACCATAGGAACCTTACGCAGCATCTCCAGCATGGTATTGGTTTCCGAATCAGGATCATCCGACACACTGTATTCTATCTTGTCAATATCAGCCTTTACCAGCGGTTTCTGGGCTACAACCTCCACCACTCCCAGTTCGTTGGCGGCATCAGTCATATAAATTGTTCCGAAATCAAACGTTTCGCCGCTTTCCTTTACCGTAAACTTTCGGACAATCGTGGTACGCCCCACCGAAGTGACGGATAGCGTGAATTTTCCCTTCCCGGAAACCGTTTCCCTGAAACGCCCCTTCATGTCAGACACCATCATTTTGACAGGCTTTTCCGGCTTATCATCGCGGACTATTCGGATAGTGGCATACGGTTCGCCTTCTTGTGTCAAAGAATCGAGCAATATCCCTTTTACTTGAAAAGAAACTTCTGTTTGAGCCATTCCAACCGCTGACTGAAGTGCCAAAAAGAATAAAAACAAAACCTTTAGCCTTATCATATTCTCATTCATTATAAAATATTCATACAATTCAGCGTAAAAGTATGATGCAAATACATACAATCGAAAAAATAAGCGTTAAAAGAGTTCAACGGGAAGAAATTAGCGGACAAAAAAATCATGCGACAAGTGTTTGTCGGATACGAAAAGAGGCATGACCGGAATCATGCCTCTTTGTTGGGCTACTCGGACTCGAACCAAGAAAAACAGGACCAGAATCTGTTGTGTTACCATTACACCATAGCCCAAACTGACTGATGATATCCTCTCCATGAAGACCTCATCACATGAAGTTGGGCTACTCGGACTCGAACCAAGAAAAACAGGACCAGAATCTGTTGTGTTACCATTACACCATAGCCCAAAATCAGAGAACGACCGTCATTTTTAATTTGACGGTGCAAAGGTACAACATTTTTGGAACATACAAACATTTTCGCGGAAAATTTCAGCCTTTATCTGAATTTTTAGACTTTTTCTCATGCCGCGAAGCTCCCGGCAGGAACAAAACCAACAAAAAAATACAAAAGAAAAAGATAAATAAGTTACTTTCTTTCGTGATATACAGAAAAGCAAGTATATTTGCCTGACTTTACTTTTTTACAAAATCATTCATTAAAAAAGAAATAATTAGATGAACGAAACGAAACAACTTATTGAGAAAATAATCGAAGGTATTCAAGAGAAGAAAGGAAAAAACATCATCACTGCTGATTTGACCGGCATAGAAGATACAATATGCAAATACTTCGTTATTTGCCAAGGAAATTCTCCAAGCCAGGTTCTGGCTGTAACAGACTCAGTCAAAGACCATGTGAGAAAAGAAACTGGAACAAAAGTCGTTTCCATTGACGGACAGAGAAACGCACAATGGGTAGCTATGGACTACAGCGATGTGATTGTCCATATTTTTCTGCCTGAAGTCCGGAACTTTTATGACCTCGAACATTTGTGGGCAGATGCCAAGCTGACCTCAATTCCTGATCTGGACTGATTGGAATCCACCATTTAAACGAAACAACATATGAACGAAAATACGAACAACAATAACAACAGCAACGGAAACAAGCCAAAAATCAACGTTCCACGTCCCAACCTGACGTGGCTGTACGTGCTGATTGCATTGGTCTTTGCATGGCTGTGGTTTACCAGTGACGGAGGAAGCGCCACAAAAGAAGTAAACTATACAGAATTCAAGGACATGGTAACCCAAGGATATGCCGACAAAATCGTGGCATATGACAACAACACGCTGGAAGTTTACATCAAACCGGAACACATCGTGGATGTATTCAAGAAAGATGCCGACAAGGTGGGAAGAAGTCCTGCCGTAACTGTGCAGATAGGCTCGATGGACACTTTCGACAAATTCATAGAGGAAGAACAGCAAAACGGAAACTTCAAAGGCACAATCCAATATGACAAGAAAAGCGACTACTTCGGAATGCTGTTCTGGAATCTGCTTCCCATTGTGTTTTTTATCGGACTGTGGATATTCCTCATGCGCCGCATGGGAGGCGGAGGAGGTGCCGGCGGCGCTTCGAACGTATTCAACGTGGGACGAAGCAAGGCTCAATTGTTCGAGAAAGGAACCAACCGCATCACATTCAAGGATGTAGCAGGGCAGGCAGCAGCCAAGCAAGAAGTACAGGAAATTGTAGATTTCTTGAAACAACCGCAGAAATATACAGAACTGGGAGGGAAAATTCCCAAAGGAGCATTGCTCGTAGGACCTCCGGGAACAGGAAAGACTTTGCTGGCAAAAGCCGTTGCCGGAGAAGCCGATGTGCCTTTCTTCTCGATTTCAGGATCTGATTTCGTAGAAATGTTTGTGGGCGTCGGAGCTTCACGCGTACGTGATCTTTTCCGCCAGGCAAAGGAAAAGGCTCCGTGCATCATCTTCATTGATGAAATAGATGCAGTCGGACGTGCCCGCGGAAAAAATCCGAGCATGGGAGGAAACGACGAACGCGAAAATACACTGAACCAGCTGCTGACTGAAATGGATGGCTTCGGTTCAAACAGTGGCGTAATCATTCTGGCCGCAACCAACCGTGTGGACATTCTTGACAAAGCCTTGTTGCGTGCAGGCCGTTTTGACCGGCAAATATACGTGGACCTTCCCGACCTGAATGAAAGAAAAGAGGTGTTCGGTGTCCATCTCCGTCCGCTGAAACTCGACAACACGGTAGATGTGGACCTGCTTGCGCGGCAAACTCCCGGATTCAGTGGAGCCGACATTGCCAATGTCTGCAACGAAGCAGCTTTGATTGCAGCCCGCCACCAGAAGAAATCAGTGGGTAAAGATGATTTTCTGGCAGCAATCGACCGCATTGTGGGCGGACTGGAAAAAAAGACCAAAGTAATGACGGCCGCAGAAAAGCGTTCAATAGCACTGCACGAAGCTGGACATGCCACCGTATCATGGCTGCTCGAACACGCCAACCCGCTGATAAAAGTGACAATCGTTCCCCGAGGACGTGCCTTGGGTGCTGCCTGGTATTTGCCTGAAGAACGACAGCTTACAACCAAAGAACAGATGCTTGACGAAATGTGTGCCACTTTAGGAGGACGGGCAGCCGAAGAATTATTCATCGGACATATTTCAACGGGAGCCATGAACGACCTGGAACGGGTTACCAAACAGGCATACGGCATGATTGCATATGCGGGCATGAGCGACAAACTTCCGAACCTGTGCTACTATAGCAGTACAGACGAATACAGCTTTACCAAGCCTTATAGCGAACGTACTGCCGAGATGATTGACCAGGAAGTGCAAAACATGATCAACGAACAGTATACGCGGGCAAAAGAATTGCTGAAACAGCACAGCGAGGGACACAACAAACTGGCGCAACTGCTGATAGAACGCGAAGTAATCTTTGCAGAAGACGTTGAAAAGATTTTCGGAAAACGCCCATGGACGTCCCGTTCAGAAGAAATCATGGCTGAATCAGAAAAGCTGGAAGCTCAGGAAACAAAGAGTCTGGAAAACAAGACAGACGAACAACAGCTGCCAGAGAAGAAAGAAGAAGGCAACGGAGAAAACGGGATTCCGGCTGACGGCAATGCTACTACGGAAACGAACAATAACAGCAAGTAATTAAACTCATCATATCGTGAAAAACAATTTTATACAACGGACAATAACCGGAATTATCTTCGTAGCGGTGCTGGTGGGAGGAATCTTGGGCGGACCGGTTTCATTCAGTATTCTGTTCGCCCTGATTACCGCTCTGACAATCCGCGAATTCGGAACGATAGTCAGCAAGCAGGACGGGGTTCAGATAAACAAAAGCATCTGCATGCTGGCAGGCGTGTTTCTGTTTTTCGGCTTTGCCTATATCGGTATAGCTCCCGGACAGAATGAAATACTTATTCCCTATCTGTTTCTGATCATTTATTTGATGATAGCGGAACTGTATCTGAAACGGAAAAATCCGTTGCATAACATTGCATACACAATGATGAGCCAAATGTATATTGCACTTCCTTTTGCTGCACTGAATATACTGGCTTTCCACACAAGTCTTACGGGAAGCGCATCGGAGTACAATCCGATACTTCCGCTGTCCATTTTCGTTTTCACTTGGATAAATGATACCGGGGCTTACTGCACGGGAGTATTGTTCGGAAAACATCGTCTGTTCGAGCGGATTTCTCCCAAGAAGTCATGGGAAGGCTCTATCGGCGGCGGGGTTTTCAGTACCATAGCGGCAGTCATAATGGCACATTTCTTCCCTTTCATGCCATTAGGAGTATGGATCGGGCTCGGACTTACTGTCGTTGTATTCGGTACATGGGGCGACCTGACTGAATCTTTACTGAAACGCACCCTGGGCATCAAGGATTCGGGCAATATTCTGCCCGGACACGGAGGCATGCTCGACCGCTTTGACAGCACACTGATGGCCGTACCGGCATCTGTTATCTATTTATATGTAATTTCACTTTTCAAATAAAGTCCTAAGACAAACAAGGGGCATGAACTTGAAAGCTAATTATTGCGCAAGTTCATGCCCTTTTTTCTATCCGTCAGCATGTGCGGATTTCTTTCAGCCGTCCGACCATCATCTTAGCCGCACGCTCCGATGCGCCCGAATTTCCCAGAATCCGAATCATTTCATCGTAACCAGACAAGATTTTCTCCCGCTTTTCTCCTCCCGGCAAAATCCCCGCAAGCTCTTTCTTCAGATTATCTGCGGTCATTCCATCTGCCACGAGTTCTGCCACAACTTCATGCCCTGCTATCAAGTTCACCAAAGAGATATATTTCACCTTCAGAATATGGCGGCGCAGAAAAGAAACGAGCTTTCCTGCAGCCGTATAGTAGCACACCACTTGGGGAACACGAAAAAGAGCCGCTTCAAGAGTGGCCGTACCGCTGGTCACAAGAGCGGCAGAAGCATACTTCAGCAGCCTGTAAGTCTGCCCGTAAACGATTTTCGTTTCTGCATCAATATAAGTTCCATAAAAATCAGGCTCAATGCCGGGAGCCCCAGCTACCACAAACTGATAATCCGGAAAACTTTGCGCAGCCTGAAGCATACGAGTCAGGTTATCCTTAATTTCCTGTTTGCGGCTTCCGGCAAGCAAAGCGACAATCGGTCGCGGAGAAAGAGAGTTGTCCGCCAGAAACCGTTCTTTCGTATCGGCAGCATGCTCTGCACAATATGCACCAACAGCATCTACACATGGATTTCCAACGTAATGGACCGGATAATGATGATTTTTGAAGAACTCAACTTCAAATGGCAATATAGAATACAGTTCGTCAATGTCACGCTTGATATTTTTTATCCGGTATTCCTTCCATGCCCAGATTTTCGGAGAAATATAATAGAATACCGGAATTCGAGTATGCGCCTTTACATATTCGGCGATCTTCAGATTAAAGCCGGGATAATCCACTAATATCAGCACGTCGGGATTCCACGAAACGACATCCTTTTTGCAAAAGTCCATATTGCGGAAAATTGTACGCAAATGAAGCAGAACCGGAATAAATCCCATATAAGCCAGTTCCTTATAATGCTTCACCCTTGTACCTCCGGCTTCAGCCATCAAATCGCCCCCGAAAAAACGGAATTCGGCAGAAGCATCTTCCCTTCTGATAGCCCTCATCAGATTAGAAGCATGCAAATCCCCCGAAGCTTCTCCTACAATCAGATAATATCTCATAAATTCCAGTTCCAGTCATTAATCCTTTTCAGCTGTCCATAAGCCGTCATGTCGATCTGGGTGGGAGTTATGGCAACATATCCGTGATCAAGGGCCCAATGATCCGTATCAGGCGCGTCAGGTTCATTGTTTACATAAACTCCTGTCATCCAATAATAGACATCCCCATGCGGATGTTTTCTTTCAGCAAACTCGCTTGCCCACACACCGTCAGTCTGCCGGCAAACCTTTACCCCCTTCAGATCCGGTACATCAGGAAAGTTCACATTCAAACAAACTCCCACAGGCAGCCCTTCGGCCAAAACATTTGCAACGATACGGCGCACATAAGGCAAAGTTGCAGAGAAGTCAGCATCGGGAGCATGGTTACATAAAGAAAATCCCACCGACGGTATTCCTTTCAGACAGCCTTCTATCACCACTCCCATTGTTCCGGAATAATGGACATTAACCGAAGAATTATCTCCATGATTGATGCCCCCTATCACCATATCAGGCATACGCGGAACAAAAGAATTCAACGCGAGTTTCACACAATCAACAGGAGTTCCGCTACATTTATAGACTGTCACCCCCGGCTCCTCAGAAACCAAACTGCAGCGCAGAGGCACTTGCGACGTAATGGCTCCCGAAGAACCGGAGCGGGGACCGGAAGGGGCCACCACAATCAAGTCAGCCATAGGGCGCAAAGTTTCAATGAGTTCCTTAAGTCCTTTAGAGTCAAAGCCGTCATCATTTGACAACAGCAGCAATGGTTTTTCTGTCATATATAAGCGTTTCGTTTAGCGAGCGTAAAGTTACAACAAATCTTAATCTTATCAAACCGGCAACCGGATTTAAACGAAAATTCCTATCTTTGCCAACGCTGAAGTTATTAACAAAAGCTGTGACTTATCAACATTTCATCAAAAAGTAACCCTCCATTGATGGAAAGTGTCACATATTATTAGTTACTTCGCAATCAGATTAAACTGATTAATATGGGAAAAATTATTGCTATAGCCAATCAGAAAGGTGGAGTCGGAAAAACCACAACCACCATCAACTTGGCTGCATCTTTAGCTACTCTCGAGAAGAAAGTACTAGTGATTGACGCTGACCCACAGGCTAATGCCTCATCCGGTCTTGGTGTAGACTTGAAAGATATTGACTGTTCAATCTACGAATGTCTTATCAACCAGGCGGATATCCGGGAAGCCATTTATACGACAGACATTGACGGGCTGGACATCATTCCTTCTCACATCGACCTGGTTGGAGCAGAAATCGAGATGCTCAACCTCGAAAAAAGAGAAAAAATCATGCGCCAGGCTCTTGAACCAATGAAAGGGGAATACGACTACATCCTGATTGACTGTTCGCCTTCTTTGGGACTGATAACCATCAATGCGCTTACAGCAGCCGATTCTGTAATCATTCCGGTACAATGCGAATATTTTGCCTTGGAAGGAATCAGCAAGCTGCTGAACACAATAAAAATTATAAAAAGCAAACTGAACCCGTCGCTGGAAATTGAAGGATTCCTGCTGACTATGTTCGATTCACGCCTCCGACTGGCAAACCAGATTTACGATGAAGTGAAAAGGCATTTTCAGGAGCTGGTATTCAAGACAATCATCCAGCGGAATGTCAAGTTGAGCGAAGCTCCCAGCCACGGCATTCCGGCCATTCTGTATGATGCAGACTCTACCGGAGCGAAAAACCATCTGGCCTTGGCCAATGAAATTATAACAAGAAACAGTAAGTAAGCAAATGGCAGTACAAAAAAAATATGCATTGGGACGAGGGCTTGACGCTCTGATTTCAAGCGAAGAAGTGAAGACGTCAGGTTCTTCATCAATCAATGAAATCGAGCTGAGCAAGATCTCTGTCAATCCGAACCAGCCGAGAAGGGAGTTCGATCCGATCGCCCTGCAAGACCTGGCCGAATCTATCGGGGAAATAGGTATCATCCAACCGATAACCTTGAGGCAACTGTCGGAAGATTCTTATCAGATCATTGCAGGAGAACGGCGCTATCGGGCATCCGTAATGGCCGGACTCACAACAATTCCCGCCTACATCCGCACAGCCGATGACGAGAATGTGATGGAAATGGCACTGATTGAAAATATCCAGCGAGAAGACTTGAACTCGCTGGAGATCGCCTTGGCATACCAGCATCTCATCGAACAATACGGACTGACTCAGGAGCGGCTAAGCGAACGGGTTGGAAAAAAACGCGCCACCATTACCAACTACCTGCGCCTGCTGAAACTGCCTGCCCCCATACAGATGGCTTTGAAAAACAAAGAAATAGATATGGGACATGCCAGAGCGCTTCTTGCGCTGGACGATCCGAAAACCCAAATCAAGATATTCAACGAAATCATTTCACAGGGATACTCGGTCAGAAAGGTTGAAGAAATCGTAAAAGCACTGGCATCGGGAGAAAGTGTGGAATCGGGAGGAAAAAAGATTACTCCTAAAGGCACGAAACTTTCAGAAGAATATACCATGCTGCAGAATCATCTCTGCTCTTTTTTCGGAACAAAAGTGCAGCTATCATGCACTCCGAAAGGAAAAGGAAAGATCAGCATTCCTTTCAACAGTGAATCAGACCTTGAACGTATAATGGAAATTCTGGATTCCTTGAAGAAATCGGAATAAACAACAGACAATTTGAAACCGCATACATTTACATATATTCTGTCCTTCTTGCTGTTCTGCTGCGCTTCATTCATGGGATACACGGAAGCGCATGCCCAGCGTGCACGCAAGCACCGGGAAAGAATCCTGTCGGCAGACTCCATCCGGGCCATGGACCGGAAAGACTCGCTTCAGGCAATCAGCTTGAAAGACACGCTCACATTTGCCCGTGATTCTGCCGAGTGGCTGGAAAATGAAAAGATCGCATCCCTCGAAGCGCCGATAGACACGGCCGAACTGGCACGAAAGAATGATTCAATCCAGTCAACGGTTCCAATGCCGCAGCAAGAGAAGAAACGGTGGATCCCCAACTCTAACAAGACGGTATGGCTCAGCCTGGTTATACCCGGAGCCGGACAAATATACAACAGAAAATACTGGAAGCTGCCTATTATCTACGGAGGATTTGTCGGTTGTGCCTATGCGCTGACGTGGAACGGGCAAATGTACAAGGATTACTCTCAAGCCTATCAGGACATCATGAGCAACAATCCGAACAACAACAGCTATGAAGACTTCCTTCCCCCCGGCGTAGACGTGAATGACAGACTGGAATATTATCAAGACCTTTTCAGAAGAAGAAAAGACTTATACCGCCGGCAAAGGGACTTAAGCATATTCGCCTTTATCGGAGTATATCTGCTCTCGGTGATCGACGCATACGTAGATGCCGAGCTTTCTGATTTCGATATCAGCAAAGACCTGACCATGACATGGCAGCCGACAGTTTTTAACGATGCGTTCCGAGGCCGTCCGCAAGGAATCGGAGTGCAATGCAGCATTAATTTTTAAACCATGAAAAAACTATTATTCAGCTTATTTACCTGCACAACCCTCAGCATATCACTGCTTTCGGGACAAGAAACGGAAAAGAGTATTGTCATTAGTGCAGCAGACGGACAAAAGGAGGAAATTGATTTGCCCCAGGGCATGATCTCTACAACAGACAGCCTGTATCTTGACTGGATATCAAAGCACTATATCAACCCGAACGAAAACTGCACCATGCGCACCGAGAATCCGCCCGTCAGCGACTCCATCTATATAGACCGGCTCAAACGGATTCCCGCAATTATAGAAATGCCATACAACGAAATTGTACGGAAATTCATTGACATGTATGCAACCCGCCTCCGGCAGAAAGTAGCGTTTATGCTGAGCGCAAACAATTTCTATATGCCAATTTTTGAAGAGGCGCTTGACCTGTATGACCTTCCGCTCGAACTGAAATACCTTCCGGTCATCGAATCGGCATTGAATCCGATGGCAACTTCCACACAAGGAGCCACCGGATTATGGCAATTCATGCTGCGCACAGGACAAGTATACGGACTGAAAGTCAACTCGTTGGTCGATGAACGGCGCGACCCGATCAAGTCTACACGTGCCGCAGCCCGTTACCTGAAAGACCTGTACGACATCTATCAGGACTGGAATCTGGTGCTGGCAGCCTACAATTGCGGACCGGGAACCATCAACAAAGCTATCAGACGCGCAGGAGGCGACAAAGACTTTTGGGAAATATACAATTATCTCCCAAAGGAAACCCGAGGATATGTTCCGGCATTCATAGCGGCAAACTACATCATGACCTATTATTGCGAGCATTACATCAGTCCCATGGAAATGAGAATGCCCGAAAGCACGGATACCATCCACGTTTCACGCCCGCTGAACCTGAACCAGGTTGCCGACGTATGCAAAATCAACATTGACGAACTTCGCGCACTGAATCCGGAATTTAAGAAAGACCTCATACCCGGAAACGAAAAGCCGTATGCACTGCGGCTTCCGACAAACATGGTCAGCACCTTCATCGACAAGGAAGACAGCATTTACGCTTACAAGGCAGACACCTACCTGACAAGACGCTCAACCGTTGCGGTAAAGAATGCAACGGGAACAAGCAAAGGAAAAGCCGTGTACCACCGTATTCGCAACGGAGAAACTTTAGGTGGAATAGCAGCCAGATACGGTGTGAGTATCAATCAGTTACGCAGACTGAACGGAATAAAGGGAAGTAATATACGGGCTGGTAAGTCGCTCAGAATCAGATAAAGAAAAACTAACATTCGCTTGCATGATTCATATTTTTTCCTATTTTTGCAAAACAGATTCAAAACGAGGGAGAGAAATATGACAGATGAAAAACTTACGCAAGAGCAAGCAGATGAAAAACTGATTGACGACGCATTTCAAGAGTTGCTGGACAGATACCTTGAAAGCAGGCACAGAAAAAAAGTAGAAATCATCACCAAAGCTTTCAACTTCGCCCGACAAGCGCACAAAGGAGTGCGCAGGCGTTCGGGCGAGCCTTATATACTGCACCCCATAGCCGTTGCACGCATCGCATGCTGTGAAATCGGACTGGGATCTACGTCTATTTGCGCAGCTCTGCTCCACGATGTCGTGGAAGACACAGACTACACGGTAGAAGACATTGAAAACCTGTTCGGACCTAAAATAGCGCAGATCGTTGACGGACTGACAAAAATATCCGGAGGAATCTTCGGGGACAGAGCTTCCGCACAGGCCGAAAATTTCAAAAAGCTGCTGCTGACGATGAACGATGATATCCGGGTGATACTCATTAAGATAGCCGACCGCCTGCACAATATGCGCACCCTCGGTTCAATGCTTCCAAGCAAGCAGTACAAAATTGCAGGAGAAACGCTTTACATCTACGCTCCTCTTGCCAACCGGCTCGGACTGAACCGGATAAAGACCGAACTGGAGGACCTGAGCTTCAAATACGAACATCCGGAAGCTTATCAGGAAATCGAAAACAAACTGAAAGCTACGCAGGCCGAACGTGAAACGGTATTCGAAGAGTTTACCGCACCGATACGGGCACAACTGAACAAGATGGGGCTTCCCTACCGCATCCTGGCAAGAATCAAATCGCCCTACTCCATATGGAACAAGATGCAGAACAAGCACATCACGTTTGAAGAAATCTATGACATCCTTGCCGTAAGAATCATCTTTACCCCCCGAAACGAAGAAGAGGAACTCAACGACTGCTTCAACATTTATGTAGCCATCTCAAAAATATACAAACCGCACCCCGACCGTCTGCGCGACTGGGTAAGCCACCCCAAGGCAAACGGCTATCAGGCTCTCCATGTCACTTTGATGAGCAACAAAGGACAGTGGATTGAAGTGCAGATACGAAGCGAGCGCATGAACGATGTGGCTGAACAGGGATTTGCCGCTCACTGGAAATACAAAGAAGGCGGAGGAAGCGAAGATGAGGGAGAACTCAGCAAATGGCTGAAAACAATCAAAGAGATTCTGGACGATCCGCAACCGGACGCGCTCGACTTCCTCGATACCATCAAGCTGAATCTGTTCGCTTCAGAAATATTTGTATTCACTCCTAAAGGAGAAATAAAGACCATGCCGCAAAATGCGACGGCTCTTGACTTCGCATTCTCCATACATACCTTTCTGGGAAGCCATTGCATCGGAGCCAAGGTCAACCACAAGCTGGTTCCGCTAAGCCATAAACTGCAAAGCGGAGATCAGGTGGAAATCCTTACATCCAAATCGCAGAAAGTGCAGCCGTCGTGGATCAATTTCGCAACCACGGCAAAAGCAAAGGCGAAAATCTCATCCATACTGAAACGGGAAAGAAAGGAATTCCAAATGCAGGGTGAAGACATGCTCAGCGATTTCTTCAAAAAAGAAGGACTGGAATACAATGAGCAGAATATCCAAAAGCTCTGCACACTGCATAATCTGAAATCGGCCGACGAACTGACTTACAAGATCGGACAGAAAAGCATTATACTGGGAGATCTTGAGCGGAACGAACTGAAAGAGAAACCTGCCACAACAAGCTGGAAGAAATATATATCCTTTGCCTTCGGAAGCAGCAAATCCAAACAGCCGCAGCAGGCAGAACAGGCTGCACAGCCTTTGAACATCGACAAGAAAAAGATTGTAAAACTGACTCCCGATGAACTTCAGAAGCATTATATCATAGCAGACTGCTGCAAGCCAATACCAGGGGACGATGTGCTGGGATACATTGATGACAACAACCGCATCATTATCCACAAACGGCAATGCCCCATCGCCGCGCAACTGAAATCCAGCTTCGGCAACCGCCTGCTTGCCGTGCAATGGGAAATAGGCAAGGCCTTGAATTTCCCCGTCAACGTATATATAAAAGGTATAGACGGAATCGGCGTTCTGAACGAAGTGACGCAAATCATTTCGCAGCAGCTGAACGTGAACATCCACAAACTGAACATCGAGTCGAACGACGGAATCTTTGAGGGACGCATCCAACTGCTCGTACATGATGTGGATGACGTAAATACAATCTGCTCCAACCTGAAAAAGCTGGAGCATATCAATAAAGTGACCCGCATCGAGAATTTCGATGATGAAATCACAGACTAACCAGACTCTGGCGCAGAGGCACGAAAATCCGGATTGCGATTCCGTGCTTCTGCGCTAAATACCGGAACACTTACCTCACGTTACGTAATCAAGTTCCTTGCGCATCTGTTCCAGTTCGTCCCTGATGCTTTTCAAACGTTCAAGCACTTCGCTGTTCCGTGCAACACTTTCCGGACCCACCTTCAGACGCTGCTTGGCACCGGCCAATGTCATGCCTTTTTCCTTAACCAGATAGTATATCTGACGGATATTTTCAATATCTTCTTTTCTGTATTGACGGATGTTTCCACCAACCTTCTTGGGAGAGATTATCGGAAACTCCTTTTCCCAATACCGCAACAATGATTCGTTCACCCCAAACATCCGGGCAACCTCACTGATGGAGTAATACAGTTTCAATTCCTTGTTTGTCTTGAAAGCCATATGTCTAGTCTTTTAGTCGTACACCTTACCGTGATTTGAAGCGATTTCTATCATCCTGTCATACTCGTCGGCACTCAAATCCATGAAATAATAGTTTACGGGATTCACAACCTGCCCCTTGACATGCACTTCATAGTGGAGATGCGGTCCCGTACTCTTGCCCGTGCTGCCCACCTCTCCTATCACTTCACCTCTGACCACTTCCTGCCCCACCTTCACCTTTATTTTGCTGAGGTGCGCATAACGTGTAACGTATCCGAATCCATGATCAACGGTGATGCAGTTGCCATAAAGCCCGTCCCATCCGGCCTGTTTCACCTTGCCGTTTCCGGTCACATACACAGGCGTGCCAACATTGGCCGAGAAATCCATGCCCGCATGAAACTTGACTGTCTTGTAAATGGGATCAATGCGCATGCCATACCCCGAGGCCGTCTGCTTCAGGTTTTTGTTGGCCACCGGCTGGATGGCCGGGATGCATGTCAGCATCTTGTCATGCTGCTTGCAAAGAGCCACCACTTCGTCAAACGACTTCGACTGGATGTATATCTGACGCGCAAGCAAATCCATCTTGCGCGTCGTATTGATGACAAGCTCACTGTTTGCCATCCCCACCAGATCCTGGTAACGGTTGGTATTATGATAAGTTGCAGTACGCAGCTCTTCAGGCAAGGGATCGGCCTGCATTATCACCCGATACAGATTGTCGTCACGCTGCTGCAAACGCGACATCACCTCTTCCGCCTCATCCAGGCGGCTCGACAAGATGTTGTACTGCGAAACCAGCCGGGCATTTTCAATCCGGAGATTCTTTTCCGAAGGAGATCCGAACACCAGAAGCAGCGCGATAAAGCTTCCGGCACCCAGCCCCATTCCCACAAACAAACGCCTCAAGTAACTCAGCACCCGCTGCCTGACGGTAGGATAAATCCGGTCGTACGTACGGGTCCGAGGGTTATAGATATAGTAAACTTTACGCATTCACGTCCTGATTTGAAGTTTTTTAAGGCACAACATATCAAGTTTTTGTACCAAACATACAGACAAAAATAATAAAACCGATTATCTTTGCAAATCGATTTTGAGAATATTAACTACAAGACAAGATAGCGATTATGTTGACAGCAAATGAAATTCGTGACTCGTTCGTCAAATTTTTCGAGTCTAAAGGACATCAGATCGTTCCGTCAGCACCGATGGTCATCAAAGACGATCCGACACTGATGTTTACCAATGCAGGCATGAATCAGTTTAAAGATATCATTCTTGGAAACCACCCTGCAAAATACAAACGCGTCACCGACTCACAAAAGTGTCTGCGCGTAAGCGGAAAACACAACGACCTGGAAGAAGTGGGCCATGACACCTATCACCATACCATGTTTGAAATGCTAGGAAACTGGTCGTTCGGCGACTATTTCAAGAAAGAAGTCATCGGATGGGCATGGGAATACCTCGTGGATGTGCTGAAAATCAATCCGGAAATCCTCTATGCAACCGTATTCGAAGGCAGTCCGGAAGAAGGACTTGAACGCGACAACGAGGCGGCTTCCTACTGGGCAAAGTATCTGCCGGAAGACCATATCATCAACGGAAACAAGCACGACAACTTTTGGGAAATGGGAGAAACCGGCCCATGCGGCCCGTGTTCGGAAATCCACATCGACCTCCGGCCGGATGAAGAAAAGGCTAAAGTTCCCGGACGCGAACTGGTGAACAAGGACAATCCGCTGGTAATAGAAATCTGGAACCTGGTGTTCATGCAGTACAACCGGAAAGCAGACGGAAGCCTGGAACCGCTTCCGGCAAAGGTTATTGATACCGGCATGGGATTTGAACGCCTCTGCATGGCATTGCAGGGCAAGAAGTCGAATTACGACACCGACGTGTTCCAGCCTATAATCAAAGCCATCGGCGACCTTGCAGGCGTTACTTACGGCAAAGATCCGAAAGTAGACGTTGCCATGCGTGTAGTGGCCGATCACATCCGCACAATTGCCTTCTCCATCACCGACGGACAGCTGCCGTCGAATGCGAAGGCCGGATACGTCATCCGACGCATTCTCCGCCGCGCCACACGCTACGCCTATACGTTCCTCGGACAAAAGCAGGCATTCATGTACAAACTTGTTCCGGTACTGATAGAAAACATGGGAGGCGCCTATCCCGAACTGAAAGCTCAGCAGACGCTGATCGAAAAGGTGATGAAAGAAGAGGAAGAAACTTTTCTCCGCACACTCGAAACCGGCATACGCCTGCTCGACAAGGTTATGAACGATGCCAAGGCAGCCGGGAAAAAGGAAATCAGCGGCGTAGACGCATTCACGCTGTACGACACCTTCGGCTTCCCGCTCGACCTGACCGAACTGATTCTGCGCGAAAACCAGATGACGGTGAACGAAGACGAGTTCAACGCCGAAATGCAGAAGCAGAAACAGCGGGCACGCAACGCTGCTACCGTTGAAACCGGCGACTGGGTGGTGCTGAAAGAAGGCGAAACCAAATTTGTAGGATACGACTATACGGAATATGAAACAAGCATTCTCCGCTTCCGCGAAGTCAAGCAGAAGAATCAGACCTACTATCAGATCGTTCTCAGCGAAACTCCGTTCTACGCAGAAAGTGGAGGTCAGGTAGGAGATACCGGTGCGCTGGTCAGCGAATTCGAAACCATCGAAATAATCGACACTAAAAAAGAAAACAACCTGCCGATCCACATCGCGAAGAAATTGCCGGAGCATCTGGATGCACCGATGATGGCATGCGTAGACACCGACCGCCGTGCAGCCTGTGCAGCCAACCACTCGTGTACGCACCTGCTGGACGAAGCGCTGCGCCAGGTATTGGGCACACACGTGGAGCAGAAAGGTTCGCTCGTCACCCCCGATTCGCTGCGTTTCGACTTCTCTCACTTCCAGAAAGTTACTCCGGAACAGCTGCGTGAGGTAGAACATCTGGTAAACGCTAAGATCCGCGCGAACATTCCTCTCACGGAATACCGCAACCTTCCGATTGAAAAGGCCAAGGAACTGGGAGCCATCGCGCTTTTCGGAGAGAAATACGGCGATGAAGTGCGTGTCGTACAGTTCGGTTCGTCCATCGAATTCTGCGGCGGCACACACGTATCGGCCACGGGAAAGATCGGAATGGTGAAGATCATCTCCGAAAGTTCGGTAGCTGCCGGCGTACGCCGTATCGAAGCGGTTACCGGAGCCAAGGTAGAAGAAATGCTCGATTCCATCCAGGACACGCTCGACGACTTGAGGGCATTGTTCAACAATGCGCCTGATTTGAAAGCGGCCATCAGAAAATACATTGACGAGAATGCCGGTTTGAAAAAGCAAGTAGAAGCGTTCATGAAAGAAAAAGAAGCCGACATAAAGGCGAAACTGATTGAGAGCGCAAAAGAAATCCACGGCGTAAAAGTTATCAGGTCTGTTCTTCCGATGCCAGCTGATACGGTCAAGAACATCGCCTTCCAACTGAAAGGACAGATTCCCGAAAATCTGTTTGTGGCCATCGGAAGCGCATTCGAGAACAAGCCCATGCTGACCGTAATGATCAGCGACGACCTTGTGAAGAACGGACTCAACGCAGGCCAGTTGGTGCGCGAGGCTGCCAAACTGATTCAAGGCGGCGGAGGCGGCCAGCCTCACTTCGCAACGGCGGGCGGCAAGAACCCCGACGGACTGAGTGCTGCCGTAGACAAGATCATCGAACTGGCCGGATTCTGACAAGCCGTCACCATCCACATCAAAGGAAAGCCTCAAGAGGAAGACAAGTTTTCTTCGTGAGGTTTTCCTTTTTCCGCCAAATAAAGACATACATACCGGCCCATATGCTTTATCTCCAGGCTGGAGATATAAATCTTCAGTCTGAAGATACATATACTTAACCTAAAGACACATATCTCTACCTTAAAGACGGAGATATCATGAAAGGTATGATTATTTTTTCATCCGGATAATCACATTTTCACCCCTCATAACTGCACTTAGGCCAGTCATAGTAAAAACAGCCAAAACTGTCTTTTTCTTAATCCAAAAAAGTCTTATTATCTTACGCATTATTAATTTAAAAGGTTAAAACTATGAAGACATTAAAAAATTTCTGGTACATCGCAGTTTTGCTGCTTTTCTTTACGCCGATTCTTACATCCTGCGGCGACGATGATGGAAGCATCAGTTTAGGAACCCCAAAGTATGAATCCGTCAGCGGAAAATACAACATCACTTCACCCGGCTCCCAATACAGAAGTATCGAACTGGGAGCAAGCGGAAACTACATTGTCATCACTGGCAGCAGCTACTATGCACAACAGGCAAGAAGCGGACAAAAGAAAAGCAGCTTCTTCTATCAGGACAAGACCGATGCGTCGCGCGCAACAAACTACAACGGCATCATTTACGGCACATACACCCAACTCGCTGACGGAAGCTTCGATCTGGAAGGATTCGGCATCGTCAAAATCATCTATGCCGAAGACAAGACAGTTACAGGCATCGAACTGACTCCCGAAACAGGCGGCCCGGTGACCCTCACCGTAGAAAAGGAAGAGGTGATGGCCGACGACGACATGACAAACGCATTGTGCCGCACCTGGAGAATGGATAAACTGGAAATAAATCTAACGGAAGGCGACCAATCATTCAGTGCCACCGTAACACGCGACAACTGGCAGGATTATGAGATAATGGAAACATTCGGTGACGAAGTGCTTTTCTCCAAGTCAGGAACATATATGGTTACTTACGTAGATGGAGCAATCGGCATCTCATCATGGAAATGGAAGAACAAAGATGCAGGAACCATATTTTATTCGTGGGACAACCAATGGTATGAAGATGAGTTCGTCACTTTGAGCTTCTCCGGAAACACGCTCATCATACACGAAGTTTATGAAGAAGATGATTACGAGTACTACAAAGAAGAAACTTATACCTATCTGGTAGCAGAATAGCATGAACAACCCGTTCCGCCGCAGGCTTATCCCCAGAATACAGTCCGCGGCGGAACATTCCGCATCCGTCACCCCTCCGTCTGCTTCTCCGGCCAATTCACCAGATAAAGCCGCTCCGTGGCACGGGTAAAGGCCGTATACAGCCACCGGTAATAGTCAGGCGAAACCATCTCCTCCGACAGGTAGCCTTGGTCAATGAACACACGCTTCCATTGTCCGCCCTGAGCCTTATGGCAGGTCACGGCATAAGCATACTTCACCTGCAAAGCATTGTAATAAGGATCTTCTTTCATCTTCTTCATCCGCTCGCGCTTTACGCTTACATCCGCATAATCTTCGATCACATTGCTGAAAAGCTGTTCATTCTGTTCCCGGGTCAGGGCAGGCGCATCGCTGTGCAGCGTATCAAGCAAGATTTTGGCCTCCAGTTCCAAGCCCTGATAGTCAGGAAATTCCAGCAGGACATCGGCAAAACGGAACCCGTACATTTCGCGAACTTTCCGTACCCTGCGAACCACAGCGACATCACCGTTGGCAATAAAATCAAGCTCCTTGCAGTCTTTTCCCCAGAAATAGTTGTTCTTGGCCACCATCAGCACATCCCCGGCATTCAATTCATCCTCCCTATACAGAATCGTGCTCCGGATCCCCTTATTGTACAGATTCGCCCGTTTGTTGGACCGGCAAACGATGATTGTTTCGTCCATTCCGGCATGTTCGTAGCACTCGCTGATGGTTTCTATCAGTTCGCTTCCGGGAAGCATCTTCACATCCGGAAAGCCTTTCAGCCGTATTTTGGGCAACGAAAAGCAGTCTTCTTGAGTAATCAGCATACGGAGGAGCGTAGCATTGCAGAGAATCCCTGAGTTTCCGGCCTGCCTCACCACCTGCGTAAGGTTGCATTCCGACACCTGCAATCCATAGCCTTCCAGCATGGAACGCGATAAAGCAGGACTTTCTTCTTCCCCCACAGGGGGCAGCTGGGCAGTATCCCCCACAAGCATCATCCGGCATCCGTTCCCATTATAAACATACTGAACCAGATCGTCCAGCAGGCGTCCCGTTCCGAACGATGTCCCCGACAATCCTTCATTCGCAATCATCGAAGCCTCATCCACAACAAAGAGCGTATCTTTCAAAAGATTGTCCCCCATCACAAAATTATCCGTTTCATTTGAAAACGCTTTCTGACGGTAAATCCGCCGATGAATGGTATAAGCTGAATGATTGGAATGGTGTGCAAAGACCTTTGCTGCCCTTCCCGTGGGAGCAAGCAGCACATACTTCCGGTTCAGCTCGTCAAGCGTCCGTACCAGAGCGCCGACAATCGAAGTCTTTCCCGTTCCGGCATATCCCTTCAATACAAACACGGCCTCGTCTGAGGGTGAAACAAGAAAATCGGCAAACTTCCTGACCGCATTCTCCTGATCAGCAGTGGGAGGATGCGGAAAATTCAGCCGGATCCGTTGGAACAAGTCATCTGTAAGCATAGCGTCGAAATAAAATAAGTGGCGACATCAAATCGTTCAAGCAAATTTACTATTTTTGTAACACGAATATAAAGCAAAAAAACAACAATCAGACAAGATGCACGGAAATATTGCAGACAAAACAACAAAACACTCTAACTTTAAAGAGCATGATAGACTTTAACCAACCCGACCGATATACCTTATCCATCCGACTAAGCACCGACGGATTTTCATTTGCCATCCATCCGGACGAAGGCGGAGAGGACGTGCTGTTCCGCACTTTCCATGTCAACCCGCAACATTCCATGGCTGCGAACGTAAAAGAGTTTTTGGCCGAAACGGACACGCTGAAACATGCTTTCCGGCAAACCAACATACTCATCCATACGTCAAGGTATACACCGGTTCCTTTCGAGCTTTACGAAGACGATCAGACAGAACTGCTTTTCTATCAGAACCTTCCCAAGCAGAACAACGAAATCATTCTCTGCAACATTCTGAGCAAGAGCAATATCGCCATATTGTTCTCCATCGACAAGCTGACACACCAACTGCTTTCAGACCACTTTCCGAAAGCGCGCTTCTTCGCATCAATCAGCCCCACAATCGAATACCTCACTCTGCGGAGCAGAAAAAACGGAAACAGCCGCGCTGAAGTGTTTGCCATCCTTCACCAGAAATCGCTCGATCTGTTGGCGTTCAAGAATCAGAAGCCTGTCCTTGCCAATTCGTTCAAAGCCTCGAACATGAACGACAAATGCTACTACCTGCTCAATCTCTGGAAGCAGCTGAATCTTGACCAACAGCAGGATGTGCTGTATGTATCCGACGGAATGCAGCAAAAAGAACAGGAAGATTTTCTGAAAAGATTCATAAAGAACATTTCGTTTATAAATTCACAGACAGAACCGACACCTTACAGATATCCTTCAGATATTCCATTTGACATGTTATCATTGGACCTGTGCGAATAGGCAACATAAACCAAGCTTATATGACTTCGCTTAAACATTAAAAGGAGTGCAGAAATCCGGCAAGCCGATATTTCTGCACTCCTTATAACAATCTGTTTATTCAACCGTCACCGTTACATAATAGTTTTCCGAAAAGGCACGCACCTCATATTCATCCGTTTTTACAATGGTCGTAGTAGCTACATCCGTCACGTCCATTGTTTCATTCGGATCAAACGTCAATACGCGGAAAGAACCCTTCGAACCATTCAATGCCTTGATATAAATGTTCTGCACACCGCCTGCAGCATTGGGCCATGTCATTTCGTATGCTCCGGAAGCATTTGGTGTTAATGTATTTCCATCCTTATCAACCACCGCATAGTCTGTACCGCAAACCAACTGAACACCTTCATCCCCGGGCACGGGAGTCGTGTAATAATAAACCGTGGGACTATAAGACCGCACATACCTGCTATGGAACTGCGTCGGGACAGTCAAAGTTTCCCCCTGAGCCACTGAATAAATTACATCATTGCCTCCAGGAATGGTTCCCCACTTTTCAAAACCATAATAATAAATGTGGGCGGAAGTGGGATCTCCATCTTCCCACTCTTCATGATCGTTGCTGCATCCTGTCAATGCGCAACAGATGCAAAGCATAAAAAGAAATGCTATTCTATTCTTAAATGTATTCATAAATCAGATCTTCATTAAAATTCTACCAGTTTGGATTTTGTTTGATGTTTCCGCCGGAAGTGGCCAGTTCGTACGACGGTATAGGATACAAATAGTCCCTGTCCGGATTAAAACTGCGGCCGGTGCCGTCTTCCACGACATAGATATCAGCCTGGTCATAAAGTTTCGCACCGTTGTACATGCCGTCGGCTTCCGTAAGCCTTCCGGCCAGTTCGTTGCGGGTCATTGCACTTTCGTCTTCATTAAAAAACAAGCCAAGCATCGGCTGAGGCAATACGTCTTCTGCCGTCTTCCACCGTATGATATCATCATAATGAAGACCCTCATCAATGAACTCAACCATACGTTCTCTGCGAATCTCCTCCAACATATTCAGTCCGTTGGCACTGACAAATTCATTCGTCAACGCTACATTGAAACCAGAACGTCCGCGCACTGCGTTTATGGTCTTTTCCAAATCATCGTTAGAAATAGAACCCTTGTACTCATACAGAGCCTCCGCATAAGAGATAAGCACCTCTGCATAACGGATAACCATCTTGTCAACCGTCTCCCTTCCGTTTGTATCAAATTCACTGTTCATATATCCTTTTTTTATCGGATAAGCATAAGTATTTCCAGCATTGACATTATCAAAGGGCCTATAAACAGCACCTTTAAAAGCATCTGCTTCTCTATATTTAAACACAGTCATGGCAAGGCGGGGATCTCTATGAGTAAAAATATCATCATAATGTGTATCCGGCGACTGGCCATAAGCAGACTTGCCTTTCGGAAGACCGTCATCATACAGAAAATTATCAATCATCTGGCGTGTGATTCCTCCCTGTGTAGCCTTGGTAGACGACTGATTATGATAGACAATCGCATTCGATGCTCCGTTCGGTCCATAAAGTTTCACGAAGATATTCTCTTTGTTCTGCCGTCCTTCCCCGTCAAAATAGAACAAGGTCTGGAAATTCGGATAAAGTTCATGCTTTCCTTCGCTCATAAGTGTTTGAGCCGCATCAATCGCTTTCTTCAGATGGGCCTTGCTGTCGCCTTCTGCCAAATTGTGATACTTTATATAAGTACCCTCATACAAACCGATACGTACAATCATAGCCAAAGCTGCCGAACGGGAAACACGTCCCCAATTGCTGTCATCAGACAATTCATCAATGTCCGGCAACCATTCACAAGCAAATTCCAAATCAGCGTAGCATTGCTGAATAACCGTTTCACGCGAATCCCGTCCTTTCTTGATTTCCGGGTCGTCCGTTGAAGTGAATACCTTCAGTATAAGGGGAACGTCCCCATATTTTTTAACCAAATCAAAATAATAATAAGCACGGAAAAAACGTGCCTCGGCAATCCATCTGCTGCGGACTTCTTCCTGCAGCGGCGCTTCTCCGCCTTTTACGATTATATTGTTGCACACACCGATTTTATTATACGGATCACTCCAGTCATTATCCCTTTCCGGAACGCTTCGGTTTCCGGAAGAAACATCATCCGGCACATAGCTCACCAGTTCATCGGAACGGAAGTCATGTCCGTTTCCTGTCAAAAATCCTGGCAGATCCACATAAAGCCGGTTGCATGCTCCCCGCAAGTCGGTTTCTGTTTTCCAGAAAGTCTGGTCTGTCAATGTCGTTTCCGGATATTTGTCCAACGAACATCCGCTTATCATTATTGCACCAAATATCAGTGCGGAAATTCTCTTCATCATGTTTCAAGTTTTAGAAGGTTATATTCAATCCCAATGTCCAGCTGCGGAAGAATGGATACAGACTTCTCGTAGCATTGTTCTTTGCTTCAGGATCTATGACAGAAAACATGTCAGTAATCTCAAACAGATCTTGTCCTGTCACATAAATTCTCAGTTTCTCCATGTATTTCTTGCTGATGGGCACTGTATATCCCAACGTAACATTCTTCAAACGGAAATAAGAAGCATCTTGCAGCCAACGGTCGGCAGGCTTGCTGTTAAAGTCATCCGACTTGTACTGATAAAGGCGCGGCCAATAAGCATCCGTATTGGTTTCCGTCCAATAATCTCTATGAATGGTCCAAGGCATCAGTTCGTCCTTAAACAGAGGAAACATATCTTTGCTTAACATCACATCGCGCTTGCCAACTCCTTGGAACATAAGCGACAAATCGAAACCTTTCCATTGAGCAGACAGACTGATTCCATACAAATAGCGGGGAGTAATGTTTCCCAAACAAACCAAGTCGCCATGATTTTCAGCAGTACCTTCACCTGAACCGATTGTATGGTCAGCATCTCCTTGGGCGACATATTTAACATCACCTCCCGAAATAACACCGTCATTGAAAGTAGAGTATCCCGGATGATCCGCCTTGTATTGCAGATATTCTTCACGGCTCGACCAAAAACCGTCTGTCTGATATCCCCAAATCGTATTGATAGGATAGCCTTCCAGCAATTCTACCAATCCCTCACCGATATAGCTGGCACCGTCATATCTGACGAGTTTGTTGTTGCTATCCGAAATATTGAAGGCTATCTGATAGCTGAAATCCTTGATCTTATCTCTCCAGCTGATATTGAAGTCCCATCCCCAGGTCTTCAGTTTGCCCACATTCATATTAGGGACATCAATACCAATCTGTGAAGGCAACTGCAAAGCAGAAAGCATATCATTGTTAAACTTCCAATAATACTCAAATGTTCCGCTCAGACGATTGTTGAACAAGCCGAAATCAATACCCAAATTAGTGGTTTCCACCGTTTCCCAAGTTTTATCCTCCGATGCCAGACTCGCCTGATAATACCACCGTTCACCGAAATAAGTGGAAGGCATATCACTCTGTGAATAAGAAATCAGCGGAATATAGTCATACAGCCCCAGTACGGCTCCGTTACCCAGCTGTCCCCACGAAGCACGCAGCTTCAAATTGCTAACCCAATCAGCATTGAACCATTCTTCTTCATTCACTCTCCATGCTGCCGAAACTGAAGGAAAGGCTTTCCAGCGTTTGGAAGGAGCCAGACGGGAACTTCCATCATAGCGCAAATTAGCCTCCAAAAGATATTTCTCCTTATAGTTATAGTTGATACGCCCGAAGTAGGACATCATGGCCCACGTTTCAATGTTATCACTCAAACTGCTGTTCGTGGCAATGGAACTGTCATAATAATTGAACGAATAAAAATCGTTCGATAACATATTGCGGGCTATCCCTTCAATACCGTCCAAGCGATAGTTTTCATACGACGTACCTGCAAGGATGCTGAAGTTGTGCTTGTCTTTCAGGCTGAAAGAATAATTGACTGTAGCTTCCAGCAAATCATGGTAAGACGAGTTCTTCGCTTTTGTCAATGAGTTAGCTGGATTAAGTGTCCGCTGCACAGCACCCGTCTGCTTATACCATGTAAGTGTACGGCTGTTGCTGACTTCAGAGTAATATCCGGCATTGCGCGATGCACTCAGGTTGATGCGCAGATTCTTTACAAAATCCTTGATTGTCAACTGAGCCTTTCCGATAAATGCTTCATTCTTGGTGGTTGTTACGCCGGCATTCTTCATAATGTCGATGGCATTATTCTGCAAATCACCGTTATATATGTTCGGATAGTTCTCCGCTTCAGGCTGATAAATGGGCTGACGTCCGCGGTTGGAGTAGAGAAGCGACATGATATCGGCCGCACCATATGAGTTTTCGTTTCTCTCTCCTCCCTGATACTGGATATTGACGCTCAAGTCCACATATTTGTGAAGGCTGGCATTCATCTTTGCCAGGAGATTATAACGGTCATAATCATCCGGACCATATTGCAACAGACCGTTCTTATAATAATAGTTGGCAGACACCAGATAATTGACCTTGTCGGTCCCTCCGCTTACAGACACCGAATGATTGTGCTGCAACGTAAAGTTTTTGGTTCCTTCACCCAACCAGTCCACACTGTCAAACAGATCCCAGCGACCGTTTGCCAAAGGACGGTAATTGAAATTCGGATTTCCCACCCACGATGACTTTTCCGCATTCCATTCAGGACCACCTGTCGGAATACGCGACAGATTGATAAATTCCTGCTCTTCCCAAGCTGGAATACGCTCGGGCATATTCCCGGGAATATTAAAAGAAACATAACCGTTATAAGAAACCTTAGGCTTTCCTTCCGTACCGTTTTTCGTGGTAATCAGCACCACTCCGGCAGCAGCACGGGCACCATATATGGCACACGAAGCGGCATCCTTCAAAACAGATATAGACTCTATGTCATCTGCATTCAGCATTGACATATCACCCTCGACACCATCAATAAGAACCAAAGCCGAAGCTCCGTTTACGGATGAATATCCACGGATCTGCATTCCGTCGGTTTCCGCTCCCGGCTGTCCGCCAGTACGCGTAATTGTCACGCCAGGCATTTCTCCCTGCAAAGCAGACAACACGTCTGTAGAAGGTTTGGAAGCAATCTGTTCACCGTCGATGGCAGAAACAGAGCCGGAAAGGTTCACTTTCTTTTGCACACCATAACCGACCACAACCACCTCGTCCAGCATTTCCGTATCTTCACTCAGCTTAACAGTAAAGTCGGTTCTGCCTTTTACCGGGATTTCCCGTGAAGAATAACCGATAAACGAAACAACAAGAATTCCATCCTCCGGAACTTCAAGAGCAAATCTTCCATCCAAATCCGTAATAGTACCAGAGGAAGTACCCTTTACAGAAACGTTTGCACCAATTACCGGTCCCATATCATCCAATACGACACCGGAAATCTTCCTCGTCTGTGCGATGTCATCAACGACATCCGTTTTCATTCCTGCCTCCGGCTTATCTCCCCCTCCGGCATAACCGGGAAGACAGAAACAGCCGCCAGCCAGCAGCGAACACATAAGCATACGCTGCACATAACATCTTTTCTTCGACATAGTATTATTTATTTTATGATTAATAAATTACGGGCATAAGGCCCGGTATTACGGCTGCAAAAATATTCCAACAAGGCCGCCGTAGCTTTCAATTTCGTTGCTATAAATTTCATTAACGTACAATATTGTCCAGCAGAAGAAACGATAGCTTCAATATTGTTTAAAAGGCTTTCAATCCTGTGTAAACATCAAGGAAAAACCGGAGAAGCACCCTCCTCAAGGAGAGGAACTATTGCATTTCATGGACAAAGTTCGTACCTTTGCCTATCGGATAAATTCCGATGAAAGAACCATTAACCAGGCCAAACAATTACCATCTCATGCGAGTAATCAGTGGAATATACAAACGGAGGCATTTCGATGTGCCCCATACCTTTAAAGCAAGACCGACTACGGATTTCGCCAAAGAGAATCTGTTTAATGTGCTGAACGGCTACATTGACTTTGATGAAGGAGGCATTACGGCTCTTGATCTCTTTTCAGGAACCGGAAGCATCAGCATCGAACTCGTTTCGCGCGGATGCGAACGGGTCATATCTGTAGAAAAAGACCCGCAGCACCATGCGTTCATACGCAAAATAATGAATGAAGTGAAAACCGACAGATGCTTTCCTCTGAAAGGCGATGTGTTCAAATACATACAGAAATGCCACGAGCAGTTCGACTTTATCTTTGCCGACCCGCCCTATGCGCTGCAAGAACTGGCAGAGATTTCGGATCTGATCTTTAAATACAACCTGCTGAAACCAGACGGACTTTTCGTGCTTGAGCATGGCAAGGACCAAAGCTTTGAGAAGCATCCCAACTTCGTTGAGCACAGACACTACGGGAGCGTGAACTTTTCGCTCTTCAAAGCAGCGGAGAAAGCAGACGGACAACCGACTCTGTGACCTTGCTCTTCCACGAACGTTTGTCCCACACTTTCAGCGAAAGCAGCATGCAGTCGCGCTGGTCTGCCAGAAATATTTCCTTCAGGGCCGATGCCGTATCCTTGTCATAAAAAAAGGCATTGGCCTCAAAATTGTGTTCAAAGCTCCGGAAATCCATATTCGTGGAACCGATTGTCGAGAACTCATCGTCCGAAACCATCAGTTTGGAATGAATGAACCCTTTGCGGTAAAGATAGATTTTCACTCCGGCTTTCATCATTTCTGCCAGATATGACAGAGATGCCTTGTGTATCAGCCAGGTGTCCGCCTTTTTGGGAAGCATGATACGCACGTCGACTCCCGCAAGAGCCGCCGTCTGCAAGGCAGTCTTCACTTCTTCATCGGGAAGAAAATAGGGAGTCTGAACATAAAAATAACGACGGGCACTGCAGATGGCCATCATCAGCCCCTGCATAATGTCCCTCCATTCGCCCACCGGATCGGAAGTTACAATCTGCGCAACCACATTTCCCCGCACATCTGTCTTCGGAAAATACTCGGCCGACGTAAACAGCGTTCTGTCCATCGCATACCAGTCTGTAAGAAAAGCCGTCTGCAAGCCATACACAACCTTGCCCTCCAGCTTTGCATGCGTGTCGCGCCACACTCCCCACGGAACACCTTTCACATACCTTTCCGCAAGATTCATGCCCCCAACAAAACCCACTTTTCCGTCTATCACTACAATCTTCCGATGATTGCGGTAGTTTACTTTTCCCGTAAACTGGGGAAAGCGGACTTTCAGAAACGACATGACTTCGATTCCTTCGCACAGCATCTGCTCATAAAAGGCATGACTGACTTTCCAGCATCCTACGTCGTCATGCAGCACACGCACTTTCACCCCCTCGCGCGCCTTGTCTATCAGCACGTCACGTACCAGTCTTCCCACCGCGTCGTCTTCAAAAATATAAAACTCTACATGAATGTGGTGTTTCGCCCGGTAAAGCTCCTTTATCAGATCGGCCAGCATAGAAGCTCCGTCTATATAAACGGTCGTCCGGTTACCTCCGAACGGAAGCGCTCCGTTCACATGGCTGAAGAAATTCATCAGCGTCTGTTTTTCGATAGGAGCATGCAGCGAAACCTGAGTCTGGTATTCGGCCATCGGACGCTTGGTCAGACGGGCATACCCTTTCCGGCTGATGAGATGCTCCCTGCGGGTGCTCCGCCCGAAAAAAAGATAAAAGACAAGTCCCGCAACAGGCAGAAAGAACAGCACAAGTATCCATGCCATAGTCTTCACCGGATTGCGGTTGTCAAGTATAACCACAAACACGGTGGTTATGATAACCGCAAAATAAAGGATATAGAATGCGGCCATAAAGACGTGGCTCCAGATTACGATTTCCATCAGAACTTGAATTTCCGTAAAAATACAAGTATTTTGTGAAAAAACAAAAGACAAAACGGATAAAGAACAATATCAGAAAGCCGAAACACATGGAAACAAGTTTATCTCCAGCCTTGGGATATGCATCTCTAGCCTAAAGATATATATCCACGCTGAAGACATACATCTCCAAGCTAGAGATAAGGAACATGAGCCGGCACACCCTCTTCATGGCTTTAGAAACGCCTCGGGCCCGGTCCGTGATGCCCGCCATTGCCGAATCCGCCCGGCCCCATCGGAGCACGCCCTCCCTTGCCTCCGAACAAGTTCAGGCGGTAGATAAAATGAACCATGCAATAGCTGTAGATAGCATTGTATTCGGTATCCTGACGCATGGCTGCCGATATGGTACGGCTGATATTGCTCTGACGGCGCAGGATATCGTAGAACTGCACACTGACCGTAGCCGCATTTCCCTTCAAGAAATCTTGTGAAATCTGGGCATTCCATATCAGCTCGTCACGGTTCATGCTGTTGTCGGTATATCCTCGGCGGGAATTCTGGGATATATCCGTCGAAACCGACATGTTCCAGGGCAGACGGAAATTCGTGCTGGCACCGTAGGAGAACTGATACGTGTCCATATTGTTCTGTTCCTGAAAACTGTTCCGCGAATGATTGTACGTCAGCGAACCGTTCAGCGACAGTTCCCACCAGTCGTTCCGGTATGTTCCACGCAGACGCTCGCTCATTACCAGCTGGCGCGTTTTATTCTTGTCCGTATCCGACAAGGTTTCACGGCTGCTTATATAGCTGACAATGTTGCTGTAGCGGGCCATTGTGAAAGTGTTGATGGTAAACTTCTTGTTCCTCAGAGCCGTATTCGTGCCAAGCATGCCAAACAGATTCCAGTTGCCGTTAATGTTCTCCGGCATCGTACGGTAGCCTCCGGTTGTTTCGTCATATGTCCTTCGGTTGCTGATGTCATTCATCACGTTCTGAAAACTGAAGTGCGTCATCACGCCACGCTGCTTCTCCGTATTGAAGGTATTATAAAAAATCCTCAACGTATTCGTGAACTCCGGTTTCAGCCCCGGGTTTCCAAGCTTTACATTCAGCGGGTCCGTATCGTCCGTAATGGGAAGCAAGTCCGTCATGCTCGGCTGAGAGCTTCGCCCGCGATAGTTTACGCGCAACTGGCTCGTTTTCGAGAAATTATAGCGGAAATCAAGTGTCGGAGTAAAGTTGAACACCGTGCGCACGGTATCTATCGAATAGTCACCCATGGTATAGCTCAGCGTTGAACGCTGGGGCTGGAACGACGCGCCCACATTAAAGCGCATCTTGTTGCGGATCACACGGAGCTGCACCTCAGCCTGATGGTTGAAATAGTTGTATTCGGCGTTCTTGCTCAAGTCGGTATTAAACACGGCCTGGTCAGACAGGAATCCCTGGTTCACGGTCCAGTCGTCCGGCATGTCGAAAGTGGAATTTTCCGTTTTCGAGTTCCTGTACTGGAAGTCATAGCTGAACTGCAGGAAACCTCCCTTGAATATCGGTTCGCTATACGACAGACGCACCGCATAATCAGACGTTCTGGTCGGAGTAGTAATGTAACGGTTCAGAATTTCCGACATCACTCCGTTTGCCAAAGCCTCTTCTGCCGTCTGATAATAATCCGTGTGCGAAGCGGAAAACTGTTCGCTGTCGTTGTTCGTATAGTTATAGCGCATCCTCATCGTAATGTTCCGTCCGGGTTTTCCCAGCCTGCGGTTTACCAGCAGCATCCCCTGCGCGTTGATGTTATCCGCCTTCGACAATGTATTGCGCACAATCGTATTGATAATCTTTTCTTCCGACACCAGCGAAGTGATGTCGTCAGCAGCAACAAGCTCATCGGTGGTCAGCTCCGGATCCTCGTTGAATGTAAAAGAATTAGAGCTGCTTCCGTTGTCTGTCTTTCCATAAGTAAAACGCGGACGGAACATCAGCCATGTCAGCGTATCAGGCTTCCATTCCAGACGGAAATCCGCCTTCATATTGGTTGACTTGTTGCGCGAAGCGTCAATCGCATTCTTGAACGAGCTGCTTTGGGAAGAAACAAAGGTTTCAGAGTTCTGCTTGCTCCTGACATCGGTATCCTTATAGTTGAAGTTCACGCTGCCTCCGCTTTCCAGCTTTTCCGTTGTAACCGCATAATTGAAGCCGATCATCTTCGTTGCATTCAGCCCGTTCTGGCTTCCTCCTCTGAAGCCACCTCCGCCGCCCGGAAAGCCGGCATCATTCACATTGTTAGCCGATCCGATAACCGTAAACTGATTGCCCCCTACAAGACGGTTTACCATCATCTTTCCGCTGTAGCGGTCTTCAGTTCCGGCAGCCAAGTCCACATTGCCTATCCATCCCTTGTTCAGTTCCGGCTTCACGCTCAGGTCGAGCACCGTTTCTTCTTCGCCATCATCGATACCTGTCATCTTTGCCATATCCGACTGTTTGTCGTATGCCCTGACCTTATCAATGATATTCACCGGGAGATTCTTCATCGCTACATTCGGATCGTCGGCAAAGAATTCCTTGCCGTCAACCATGATTTTGGTAATCTCCTTTCCGTTGATGGTTATTTTGCCGCTTTCGTCCACCTCCGCTCCCGGAAGCTTTTTTACTAGTTCTTCAAGCGCAGAGCCTTCAGGCACACGGTAAGCCGAACTGTTATAGACCAAAGTATCTTCCTTTGCTATCACCTCGGGGGCTTCGGCCACAACCACAGCCTCTCCCAACATGACTGCATCTATCTCAAGCGGTATCTCGCCCATATTCAGACGCGGACGGTTTGCGTTGAGATAAACCGTGCGGAAATCGGACCGATAACCGATATACGAAATTTTCAGCAAATACTTCCCGGGACGTGCGGCAACCCGGAACTTTCCGTCAACATCCGTGACGTTGGCCGCAACCACCGAACTGTCTTTCACTGACAACACTTGCACGCCGGCCTGAATGACCGGAGATTGGTCTGTTCCGTCCACTACGGTTCCCGAAACAGTCACCTTACCGCCTCCGCTTTGTGCAAAAGCAGAAATGGCACCAGTTGCCATCAGCAGTAAACCCAAAACCCATCTTTTCATTATTAAAACCCAATTAAAAATAATATGAATGTGTTTTTGACACGCATCGCTTCCAAAGGTTTAGCGAATCCCCCACTCTTTTAACTTATTTTTCAGATCAAAACAGCAAGCCCGTTCAGGAATGCTCTCCCCATATGTTTCATCCGGAAAAAATCCGGACGCAAAAATACTTATTTGTAAGCCAAAACAAATATCCTTCTAACTTTTTTTCTAATTTTGCCTTCCAAACACTACAGATATGAGCAAACAGGAAATTATCATCTGTCAGAATTTCAAGAAAGAGCTGACTGAAGCTGTCAACGCCCACTCGTTCGACAAGCTGTTCATCCTTACCGACGAACATACCAACGTGCAATGCCTTCCCCTGATAAAGGACATGAACTTCATAAAGGATGCCATACAAATCAATGTCGGTCCCGAAGACATCCACAAGAATCTGGAAACCCTGGCCTATGTATGGAAACAACTGAGCGAAAAAGGCGGCACACGCCATTCGCTGATGATAAACCTGGGAGGCGGAATGATTACAGACCTGGGCGGATTCGCCGCAGCCACTTTCAAAAGGGGCATTTCTTACATAAACATACCTACCACACTGCTTTCGATGGTGGACGCAGCGGTAGGAGGAAAAACCGGAATCAATTTCAATGACTTGAAAAATGAAATCGGCGCATTCTGTCCCGCCGACCAGGTGCTCATCAACAGCGAATTTCTGAAGACGATCGACCGGAGGAACTTATTGTCAGGCTATGCTGAGATGCTGAAGCACGGGCTTATCAGCAACGTTTCTCACTGGGCTGAACTGTTGAAATTCGACACATACAGCATTGATTATACAAAGCTCCAGCAACTTATCGGCGAGTCTGTGGCAATAAAGGAAGCCGTTGTTGAAAAAGACCCGTTCGAAAAAAATATCCGCAAAGCGCTGAATTTCGGACACACCGCCGGGCACGCTTTCGAAAGTTTCTCTCTCCACAACAACCTCCCAGTGCTTCACGGCTATGCAGTGGCGTGGGGAATGGTATGCGAACTTTACCTGTCGCATATCCGGGTCGGGTTCCCCAAGGACAAACTCCGCCAGACCATCCAGTTCATCAAAGAAAACTATGGCAAACTCAACTTCACATGTGAGGATTATGAAACGCTGTATAATTTCATGAGGCACGACAAAAAGAATTCTTCATCAGGAATCATCAATTTTACGCTTCTTGCCGATGTGGGGGATATCCGCATCAACCAAACGGCAACACAGGAAGAAATCTACGAACTGCTTGATTTCTATAGCGAAACGATGGGATAGAGAGATTCCATCTGCCGGCAGGCAAAATAAATTAAGGGCAACAGACAAAATAAAAAATCGCAAAACGCTTGTTTATTCAAAAATAAGCGTTACCTTTGCACTCGCAATTCGGGGTGTAGCTCAGCCCGGTTAGAGTACGCGTCTGGGGGGCGTGTGGTCGCTGGTTCGAATCCAGTCACCCCGACTGGTGAAAATGAAGGAGTTAAGTCGTTGACTTAGCTCCTTTTTCTTTTATACACTGACGGATTACTGACAATTGGGGTGGAGAATAAATGCTATCAAACATAAAATAGAGAAGAAAATAATTTGTTTTGGCTTGTTCTTATTTTCATCTGTTTACTCGAATGAACTGCAAGTCTTCCCTTTGCTGTGCTTTATTTATGCTTGTTTGTTTAATAATAAAGTAATCGTTGCTTCTTTACAATCACTATCTTCTGTTATAATGCCAAATTGAATGTCTTCATAATTCAGCCATGAGCGGACATTACACTTAAAATCGTCCAGTTCCTTGTTGGTTAACGGGTATTGAGCAGAAACACGAATGCAGACCACAGCATTATTGTATCGACTTAGGTCAAGTTGCTGGTATTTGGTCATTGAATCAGCAATATAGGCTAATCGATTTCCTTGCCCGTTGGTAATGGAATGATAATCATATCGTGTACCGTACTCCACTTGCAATAGATAAGCTAAATCTTTGTACGTGAAACTGCTTCCAGACACAGTAAGTTCTTGTATGATGGACTTCCTTCGTTCCATTTTGCTTTGTATGGAACCATGATTTTTCCAGAAATTTTCAATTATTTCCGCCGG